>WNFY01005523.1_pt1 | contig 14888 bp, 6 predicted proteins | sample 5400091 | NCBI WGS metagenome assembly WNFY01 (sample SAMN13153364, study PRJNA577476) | soil metagenome | isolation source: 60 cm soil or saprolite under grassland replicate 1 | place: USA:California | collected 2016-06-15 | reverse complement strand
CCGTGCTGTGCGTGCCTGGCTTACCGACACTGACCCAGGTGATCTCTCTACCGTTGCCAATCTCGAATCGAGGGAAGCAATTATTGCGGCAAGGGAGCGATTACGCGAGTACTACAAGCAGCTTCAAAAAACTGACGCTTCTAGCAGCGAGTCAGGATTGAACCAGAATACAGAGGCTCCGTAGTTGGGGTGACCATTTGCTCTCCTATTTAGATTTTTTACCAAAAGGTACCTGGATATTGTGCGTTTTTGAGTGCTTATGCCAAGTGCAGTGAACCAGATTGGGACTAGAGCGATACCTTGATGTCGAAAAGATGAACTTTTAGGAGCATTGACATTTCGTGAAGAGGATGGGCGTCTCTATCTCTATCTCAAATCTGTTTTTGAAGCAGAGAGAAGCATTGAAAAACAGATCCGTGCACTGGCGAAGCGACAAGATATCAGTTTCAAAATGCCCCTCACCGAGAACCATTGGTACAACTATCTATACAGCGAAACGAGTTCGCTTGCGGAGCAAAACCCAAAACAGTATGAAGATGTTGATGGATAATTAGAAAGTCCGATCGAATTGACTCACCGGAAATCTTACTCTTGACAGGGTACTTGCCTCATGAATAAAGTAACCCAACGTCTGTTTGTCCATACAGCGGAGGGAGAAAGACATGAGGTCCTACGTGAGCTATCGAGCCAAACGCGAATTGTTACTGCAAATCGCCCCTCGCTATCGAGAGGCATCCTCAGTGCTCAAGGAGGTGATCCTGGATGAGTTTGTGGCAGCGACAGGCTATGTGCGTAAGTATGCGATCCGGCTGCTGAACCACCCTGCCGGTCAGAAGCTCACCATCAGCCGCCCACGTGCACCATACTACGGTCCAGAAGTCCAGCAAGCCTTACATCTAGCATGGACGGCAGCCAACCATATCTGTGCCAAGCGACTCGTTCCCTTTTTACCCACACTCGTTGCATCTCTGGAACAGCATGGTCATCTGCAGCTGAGTGAGCCGTGTCGTCTCCAGTTGCTCTCCCTGAGTCCGGCCACGGCTGATCGGCTCTTACGACCGTATCGCCAACACGAGCGGCATGGGCTCTCGATGACGAAATCGGGAACGCTGCTCAAAAAGCAGATCCCGATCCGCACCTTCCAGGAGTGGAATGATGTCAAACCAGGCTTTCTGGAAGCCGACTTGGTCGCTCATTGTGCAACCCAGGCTGACGGATCGTTTTTGTGGACCTTGACCCTTACGGATATTGCCACTGGCTGGACCGAATGCCTTGCGCTGCTCAATAAAAGTCAGGAGACCGTCATTGCTGCCCTCAAACGCGCTCAGCACTTGCTTCCCTTTGCCATGCGGGGCATTGACACGGATAATGGAAGCGAGTTTATCAATGTCGAACTGCTCACCTTTTGTGAACAAGAGCAGCTCACCTTTACCAGAGGACGTCCCAGACACAGCAACGATCAGTGTTATGTGGAACAGAAAAATGGGCAGATTGTCCGGCAGGTGGTCGGCTACGACCGCTTTGTCGGAGAACTGGCGTATCGACAGCTCACCGAACTGTACCGAGCACTGCGGCTCTACGTCAATTGTTTTCAACCTTCAATGAAGCTGCAGACGAAGCAACGAGAAGGCAGCAAGCTCCGCCGTACCTATGACCAGGCGCAAACCCCCATGCAACGGTTACTCGCTTCTGGGGCTTTGCCCTCCAACAAGCAGCAAGAGTTGCTTGCGATCACAGGGGCTCTGGATCCGCTACGCTTATTACAACAACTCGAACACTTACAAAAAGCGCTTTGGCGTCATGCCGTCTTGCCACAGGCCGCTGCGAGCCAAGCGTCCTCTTCCACGCTCCCGTTTTCAGTGAAAGAGTGTGCGGAGGGAAAGATCCCTGCTGATGGCATTGCAGGGACTCCTCCATCGCTGCTCAAACAGGAGCGCAGAAGACGGTATCAAAAAAGTGGGCGGCCTCATAACTGGCGCACGCGGCAGGATCCATTTGAAGGCCTCTGGGAGGAGATCACCTCCTGGCTCGTTGCCAGACCGGAACTCACCGCAGCCGAGATCTTCCGTGAGTTGGAACGTCTCTACCCGGGACGCTATCGCTCCACTCAGGCTCGTACCTTACGACGAGGCATTCAGAAGTTGCGGGCGCGCCTGCTGGTGACCTTTGATGACCAATGGGGTGAGGAAGTCGTCAATGGACACCCCCAGACTCCCGAGCTGCGAGCTGAGGTATTAACAGGAGTCTCCTGACGCGGAGACGAGAGGAAGGGAACCATGCATTGCGATGCGTTCCCTTCCCTCTCTCTGAAACTCTCTCCATCCCTCCGTGGCTTGTGCTGGCGGCGCGCTCCGCTGTGGCCAGGGGCCAGCCCCTGGACCCCGCTGAGGGACATCGTCCCTCAGACTCCCTGAGATTGCTGGGAAGCAGCACTTGCGGAAATGTCTTTGAGTGGGTAAGATATTCTATGAGGTAACGGCCCATATTCCATGAGTCAACGGGTCGAACAGACCTTGCTAAAGTAAGATTATTCATGAGGCATCCTCTCCTCCCAAAGTAAGATTCTCCCATGAGGCAATGCGGAGTACTAAAATTATTGACCGCTAACAGATAAGGCCGTACAGAGTGCAGGAGAAGTGCAACTTCGCTATAGTCGCTGATGTGTCCTTGTCGTTTGAGTGAATACACCAGTTCAGTGAATTGCTCTGCTTCACCGTGAATGTCGAAATCATCAAGGCTTACTGTAGACGGGTAGAAAGGATAATGCCTATCAGGGACAGCACCAACAGTTTTCTCTGTTCGCAGCGAATGTCCACCTGGATTGGACCAATCAAAAGACGCCATCCACTGATTACAGGTATCAATGATTCCTGGATGTGAACGGTAATTTGACGTCAGGAAGATTCGCTTACAATCAGGAAATGTATGGGCAAATTCAAGAATATTACGGACAGTTGCGCCACGAAAGCGGTAGAGTGCCTGGTCTTCATCTCCAATCACGCAGAGGTTTTTCGGTTCGCAGCCAGAGGCAAGCAAGGTCAAAATTCGCTCCTGGATATAGTTCGTATCCTGGTATTCATCAACGAGCACATACCGGATAGATTGAGTAATCCTCTGAAAGGTGTCCGTTTCGGTCAACAGGTTATAGGCGCATTTCAGCAAGTGCGCGAAATCAATGCTGTTTGTGCGTGCAAGCACATGTTGATAGTGATAATAAGCATGTGTCAGGCAATATAGTAAAATATCCTTCTCTTTTGCATAGCGCCTCAAGCGGAGAAACTCTTCCCTTAATTTGTCAAAGATAAGTTCTTCAGCAATAGTATCGAAGTAAAACTTGAGCTTTTTCGCTATATTCCAGAACGCACCCCATTGTTGCCGAAAAAAAGCTTGTGTGTTATCAGGGCAAATCTCGCCCAAATGCTCAAAAATCAGCAGTTGCTGGGTAAATTGATCGAGAGTTTCATAGTTATTGCCTAATGGAGTGCGGTAAAGGTTCTCGTTGACCAGTTGTTGGCAGATACTATGGATGGTGCCAACCTTGAGTTGTGATAAGTTGCCCTTGTAGCCGACACCATTGGCAATGGATGTGAGACGATCTTGCAATTCATACGCTGCTTTTTCAGTGTAGGTGCAGAGTACTACTTGGGATGGTTCTGCATCATTACACAAAAGTAAATTCATCGTCAGTAGTGTGAGACTGCGTGTTTTCCCGGAACCTGGTCCTGCAATAACGCGGAGTGGGCCTTGCTTATGAGAGACAATAGCCTTCTGCTCCTCGTTCATGATATATTCTCGAAGCAATTCAGGAGCGATTATCACGACACTTTTCCCCCGTTTGTGCGATGTGGTTCGCTCACTATAATAGAAGACAAAACTATGCGTCAATACTATTGAGAGAATAGTACTACATTAGAAAAGAAATGAAAGCTTCAAAAATATAGAAGCGTATACCTTATTCAAGTTTTGATAAGAGATTCGTCCTAACCTATACCCCAAAGGATAGCGTAATACAGAGGTAGCATATATAATAGGGGGCATCAGCAGGTACAATAGAGCACTGTGTCCTCTTATTATTGCTAGCAGGGAGACCTCATGTGGTGAATCTCATTCTGACCATACCTGAGCCCGGGCAATTGGTAGATGTCCGGCAGCGTCGATACGTGGTTGTGGATGTGGTTGAGGGAACTATACCCCTTGACCCACTCAAGGTGGAGAGCCTGAGTCAGATATACCAGCATTCACAAAGACAACATCTTATTGCGCTTGCCTCGGTGGAGGATGATGACCTCGGCGAAGAGCTGCAGGTCATCTGGGAAGTGGAGCCGGGGGTGAAAGTCACCGAAAGGAACGCGCTTCCCGTTCCCGTCGGCTTTGATGCTCCCGAGCGATTGGATACCTTTCTCAACGCGGTCCGCTGGGGAGCCGTTTCCAGCGCTGATATAAAATCCCTGCAAGCCCCTTTCCGCAGTGGCGTCGAGATGGAAGATTACCAGCTTGACCCGGTCGTACGGGCCATCCAGATGCCGCGGGCCAACCTGCTGATCGCCGATGATGTTGGCCTGGGAAAGACCATCGAGGCAGGCCTAGTGTGCCAGGAACTGATTATTCGCCACCGAGCCCGCAAGATTTTGATTGTCTGCCCCGCTGCGCTGCAGGTGCAGTGGCACGACCAGATGCGCGACAAGTTCGGCCTGGAATTTCGCATCGTCGATAGCACGCTTCTGAAAGATTTGCGCCGCCAGCGCGGGCTACATGTCAACCCCTGGACACACTTTCCCCGCCTGATCACCTCGATTGACTTCCTCAAGCGCGAGCGGCCGCTGCGCCTCTTCAGCGAAGTGCTGCCACCCAATGGCGAGCCGACCTACCCGCGCAAGTTTGACCTGCTCATCGTCGACGAGGCCCATAACGTCGCTCCATCTGGGAAGGGCCAGTACGCCACCGACTCGCAGCGCACCCTGGCCTTGCGCCGCCTCGCTCCGCACTTCGAGCACAAGCTGTTTCTCTCGGCGACGCCCCATAACGGCTACTCCGAAAGCTTTACCGCGCTGCTGGAACTGCTGGACAACCAGCGTTTCGCCAGGGGAGTCAAGGTCAACCGCGAACAACTGCATGCCGTCATGGTCCGCCGCCTCAAATCCGAACTGCCGCCTCGCTGGGATGGCACGCCACGTTTTCCCAGGCGCGTGCTGGGGCCCATCGAGGTGAACTACAGCGTGGAGGAGCGCGCGGCGCATCGCCTCCTGCAAGCGTACACGCATTCGCGACTGGAGAAAACCTCCGACGAAGTGGAGAAGTACGCCAGCGAGTTTGTGCTGAAGCTACTCAAGAAACGCCTCTTCTCATCGCCAGAGGCCTTTGCCACCACCTTGCGGCAGCACGAGAACTCACTGACCAACGCCCGCAGGCGCAGTACGTCGGCCTTCAGGGCCAATATCGGCATTCTGCGCCGTCAGGTGGAGCAGGCCGAGGAAGAGACCGACAACGACGACGAACTGGAAGAGGCCAACGCCGTTGCCCTGGAGGCTGCCGCGCCGCTCTTCCGTGAGCCGTCTGCCGACGAAAAGCGGTTGCTCATCCAGATGCGCGAGTGGGCCGCGAATGCCCGCACCCGTCCCGATAACAAAGCCGCCGAACTCATGAAGTGGCTGCACCGCACGATCAAGCCAGGAGGCGCGTGGTCGATGCAGCGCGTGATCATCTTCACGGAGTATCGCGCCACCCAGAAGTGGCTGCACGACCTGCTGGAACGCGAGGGATTGGCCGAACCGGAACGCCTGCTCACGCTGTATGGAGGCATGAAAACCGAAGATCGCGAACGAATCAAGGCCGCTTTCCAGGCAGACCCTCGCGAATCGCAGGTGCGTATCCTGCTGGCAACGGATGCTGCCTCCGAGGGGATTGATCTGCAAAACCACTGCAGCCGCCTCATTCACTATGAGATCCCCTGGAATCCCAATCGCCTGGAGCAGCGCAACGGGCGTATCGACCGTCACGGCCAGCGCGCCTCCGAGGTCAACATCTACCACTTTGTCAGCAGCAAGTTCCGCGATGCCCAGGTGGGAGAGGATCTGAATGTGGGGGAGCTGGATGATGACCTGGAATTTTTGATGCGAGCCGTGCGCAAGGTCGAGTCCATCCGCGAGGATCTGGGCAAGGTCGGTCCCGTGATTGCCGAGCAGGTGGAGGACGCCATGCTTGGGCGCAGGCGGCGACTGGAGACGCGTACCGCCGAGGAAAAGTCCGCGCCCCTGCGCAGCCTGTTGAAGTTCGAGCGCAAGCTAAAAGAGCAGATAGACAAGCTGCACGACCAGTTGCAGGAAAGCCGGGTCGAGCTGCACCTGACGCCGGAACATGTGCGGGTAGTCGTTGAGACCGCCTTGGAACTGGCCGGGCAGCCGCCGCTCTCGTGCATGATCTTACACGACCCCAACGGCGAGAAGCCGAACATTGAAGTGTCCACTGTTCCCGCACTGCGTGGAAGCTGGGCGGCCTGTAAAGAGGGCCTGGAACATCCCTTCACGCACCATGACCGGCCCATCGTGTTCGACCACGATGTCGCCAGTGGACGGGACGATGTCGTCCTGGCTCACCTCAACCACCGCCTGGTGGCCATGTCGCTGCGCCTGCTGCGGGCCGAGGTCTGGTCGCCCGATAGCCAGCGCAAACTCTACCGCGTGACGGCGCGGGTGGTACCCAACGTCGTGCTGGACACGCCCGCCGTCATCGCGCATGGACGGCTGCTGCTCCTGGGAGGCGATAATCAACGCCTGCATGAAGAACTGATTACCGCGGGCGGCTACCTGCGGCAGGGACGTTTTGCCCGCATGAACGTGGGTCAGGTCCAGCAGGTGCTGGAGGCGGCGAGACCTGAAATGGTATCGCCACAGATGCAGCAACACCTGCAAGAACTCTGGCCAACGCACAGTGACGCTCTGCTACAAGCCCTGGAGGCACGCATGCGCGAGCGCACCAATGGCTTGCAAAAATTCCTGGCGGAACGGGCAGAGAAAGAGATGAACGATATCACCACCATCCTGATTGAACTGCGCAGCACGATCCTGGCCGAATTGCGCCAACCGGAGGTGGTGCAGTTGCAACTGGCTGGCTTTAGCACGGCAGAGCAGGAACAATTCGAGCGCAACATGACTGCCCTGGCAGAACGCGCTGAACAGATTGACGCCGAAATTGAGCAGGAGCGAGCCAATATCCGCAGGCGTTTTGCCGATCCGCAGCCGCGCCTCTTCCCTGTCGCCGTGACCTATCTTGTGCCGGAACGCATGGCACGCTAGCCTCGCCCTACCACCCCAGGGTACCCACAAGAGGTACCCCTACCATGGACTGCGCGGCTTCGCACAGCTTGTTTCATTCGCTAGCAGAGTCTAGAAAGGGTACCCGTTATTATGTCCATTGCCCGTCAACACGCCGAGTGGCTGTCGCTTATCGAGGTCTCCGGCCCATTTCTCAGTATGCCGGTGCTGCTGAACGTCTTTCCCCAGGGTCTGGAAAAGGACGAACAGGAGGCGGAACTGCGGCGTACGCTGCGCATGGCCTATAATGAATGGGCCGATAACCAGGCAGGAGTGCGTCCCGAACCAGCTATTCACCGCGAGTGGCTGCGCTTCGTGCTGGCAAACGTGCTGGAGATGCCGCGAGAGGTGCTTCCAGAGGGCCAGGCTTTGCCGCCAGGACTGCGGGCATATATGCCGGAACACGGCGAAACGCTGCTGCCGGACATGGCACTTCTCTCTCCTGATGATCATCAGCCGCGCCTGCTTATCAAGCTGTATCCGGCAGGGCAGGACCTGGACAAGTCCATTGCTAGTCTGCACTGGAAAGCCTCGCCCGCCACACGCATGATGGAACTGCTGCGCCATACGGGTGTGCGGCTGGGTCTGGTGACCAACGGCGAACGCTGGATGCTGGTTGACGCGCCGCTCAACGAGACGACGGGCTTTGCCTCGTGGTACGCCGCCCTCTGGCTTGAGGAGCCGATCACGCTGCGAGCTTTTCGCAGCCTGCTGGGCGTGCGGCGCTTCTTTGGCGTACCTGATGACGAGACCCTTGAGGCCATGCTCACCAAAAGTGCCAGCAACCAGCAGGAAGTCACCGACCAGCTGGGCTACCAGGTACGCCGGGCCGTCGAAATGCTGGTGCAATCGCTTGATCGTATCGACAAGGACAGAAACCGCAAACTGCTGAGGAATGTATCAGAAACAGATCTCTATGAAGCAGCCCTGACGGTGATGATGCGGCTGGTCTTCCTCCTGTCAGCCGAGGAACGCGGCCTCTTGCTGCTGGGCGAACTGCTCTACGACCGCAATTACGCTGTCTCCACCCTCCAAGCCCTCTTGCGCGAGCAGGCCGACCTGTCCGGTGAGGAGGTTTTGGAGCGGCGACACGATGCCTGGAGCCGCCTGCTCGCCATCTTCCGCGTCGTCTACGGCGGCGTTGAGCACCAGGATATGCGCCTCCCTGCCTATGGAGGGCACCTTTTCGACCCCGACCGCTATCCCTTCTTAGAGGGGCGCACTCATGGCACCTCCTGGCGAGAGACGCCTGCCGAGCCGTTAGCGATCAACAACCGCACCGTGCTGCACCTGCTGGAGGCTTTGCAATTCCTCCAGGTGAAAGTGCCCGGAGGAGGCCCAACCGAGCGGCGGCGCCTCTCGTTTCGCGCCCTGGATATCGAGCAGATCGGGCACGTCTACGAGGGCCTGCTCGACCACACTGCCCGTCGAGCAACGACACCTGTATTGGGTCTGTTCGGATCGATAGCCAACGAAAGCGAAGTGACGCTAAATACATTAGAGGAACTGGCCGCGAAAAGTGAGCAGGTGTTGATTGACTTTCTGGAAGAGAAAACGGGTCGAACGCTCAACGCGATCAAGAATGCTCTGACGGTCTCGCCCATGCCCAAACGCTTCAGCCGTGCAGACCTGATGGCAGCCTGTGATAACAACCCGGCATTATTTGAGCGCGTGCTGCCCTTCGACGGTCTGCTGCGTACAGACACCTTCGACAAACCTGTTGTTATCACAGCAGACTCGGTCTACGTCACGCAGGGGAGCGACCGCCGCACTACGGGGACGCACTACACGCCACGCAGCCTGACCGAACCTATTGTGCAGCACACCCTCGACCCGCTGGTCTACACCGGCCCGGCAGAAGGCAAACCACAGGAGGAGTGGCAACTGCGCCCGGCGGCAGAGATCCTCGACCTGAAGGTCTGCGATATGGCGATGGGATCGGGTGCCTTCCTGGTGCAGGTCTGCCGCTACCTCTCGGAAAAGCTGGTGGAGGCCTGGGAAAACGCCGAGCAGTCCATGCCGGGCAAGCCACAGATCACCCCGGAGGGCCTGCCCTCAACGGGCGCCTTACACGAGACGCTGTTGCCCAGAAACGCGGACGAACGCCTCGCCATCGCTATGCGATTGGTCAGCGAACGCTGCATCTACGGCGTAGACAAGAACCCGCTCGCCGTCGAGATGGCCAAGCTCTCGCTCTGGCTCATCACCCTCAACAAGAACCGGCCCTTCACCTTCCTCGATCACGCTCTGCGCTGCGGCGACTCGCTGCTTGGCGTCAACCTGCATCAGCTCACCACCTGGTCAATGTATAACAACCAGGCAATAGACAAGCCCCGCCAGATGACCTGGTTTGAACCCGCCATCACCCGCGCCCTCGACACTGCCCTCAAACTGCGCCTCCAAATCAGCAGCATGCAGGAACTCGACGTACACGACATCGAAGCCAAAGCTCGCCTGTTAGCTGAGGCCGAAGAGGCCATGGAACTGGTCAAGCTGGGAGCCGACCTGCTCATTGCAACCGCCTTAAGCAACACCAAACGCAGAGACCTGCTCGAGGGCACCATCCACGTCCGCTATACCGTGCTGGTAGGAGCCTTTGAAGACGGCCGCCGCGAGAAATTTACCGAATTACATCGGGAAAAGCTCGGCCAAGATTTTAAGGAAATGCGCAACGAGGTTGACGAACTTTTGAAGGGGCGTCGTCCTTTCCATTGGCCGCTTGAGTTTCCTGAGGTGTTTCTTGGTGGTTTGGAAGAAGAGAGAGGCTTTTCTGCCATTATTAGCAATCCACCTTTCCAAGGAGGCAATAAGATTACTGGTCCACTTGGTACAGACTATCGCGACTACTTAATTGAACATGTAGGGCAAGAAAAACGAGGTCAAGCAGATTTATGCGCTTACTTCTTCTTGCGTACGAATCAATTAATACGTCAAGGTGGACAATGCGGGCTACTAGCAACCAATACTATTGCTCAAGGTGATACCCGTCAAGTTGGGCTAGATCAGATAGTAACGACAGGTTGGACAATACCGCGCGCTATACCTAGTCGTAAGTGGCCAGGGGATGCAAGTTTGGAGGTTGCTCACATATGGTTGAGACGTGGTGAATGGCATGGACCGTATTTGTTGGATGAAAAGGTAGTAGAAGGCATCAACTCTTTTCTGGCAGCGTTAAGAGTGGTGCATAGTCAACCATACATGCTCGCTACAAATGCAGGTAAATCCTTCAAAGGATCTGAACTTCAGGGTATGGGCTTCGCGATTAAGCCACACGAAGCACAATCTCTAATTGAGAAGGACTTACGTAATCGAGAAGTGTTATTTCCCTTTCTCAACGGCGAAGACCTTAACTCTCGCTATGACCAGTCGCCTAGCCGATGGGTGATTAATTTCCATAATTGGCCGATGGAACTAGCCGAAGCCTATCCAGATTGTATGAAGATTGTGCGAGAAAAGGTCAAGCCAGAGAGGACTAAGTGCTCTGATAAAAATCTACGAGAGAAGTGGTGGCTATATAAACGTAGAAGTCCAGAACTTTACAGCGCTATTGAAGGAATGAGCCGAGTGTTGGTGCGTGCTCAAGTAAGCCGTACCCACGCTCCCGTCTTTTTTGAGCCTGAAATCGTGTTCAGCAATATGACCATAGTACTAGCATTGGATACTGATAGCGATTTTTCAGTTATTCAGTCCTCTCTACATGAAATCTGGGTGAACGAGTACTCATCAAGCCTGAAAAAAGACCAGCGTTACACACCTACCGATTGTTTTGAAACCTTTCCATTTCCGGAGTGCCTTACAGAAGAGCTTGGCTTTCATGAGACGAAGCAGGGATTGAGGTATACGATCAGTGAGGAGGCGAGGAGAGAGGTGCTAGGCAGGTTGTTGCAGCTGAATCATGAGCGGTACGCGGAGGAGGTGGCGATGGGGTTGCATGAGAAGGGGGCGAAGAAGGGGAAAGGGAAACAAGCGACTAAGGGAAGCAAAGGTAGGAAGAGGGCTGATGAGAGCTTAGATGAGCAGGCTATCTTACCCGCTCAGGAGACATTGTTTGGTTGATAATGGGGGAATAGAGGGCAAATAAGCATGAAGTTATTCGATGATAGTGTACGAACATACCAAGGGCTCAGGGAGCCACGAGAATCTATCTATCTATTTTTGAATCGCTCTGCTCGCCCAGAGTATGAGGCAACGCGAAACCTTTTAGAAAAATGGTTTCAGGATTATCCCGAACCTTTTAAGTTAAACTTGAGCAAGGAATTTCGTTCAAAACCTGATCAGCAGCATTTAGGAGCATTCTTTGAACTGTACTGTTATTCATTGCTTCGTGTTCAAGGATTTGATATCAAGCCACAACAGGTAGTTGACAAAATGAAAGGAAATCCTGTTGATTTTCTTATAAAGTCTGCTGATACTCCGCTTCTCTATCTGGAAGCGACAGTTGCGGCGGATTCAGATAAAGCATCGATAAGTCAAAAAATATTATGGCAACTACATGATGCACTCAGTACTATTAATGAACCGAATTTTTTGATAGAGATAAATGTTGAACTTGAGTCAACACATAATCTGCCAATTAAAAAGATGCGCTCGGACCTTCAAGGATGGCTTCAAAAGCTTGATTCCAATGAAATAATCAGGAAGAGGACAGCATTAGGACACGATGACTTACCCCATTGTTACTATGAACACAATGGATGGAAAATTGTTTTCTATGCTATTCCCCGACCATTAGATAGTCAAGGTCAAGCTAATAAAACGGTTGTCTATCAACTTTCAGAAGCACGAAAGGTTGAGGCAGAGAACTCTTTACGTGATGCACTTGAAACTAAGTCAAAGAAGTATGGAAATTTTGAGCTTCCATATGTGATTGCTGTCGATGTCCTGGCAATAGATTCTTTTGGAACTGATATTGGAGAAATACTCTTCGGTAAGGAAGTGATACTTTTCGATAGGCAATTGGAAGACTTTTCTCTGACACGTTCTCCTCTCCTACCAGATCGTCCATCTGAAGAGAATGGCTTCTGGCGTGCTCGAAAAAGAGCGCGCAATCAACAAGTGAGTGCATTACTTCTTGTAGAGGATTTGATGCCCTGGTCTGTTGCCTGTAATACGCCAGTATTGTGGCATAATCCATGGGCTGAAAGGCCTCTCGATCCGAATATTTGGCAAGGGCCGCAAATGATACCCGATATGGATGCGCCCGAGCCATATATGCAAGAGAGGGTTGGCAAGAAAGGTCATGAGATTTTTCATTTACAACCATAAAAAAGTAAATGCAACAGACTATATTATAGTAGTCAACAGCCATCTCATGTAACATAAGTAACAAAACATAGAAGATGTGCAAAATGGAGGATTGAGCATATGACCACCGAATGGCTTATCACTCAAAAACAGCATTTTTTAAATGCCGTGTTGGCTTTACCCGCGAAAGAGATGCATCAGGTTATGGCGAAGATTGGGCTTTTGCTGCAAGATCCCACACCTGATGCGAAGGTCAAAAAGCAGCTCAAATATATGAATGGGAAGCTGCACCGCATTCGCTGTGGCGATTACCGCATCTTCTACACCTTTGAGTATCCCTACATCAGCATTCTCGCCCTAAGTCGGCGTGATGACGACACGTATGACGAGAACATGGACGTCGAATTTCTTGGTGGGCTTGATTCGCACTTTGATGAGGCGCAAGCGGTCAAGGCTGTGCAGCCCGACTGGGAGCGAATTCTAGCACCCAAAACACCAGAAAAGAAGCAGTTGCCTGAGCCAATCACCGAGGAATTGTTGGTAAACCTCAATGTTCCGAAGGAGTGTCATGCTCGACTGTTGCGCATCCAGACACAAGAGGATCTGTATGATTGTCCAGGGGTACTCGATGATTACCTGCTGAAGATCGACGAGTACATGTTTGAGCGGCCCCTCGTCGAGGTCTTGCAACAGCCAGACTACCTCCTGACTAATGTGAACGATTTGCTGCGGTACAAAGAGGGTGAACTGCTGGGCTTTTTGCTGAAGCTATCTCCCGAACAGGAAAAGTACGTCACCTGGGGGATGAATGGCAGCGGACCAACGCTCCTCAAGGGCGGCCCTGGCACGGGCAAGAGCACGATTGCACTCTACCGCGTGCGCTCACTGGTACAGGAGCTACGCAAGAAAGGACGTGATGAGTTCCGTATCCTCTTCACTACCTATACCAATGCCCTGGTTAATTCATCGAAGCAGCTTTTACAGCAACTGCTTGGGGATGATGTGAAGTATGTCGAGGTGCAGACGGCGGATAGCATTGTCATGTCGCTTCTGGGCCGGGCAGGAATGGTCCCAAAGTTCATAGACCATGGAGAATTCAATAACCTGCTGCGCCAGGCGATAAAAGTCACCCAATTCGAGGGTAATGCAGTGCAGCAGCAGGCACAGCGGCAGGCGGTTGAACGGCTCAGTATCGACTACCTTCATCAAGAAATCAACCAGGTTATCGTGGCACGCCAGATACACACACGAGAGGAATATCTGGCCGCGTCCCGTCCCGGTCGAAAGGTTCGTTTGAACGCACTCCAGAGGAAAGCAGTCTGGAAGGTGCATGAGACCCTTCGGCAACTGTTGAAACAGCAAGGCAAAGAGACCTGGCGTCAGGCGAGAGCTATGGCAGAGGAATGTGTGGCAAAGGGTATTGTTGGTCTCACCTATGACGCAGTGGTGATTGACGAAGCGCAAGACCTTGACCCAAGCGCGTTGCGGCTGCTGATACACTTGTGCGATAAGCCCAACCGCATCTTTATCACCGCCGATGCCAACCAGTCGATCTATGGCAGCGGTTTCACCTGGTCTGACGTGCATGAGCATTTGAAGTTACAGGGTCGCACGAGCATCTTGCGCGTAAACTATCGCTCCACGCGAGAGATCGGCGAGGCGGCCCAATCCTACCTCTCGGCAGGTGAACTTGATAATGAGCAGGTAGAACGCGCGTACATGAATAGTGGCCCTATGCCCGCAGTACGAGCGATCCGCAATGGAGGTGAGGAGGTGCAACTGCTTTCGCACTTCTTGCCGGCAGCAGCAAGGGAGTTCAGGTTCGCAATTGGTGCCTGTGCCGTTCTTTGCCCAACAATTAACGCAGGGAAAGCTATTGCAGCTGAACTGACACAACGAGACATAGAAGCCACCTTTATGCCGGGACAGGATCTGAATCTTTCCCGCCCAGGAGTAAAGGTGCTCACGCTCAACTCCGCGAAAGGGTTGGAATTCCCCATCGTTGCCCTGTCTGGATTTATCAATAGCGGGTGGTACGGAAATGGACCAGCAAACGTTGGGGCAGAAGAACGGGAAGAGTTTCTGGCAACGGATCGACGTATCATGTTTGTTGGCATGACGAGGGCCATGCGCGCACTATTGGTCGTTATACCTGTACAGGCGAAGAGTCCGTTGTTGGAGGGGTTTGATGGGGTATATTGGAATTTGGGAGACTAAATCGTGAATGTAATCAACTTGCCACCTGTTCTGCCGAGTGACCTTGACCTGACAGTCGTCAACCAGCTTTTGCAAGCAGGCGAAGCAACCCTGGATTGGAGCCAGGTCGAAGATGCT
>WNFY01010633.1_pt1 | contig 14895 bp, 15 predicted proteins | sample 5400091 | NCBI WGS metagenome assembly WNFY01 (sample SAMN13153364, study PRJNA577476) | soil metagenome | isolation source: 60 cm soil or saprolite under grassland replicate 1 | place: USA:California | collected 2016-06-15 | reverse complement strand
GGTTTTGCGCTCTGCCAATTTCTCTCCTAAGCTCCAAACCTGGTTTTCGCGCTCAACTCAGGCTGTCGGCCCTCTAACAGTTCGGTGAGCGTGTAATAGATCACATCGGCTGATGGCGGGCAGCCCGGCACATATACGTCTACCGAAACAACCTCGTGCACTGGCCGCGCGTATGGTAATAGCCGCGGGATCACCTGATCTGGCGTGCCGGGGTCTAAAGTTGCAGTCTCACGATATGCGCGGTCATAGAGCGATTGGACCGGGAAAGGATTGCGCATGGCCGGAACGTTTGCGGTCACCGCACAATCGCCGAGCGAGACCAGAGTCTTTGTGCGTCCGCGAATGGTTCGGATCTTGTGCAGGTCTTCCTCGCTGCTCACGGCGCCTTCGACAAGCGTGATATCCACATCGGGCGGGAACTCTTTCGTGTCCACTAATGGGCTGTACACAAGGTCAACTTTGTCAGCGATTTCGATCAGGCGCTCGTCCATATCTAAAAAAGACATGTGGCAGCCGGAGCAGCCATCGAGCCATACGGTTGCGAGCTTTTTTTTGCTCATTCGTGCTCCCCTCGCATCAGCGTCAAATACGGCAGGAAGTTCCGGCGTTTTTCCATCTCTGCCACGGACCGGCCTTTCTCAAACAATGCCCCGGTGGGGCAGACGTGGACGCACTTGCCGCAACTCGTGCAGGTCTCGGACGAACCCCAGGATTCGTTCAAGTCGGTAACCACGTGCGAGCCGATGCCACGGCCCATCACATCCCAGGTGTGCGCGCCTTCGATCTCGTCGCACACCCGTACACAGCGGGTGCAGAGAATGCAGCGGTTGTGATCGATTACGAAGCGCTCATGGGATGCGTCGACTTGCTCTTTCGGGTAGCGATAAGGAAAGTGAATATGCGTAATTTCCAACTTCTGCGCCATCGTCTGCAGTTCGCAGTGGCCATTGGACACGCAGACAGAGCAAATGTGGTTGCGTTCGCTGAACAGTAGCTCGACAATCATGCGGCGGTAATTCTGCAACCGATCGGAAGTGGTCGTAACCTCCATGCCTTCTTCTACGCGCGTCACACATGACGGCATCAGCTTGTTTGAGCCTTTCACTTCCACCAGGCACAAACGGCACGCACCAACAGTGGAGAGGCCTTCGAGTTCGCACATCCTCGGAATAAAAATCTTGTTCTCGCGCGCCACGTCCATGATTGTCTCGTCAGGACGCGCGCTGAAATCGTGACCATCGATCTTGAGCGTCTTTACTGTGCTGGCCGGAGTCATGCGGTCACGCTCTCAGACTGCTTGCTGCACACCCCGGCCGGGCAGTTGTGGTCCTCAATGTGCGCCTTGTATTCGGCCGCAAAAGATTTCAATGTACTCACCACCGGGTTGGGTGCGGATTGTCCGAGTCCGCAGAGACTCGTGTGCTTGAGCAAATCGCACAATTCTTCCAGCAGGGTCAGGTCTTGCTGGGTGGCCGACATATTGGTGATTGCGCTCAGAATGCGATGCATCTGGTAAGTGCCTACCCGGCATGGAATGCACTTGCCACAGGATTCGGTCATGCAGAAGTCCATAAAATATTTCGCGACGTCCACCATGCAGGAACTTTCGTCCATCACGATCATGCCGCCAGATCCCATAATCGAACCTGCCTTGGCAAGGGATTCGTACTCTACCGGCATGTCGAGAGTTTCTGAGGGCAAGCATCCGCCTGACGGCCCGCCCGTCTGCACCGCTTTGAACTTGCGTCCTTCCGGAATGCCGCCGCCAATTTCGAACACCATTTCGCGAAGGGTGATTCCCATTGGCACTTCGACTAGACCAGTGTTCTGCACGCGTCCGGCAAGCGCAAAAACTTTTGTTCCTTTGCTCTTTTCGGTTCCGATGCTCGCATACCATTCGCCGCCGTTGCGGATGATGGGCGGGACATTGGCATAAGTTTCAACGTTGTTGATTAGAGTCGGCTGGCCGAGCAGGCCTTCCATGGCCGGATAAGGTGGACGCGGACGCGGCGTTCCGCGCTTTCCTTCAATAGAAGCAATCAGGGCCGTTTCTTCTCCGCAGACGAATGCGCCTGCACCCAGCCGTAGATCGATCCGCAAGCTGAAGCGCGTTCCGCAGATGTTGGCTCCGAGCAACCCCAGTCGTTCGGCTTGCCTGATCGCGGTTTTCAGACGCTTGATCGCAAGCGGATATTCGGCGCGAACATAGATATAACCTTCCGACGCCCCTACGGAATAGGCCGCGATCAGCATGCCTTCCAGTACGCGATGTGGATCGCTTTCGAGCACGCTGCGATCCATAAAAGCGCCGGGATCGCCCTCGTCGGCATTGCAGATGACGAATTTCTGTGTCCCTCCTGCCTTAGAAACCGTGCTCCACTTCAGGCCCGTGGGATAACCTGCGCCACCACGGCCGCGCAAGCCACTGGTCGTGACCTCAGAGATGACCTGCTGCGGATTCATTTCGGTGAGCACTTTGATCAGCGCACGATATCCATCGCGAGCGATGTAATCCTCAATCCGTTCGGGATCAATCACGCCAGAGTTTTCCAGCACGATCTTTTTCTGGCGGTGAAAAAAAGGAACGTCAGTTGGGCAAAGCAGGCGCGAGACCGGGGCGCCGTCTATGCTGTCCAGCAGCTCTGTGGCATCCGCAGGCTTCACGTGCTTATACATCTGGCCGCTACTGGTCGAAACCAACGGACCTTCCGAGCACAACCCCATGCAGCCCACGCCCTTGACCTGGCAATGGTCACCCGAACCCCGACTCGTGATCTCCTTGGACAAAGCGTCTTTTACTGCATCGCTCTGGCAGGAGAGACACCCTGCGGCTACGCAGACATTCACTTGCCGAGTGAATTTCGCTTGCGCGTCGCGCTCTTTCTCTGCAATTTGTTCGAGTTCTTCAGGCGTCATGATGCGACCATTTCTTCAGGTGCTCGCGAAGCGACAGCGTATCCACTTTACCAGCCACTTGTTGGTCATAAACAACTGCGGGGGCAAGCCCACAAGATCCCAGACAGCGCGCCGTCAGCAGCGAGACTTCTCCATCCACGGTCGTCTCGCCTGGTGCAACATTCAAATCCCTCTCAACCATATCCAACAACTGCTGCGCGCCTTTGATGTAACACGCCGTACCCAGGCAAATTACGCAGGTGTGTCTGCCGGCAGGTTTAAGTGTGAAGAAATGATAAAAGGTCGCTACTCCATAGGCGCGACTCAAGGGCACACGCAATGAACCGGCCACATAACGCAGCGCCTGCTCGTCGAGATAGCCAAAAGCTTCCTGGACCGTATGAAGGGTCTCGATAAGCCCCCTCGATTGCTGCCCCATTCGACGCATCGTGGCATCAACCAACTTCCAGCGTTTGTCTTGAGTCGGTGCTGATGGTTTTGCGACGTAGGTACCCATGTCCGTCCTCGTCGGATCGTTTCCCGAAGCTCAAGAGTAAGACACTATCCGAACGCACCCTGTGACGGCAATCACATAAACCCGTGACAAGCCACACCGACTTAACGACATTGATTTGGCATAGTGGAAACGTCCTCGGAGGTGGGTTGTGAACCTTCTTGAAGAAAAACTCGAATCAGTTGTCGCCGTCAAAAACATTTTGTTCGCCACAGACTTTTCGGAAGTCTCGGAAGCCGCTCTACCTTACGTGACCGCGCTGAGTCTGCGCTACGGCAGCACGGTGCACATGGCCCATGTGGTGCCAGAGGCGACGTTTGTACGGCCCAGCCCGATCGATCCTGCTCTCTTCGGGTCGATCTACGAACAGGCCCACAGCGGTGCCCAGGAGAAAATCCAGCACCTGTCGGACCGGCTCAGAGGCTTTCCGCACCAGACCTATATTCGGCACGGGAAAGTATGCGACGTGCTCTCGGAAATTATTCGCGATCAGGAAATTGATCTGCTTGTCGTGGGTACGCATGGCCGCACTGGCCTGGGTAAGCTGGTGATGGGTTCGGTCGCAGAAGAAATCTTTCGTCAGTCGGCTTGTCCGGTTCTGACGGTCGGCCCAAGAGTTGCCAGCACCGGGAAAGTGCGGGAAGGTCGCCACGATCATGAGCTTCCGCCGACACAAGTCAAGTTCCGCCAGATTCTTTACGCGACAGACTTCAAGCCTGAATCAGCCGAGACGGTTTCCTATGCAGTTTCGCTGGCTCGCGAGTTCCAGGCGCGGCTGAGTCTATTGCACGTGATCGAGGATTATGGCGATCACCTGCACGAACGTCCGGGGCCAATTGATAGCGCGCTCCGCAAACTAGAAGAACTGGTGCCCGGCGAGGCAGACCTGCGTTATAGGCCTGAATTCGTGGCCGAATTCGGAGTGCCCGCAGAATTGATTTTGCAAACGGCATCGGAAACCGATACTGACTTGATCGTGTTGGGAGTGCGGCCAGCCGCTGGCCACATTGGTACGGCTACGCACCTGGGCGGCTCGACAGCGCACAAAGTCATTGTTGGCGCGAATTGTCCAGTCTTGACGGTGCGCCGCTGAGCGAGTGAGTGGGGTTGTCTGAAGACCTCAACGGCCCGTTGCGGATACGGCGAGCTGAGTGATCGTAAGCAGTCTTCCATCCTTCTTCCGGAAACTGCCGGAGTCGGGACATTCTTTCTCCCCGATCATTCTCTCGCCTGTCCCTCGACTCTGTGCGCGGCAATCACGGCTTGCCCGAGGCTGAGGCCACCGTCTCCGCAGGGCGCTTCCCGCTGGGTGAAAACCTCGAAGCCACTGTTTAGAAGTTGTCCGCGCAAATGCTCGGCCAGATACCGATTGTTGAACGATCCTCCGCTCAGGCAAACGCGATTCAGCCCTGTGCGCTGACGGAGAAGAGTGGCGACCCGGCTAAACATGTCAACGAGTCCATTATGGAAACGTGCGCTGATGATCCCTGCGGGAGTGTTGCAGACGAGATCGCGGATTACAGCTTCGAGCATGGCGCGGGTGCCGATTATCCAGCCATCGTGGTTCGGTAGCATTTCGAGCGGATACGAACCCCCATCGCGTGAGTCCCGGATGATCATCTCCAACTCAATCGCGGCCTGGGCCTCGTAGTTCACTTGGTGACGGACTCCCGAGAGCGCGGCTATGGCGTCGAATAGGCGGCCACAACTTGAGGTGAGCGGCGAGTTCACCCGGCGCTCCAGCATCTGCAAGAGAAGCTCGACTTTCCGGCGATCGAGTCCAGCAACGAACGGCAGCGTCATGGTCAAGAAATCGCGGCCGAAGTGGTGAGCGAGATAGCTGACCGCCATTCGCCAGGGCTCGTGAATGGCTGCTGCTGCACCTGGCATCGGTATGTACTCAAAATGCGCGGCACGCTCGAAACTCGAGTAATTTGCGAGTAGCACTTCACCGCCCCAAATATTTCCGTCAGTACCGTAGCCAGTGCCGTCGAGCGCAAAACCTATCACGCTTCCCTGCAGGTGGTTCTCCGCCATGCAGCTGGCGATGTGCGCGTGATGATGCTGCACTCCAACTAGCGGCAAGCCTATCTGTTGCAGCGCCCATTTGGTCGAAAAGTAATCCGGATGCAGATCGTAGGCAATTGCTTCGGGCCTAATTTCAAGAATCTTTGTCAGGTGCTCCACTGCTTCTCCGAAGAATTTGTAACTCTCCAGATTTTCCAGATCGCCGATGTGCTGGCTCAGAAAAGCGTGCTTGCCTTTGGTTAAGCAAACCGTGTTCTTCAATTCGCCGCCGACTGCCAGGATTGCTGCGGTCTCTTCGCGCAGAAAGACGGGTACTGGAACAAAGCCGCGCGACCGGCGCATCTGACGCGTCTGCCCGGATACAACCTGCACGACAGAATCATCGCAGCGCAGCAGAATTTCGCGGTTATGGACGAGAACGTAGTCTGCCAAACCGTTTAGACGAGACCTGGCTTCGTCATTGTCAATCGCAATCGGCTCCTCACTCAGGTTCCCGCTGGTCATGACCAACGCTTTGAAGCCACCCTCGGCAAGGAGAAGATGATGCAAGGGCGTGTAGGGAAGAAAAACTCCTAGATAACGATTGAAGGGCGCTACCTGGTCCGCGATCAAATTCGTTGATTTCCTCTTGAGAAGCACAATTGGCCTCTGGATCGACCGCAACGCTTCCCGTTCCTCCATACCCACTTCGCAGAATTCTCCCGCCGCCTCAACGTTCGGCACCATGATGGCGAATGGCTTTTCCACTCGCCGTTTGCGCTCGCGGAGAAGCGTGACTGCAGCGGGATTCGTTGCGTCCGCCGCGAGATGGAAACCTCCCAGTCCTTTCACGGCCACGATCAGGCCATTGTTAAGCGCGGCCGCGCTCGCTACTATCAGATCGGAATCAGCGACCACTTGTCCGTTCTTGTCCCAAAGCTCGAGCGTCGGGCCGCAGTCCCAACACGCATTCGGTTGCGCGTGGAACCGGCGATTCAGCGGATCATCGTATTCCGCTTGACACGCGCGACACATCGGGAAAACTGCCATCGAAGTGCGCGGCCGGTCGTAAGGTATGTCGCGGACGATGGTGAATCGCGGGCCGCAATTTGTGCAATTAATGAAGGGATAGCGATGGCGCCTGTCTGCTGGATCGAGTAACTCGCGCAGACAGTCGTCGCAGGTGGCCACATCGGGCGAGATCAGGGTATGAACCGCTTCGCCCGTCTGGCTCGCAAGAATGCGAAACTCGGGGTCGACATTGCAGGGGATGTCGAGCACCGCGACATTCGTAATGCGCGCCAGCGGCGGCGCACGATGCGGCAGGCACGAAACAAAGTCGTCCACGAATTCGCGCTGTCCCTGAACTTCAATGGTGACGCCGGAAGGAGTGTTAGTAATCGTGCCGGTAAGCTGTCGTTCGGTCGCAAGCCGATAAATATAAGGACGGAATCCGACGCCCTGCACAATCCCCGATACAGTGATGTGCCGACGAACCTGCAATCTACACCAGCGCTTCAGACTCGGCGGTTTGCGTCAGTTTGCGCTGTTGCAGCCATGTGAACCATTCCTGCAGTCCATCCCCGCTGGTGCAGGAGGTCCTCACAATCTGTATTTCAGGATGAACCCGGCGCGCATTTTCCTCGGCCAGGTGGCGTTCGATCATTCGCGCATCCAGATGGCAGGTGCCGCCAGTCGTGATTTGCTTCACCGGAAATCCGAAACGCCGCAGCCGAGTGGCGTCGTTTTCAGTCTGAATATCCCCTGTCAGCACAGCAACTCGCTCAGACTGTGGAACGCTTTCGAGTGTTTTCTCGAGCAGACTGGTTTTGCCCGATCCCGGCGCGCTGATCAGATTCAGGCACAGGGTGCCGTGCTCCTTAAAGCGCTCCCGCAGATCGGCGGCAACGCGGTCATTCTCGCTCAGTATCCTCTTTTCAAGCGGTACTCGGTTCATGCTTCTCCATCTCCTGCTCGTCCATCTCAAGGTACGCTAGCTCAAGCTGCTCTCCGCCGATACATTCGGTCCGTTCCTTGCCGCATTGTGGGCACTTGATTTCGTAGCTGGCCACATTGAACTCAGTGCCACACGCGCCACAACGCTGCCGCCGCGGACAACTTTCGATCTCTAGCTGCATAGAATCCAGCTCCGTATCACGAGTCAGTACATCGAACGCAAAGCGCAATGCTTCGTCATCGACCGCAGCGAGTTCACCAATTCGAACTGCAACTTTGCACGGAATCGCGCCCGGATGACATGCCGCTTCGGTCCTCACGGCATCAAGAATCGAATTCGCAATGCCGATCTCGTGCATGATTCCTCAACAAATGCGTGGTAGCTGATCACCGGCCAGCATATCCACGATGCGCGTAGTTCCCAGTGGCGTTCGCATCGTGACCAGACCGGCGTTTTTGCCCGTTACCTTGCCTATGATCTTGGTTTGTCGCCCGAGCGCGTGATTTTGCATGGCCGCGAGCACGTCGTCAGCGATGCTCGGCTCAACGATGGCGATCAGTTTGCCTTCGTTGGCAACGTACAGCGGGTCGAGTCCCAGCATCTCGCAGGCACCTTTGACTTCCTCTCGTACCGCAATGGCGCTCTCTTCCAATTCGACTCCAACCTGCGACTGGGCCGCAATTTCATTCAGCGCACTCGATAATCCACCGCGGGTGGGATCTCGCATGCACCGGATTTCGGAGCTCGCCTTCAACATCTCCGCTGTTAACGTGTGGAGCGCAGCGCTATCGCTCACGATCGTGCTTTCAAATTCCAGACCCTCTCGTTGTGCCAGGATTGCAATTCCATGCTCACCGACAGGTCCGCTCAAGAGCACGACATCGCCCGGACGCGCGTGATCGGCGGAGAGGTCAATGTCCTCGGGTACCAGCCCAATTCCAGTCGTGTTAATAAAAAGCCCATCGCCCTTGCCTTTCTCGACGACTTTTGTGTCACCTGTGACAACCCGTACTCCGGCTTCCGCAGCGGCCTGTTGCAGAGAACTGACCACGCGGCGCAAGACGTCCATCGCCAGTCCTTCTTCGATAATGAACGCCACAGTGAGAAATAGCGGCTGTGCCCCGCCCATTGCCAGATCATTCACCGTGCCATGCACCGCGAGCGATCCGATATCTCCGCCAGGGAAGAACAGCGGCTTGACCACAAAGGAGTCCGTCGTGACGGCAATGCGAGAGCCATCAATGCTGACAACCGCCTGATCGTTCAGCCGCGATAACTCTGCATTCTGGAACGCCGGCAAGAAGATGTCGCGCAGAAGATCCGCGCTGAGTCTACCTCCGCTGCCATGTCCCAGCAGAATTGTGTCGCGTACAGGCAAAGGGGCTGGGCAAGTAATCGCCGCAATGGTTTTGATCCCATTCGACATAAGCTCTCAGCTTGCCACCGCGTGCCTGCGGTAGTGGTAGTACGCCGCGCACGCACCCTCCGCCGAAACCATGGGCGCTCCTAGAGGATTTTCAGGAGTGCAACGGACAGCAAATGCGGAGCAGTCAGTCGGCTTCTTCAGCCCTTGAAGAACTTGTGCACTGATGCATTCAGCAGGTTCGTCAGCCGTTATCAGTTCCAGCTCGAAAATCTCATTCGCATCGTAGGCGGCATACTCTGGACGCAGTCGCAACCCACTGCGCGGAATCGTTCCGATGCCCCGCCACTTTTGATCGGTAATCTCGAACACGTCTTTCAAAATCTGCTGGGCTGGCAAATTTCCTTCGTAGCTCACCGAGCGAACGTATTGGTTCTCGACGCGCGCTTCGCCACGCTCCAATTGCTTTACGAGCATGAGAATGGCTTCCAGTAAGTCTACCGGCTCGAATCCACCAACCACAATTGGAATAGCGAAATCGCGAACCAGCGTCTCGTACTCCTGGTAGCCCATAATGGTGCAAACATGCCCCGGCGCGATGAATCCCTGCACGCGGTTCTCGCGTGATGCCAGCAGAGCACGAATTGCAGGCGGCACTAGAACATGCGAAACCAGCATGGAAAAATTCGTGAGCCCATCGCGTTTAGCCTGCCACGCCGCCACTGCGTTCGCCGGAGCCGTGGTCTCGAAACCAATCGCCAGGAAGACTATTTTGCGATTTGGATTTGCCTTCGCGATCCGCCCCGCTTCAACGGGCGAATAGGCAATGCGAACATCGGCTCCTTGGGCTTTCGCCCGCAACAAATCCGAATTCGAGCCGGGCACGCGCAGCATGTCGCCATAGGAGACCAGGATTACCTCGGGACGCAACGCGAGCGCGATGGCCTTGTCAATCGTCTCCAGCGGCGTGACGCAGACGGGACAGCCTGGCCCATGCACCAGTTCGATCTTGGATGGAAGCAGTTCATCAAGGCCGTAGCGCATGATGGTGTGGGTCTGTCCTCCACAAATTTCCATCAGCACCCAAGGTTTTGTCGTAACGGACGCAATCTCCGCGGCCAGCGCGCGAGCAATTCGGCCGTCACGATACTCATCCAGATACTTCATTGAGTTATGCCTTCATCGCTCGGCGACAGTTCAGCTTCCAACGCACCCATCTCGCGCAGCAATTCGTAGGTGCGCTCTGCCTCAGCTTCGTCCACCTGGCTGATCGCAAAACCAACGTGGACCATCACATAATCACCGACAACAGCCTCAGGAACAAAGTCGAGGCGCACGGAACGCACGATTCCTCCGAACTGCACTCGTCCTACTCGCAGTCCGTTCTGTTCTTCAGCTTGGAGAACCTTACCCGGAATAGCAAGACACACGGAAAGAAATCCTCTTCAGGTCTGTACGCCTGATGGTTGTGCCGGTGAAACAATGTCGCAGGTTAGCACAAATCTAAGCTGCCATATGAGTATGCTCACGTGAAGCGAGCTCGTGCCTCAGCATTTGCACGACTGACAAGGGAATCCGCATTCGCCTCACCTTGCCGGAGTGAAAGGTTACGCCTTCAACGGCGAAGCCCTCGCCGTCCGGAAAGGCATTTGAGACCAAATGAAACTCCTCGCCATACAACCGTATGTGTCTCTCGCGCGCGTAGCCAAATTTCATCAGTTTTTCGCAAATCAGGACTTCGGCGTTAGCTGGATTTTTCACGACAGCTCTCCTCTTTCTCGGCGCGATCACTTGATCGAAGTGATTGCATGGTTTGCCGCAGGAAACAAATCTGACGACCCGGTTGACAAAGGTTGTGGACGCTGTAGCCATTTGGTTTGTTCGCAATATTCGTAAAGTTCGTTCCTGAATTTTGGATCTGCAATCTCAATCAGTGCTTTGGCTCGTTCACGAATGGATTTTCCGTGCAGATAGGCAACGCCATGCTCGGTGACCACGTAGCGGACCAGGCCTCGGGACGTCACTACACCGGCACCGGGGCTCAACATGGGAACGATGCGCGAAATCGTGGCGCCCTTAGCAGTCGAGGAGATCGCGATAATCGGCTTCCCGCCTTTGGAACGCGAAGCCCCGCGCAGGAAATCTACTTGGCCACCGATGCCGCTGTAGAACTGATTTCCGATTGAGTCCGAGCAAACCTGGCCGGTCAGATCAACCTGCAAGGCCGAGTTAATCGCGACCATATTGTCATTGCATGCGATCCGCTCCGGATTATTGGTGTAAGCAGTTGGACGGAACTCGAAAATAGGATTGTTATCCACGAAATCGAACAGTTTCTTGCTACCCAAGGCAAATCCGACGATGATCTTGCCCGGTTTGAAGTTCTTGCGGGCACCGGTGAGAACTCCGGTCTCAATCAGCGGAATCACGCCTTCTGAAACCAATTCGCTGTGGATTCCGAGATCTTTGCGACCCATGAGGAAGGGCAGGACTGCATCCGGAATGCCCCCTATACCCGTCTGCAGCACTGCCCCATCCTCAATCAGGTCCGCTACGTTGCGCGCGATTGCTACATGCATGTCAGTGACTACTGGCTTCTTTAGTTCGCATAGCGGCCGTGACGATTCCACCACCGCATCTATATCACTCACATGAATGAAACTATCGCCGTAGGTTCTCGGCATATGGTCGTTAACCTGCGCGACCACGTAGCGGGCACACTTGGCGGCGGTCAGCGTGGTGTCCACACCAACCCCAAAACTGCAATAGCCGTGAGAGTCCGGTGGGGAGACTTCAACCAAGGCCACGTCAATGGGCATTGCGCCGGTTTCGAACAGCTCCTCGATTTCACTCAGGTAAATCGGGGTGTAATCAGCACGGCCGTCGTTGATTGCCTCTCTCACGTTGGAACCAATGAACACCGCATTGTGACGAAAGTGTCCAGCCATCTCCGGCGCGACGTATGGAGCCACACCCATAGTCATCATGTGGACGATTTCCACATCGCGCACCGCGGGCCCGCGCCGCATCAACGCTTCGACTAGCGTTTCGGGCTCAGCGCATCCCGGCTGGATGTACACACGCATTCCGGACTCGACAAAGCGCAGCGCCTCATCTGCGGTCCGCAGTTTCTGCGAATATTCCGCTTCCCACGACATTTTTTGTTCCCCCTAAGCGGTCGCTCTCAGGCTCTCGATCTCTATCTCCGCGCGCGCTTTCTCATATCCGACTGCAGCGTAGTAAAGCGCGCGATCGAAGAAGTGGTCGAGTAACTGAAGCATCTCCAACTCACCAAACACTTCGATTGGCCGGTCAATTTCTCGTTCTTTCTTAAGAAACTCCCATAGATTGTCCTTCGTCAGAACAATCGCCCAAGCCACCTGGCTAAAGGGCACCTCCTGCTTCGCGCGACGAGCGCCAATACGCAGGTACCGTTGCTCAAGGTCAAGCTCGTCTTTGGTCATCAGCCAATCGCCCAAGTGACGGTAGATTTCGTACACCCGCTCTTTTAGGTCCTCCGCCGGAACGCCAGCGTATTCCGGCGTGGCCTCTGAATTCTGGACCCGATCCAGCAGGCACGAGGCCAACGCATGAGAGTTGTTTTCAATGAGGCGAACGAGGCGATAAAGAGTCATCATGGCAGTCTCCTTCTGATTCCTGAACCCTAGTTTCGACTTACGGGATAAATCAGGCCATGATGGGGGCCACAGGCGATTGTGATTGAAATCACAATTATTCGGGCAGCAACCTCTGTGCAAACCTCCGTGTAATTCTGTGGTTCTCTGTGGCTTGCTTTTCTTCGTAACCACAGAGCGACACTGAGGATACACGGAGATGCACGGAGACGAAGAGGTTACTCGGGTCCCCAATTCTGAACCTTGCTGATGACCGGCGGAGAGGATTTCTCGATATACGCAAAGTCCTTTACCGCACGCATGTACTGGGCACGCTCGAACGAGCCGGGATCGGAGCAGCGGAGTTGGCTCATGCTGCCCCGCATCTGTTCAACCGATTCATACTCGTGCTCTTCCATCCACTGGCGCAGTCCCTGCTCGATTATCGGCAGATAGCCCGTTCCGTTACGCAGTAGCACGGAGCACAGCATGGTGACATCGGCGCCAACCATCAGCAGTTTGATCACATCTTCAGTGCTGTGGACACCACTGGTGGCACCCAGACTGGCGTGCATCCGACCGTACAAGATGCCGATCCAGGTGAGAGGCAGCCGCAAATCCTGCGGCGTGCTCAGCAGAACGTTGGGCCGGATTTCCAATTCTTGCAGATCGATATCCGGCTGATAAAACCGGTTAAACAAGACCAGTCCATCAGCGCCAGAGTCCACCAGCCATTTCGCCATATGCGCCATGTTGCTAAAAAACGGGCCCAGTTTGACCGCGACTGGAATCCGCACGGAAGCTTTCACAGCGCGAACAATATCCACATATCTCTGTTCGACTTCGAGGCCAGACACATTCATGTCGGCGGCAATAGAGTAAATATTGCATTCGATTGCATCCGCGCCGGCATCTTCCATCGCCCTGGCATAACGAGTCCATCCGCCGAGAGTCGCTCCATTCAAGCTGGCGATGATAGGAATGCGAACCGCGTTCTTGGCCTTCTCGATGTGGCACAAGTAAGCTTCGGGGCCGGTGCGGAACTCGCTTCGCGCCGGAAAATAACTCAGTGACTCGGCGAAACTCTCCGTGCCCGCAGCGAGATGATAGTCAAGTTCGATCGATTCCTGCCGCAATTGCTCCTCGAAGAGCGAATAGAGAACAATCGCTGAAGCGCCTGCGTCTTCGAGGCGGCGCAAGCCGTACATTTCCTGCGAGAGCGGTGAAGCGGACGCCACCAGTGGCGTCCGCAATTTCAGTCCAAGATAGCTGGTACTCAGGTCAATCACTTCTCTACCTCCTCGCCGGCTCCCACCAGAGTTTTGTGGTGCTCTGCAGTTTGTAGATTCGAGGGTTCCGAGGGATGGGGTTCGATTTTTCGCTGGGCGAGGTACTCATACAGTCCGAAGCGCACATCGGCATCGTGCTGCGCCTGGGCCCATAGGCGCTTTGCGTCTTCAGGCTTGCTCTTAGTCAGCATCTTGAAGCGGGTCTGCTGTTCCAGGAACTCTTTCACTTTCCGTGTAGGCGTTCGCGAATCGAGCGACAGCGGGTTCTCGCCAATCAACACGCGCTCCGGGTTGTAGCGATAGAGCAGCCACTGGCCGGATTCAACGGCAACTTTCTGGTCTGACATTGCAGTCGTCATGTTGATGCCATGGGCAATGCAATGCGAATACGCAATGATCAGGCTTGGACCGTCGTAAGCCTCGGCTTCAAGGAATGCTTTAAGTGTGTGCTCGTCTTTGGCTCCCATGGCCACGCTCGCCACATAGACATTGCCGTAGCTCATGGCCATCAGCCCGAGATCTTTCTTCGGCGCCGGCTTTCCTCCCGCGGCAAATTTGGCTACGGCGGCCCGAGGTGTGGACTTGGACGCTTGCCCTCCAGTATTGGAGTAGACCTCGGTGTCGAGCACCAGAAGGTTCACATTGAGTCCGCTGGCCAGCACGTGATCGAGCCCGCCGTAACCAATGTCGTATGCCCAGCCATCGCCGCCGATGATCCACACGCTCTTTTTCACCAGCATGTCGGCGAGGGCCAGCAGTTGTTTTGCCTCTGATGAATCCTGCTTCTGAAGCAGGTTCTTCAGCAGCGCCACCCGTTCGCGCTGTAAATAAATATCGGCTTCGTCCTTCTGCGGCGCGGTGAGCAAAGCGGCGGCGAAATCCGGGCTAATTATCGCAGCGAGTCGTTCCACCAACTCGCGCGCGAATTCCGTTTGTTTATCAATGGACACGCGGAAGCCCAGGCCGAACTCAGCGTTATCTTCAAATAGCGAGTTGGCCCAGGCTGGTCCGCGCCCCTCGAGATTCTTAGCCCATGGCGTCGTAGGCAAATTGCCTCCGTAAATCGAAGAGCAGCCTGTCGCATTGGCAATCACCGCTCGGTTGCCAAAGAGTTGCGAAACCAGCTTGAGATAAGGCGTCTCCCCGCAGCCTGCGCAGGCGCCGGAGAATTCAAAGAGCGGCTCCTGGATTTGCTGCTGGCGAATGGTTGTGATCTTGATCTTCCGTCGGTCCAACTCTGGAATATTGAGAAAGAA
>WNFY01003400.1_pt1 | contig 14896 bp, 17 predicted proteins | sample 5400091 | NCBI WGS metagenome assembly WNFY01 (sample SAMN13153364, study PRJNA577476) | soil metagenome | isolation source: 60 cm soil or saprolite under grassland replicate 1 | place: USA:California | collected 2016-06-15 | reverse complement strand
GTCCTGGCGCTGCCGGCGCCAGCCGCTGGCGTCACCGCCGATGCATTCATTCGGCAATGGGATTCCGATCATGACGGTACGCTTAGCTTGGACGAAGTGAAAAAAGCAGCCAGCGCGCGCTTCGACGCGCTCGATCGCGATCACGACGGCACCCTCGATCGCAGGGAGCTCGGTGCGACGATGAGTCCGCGGGAACTTCGCCAAGCGGATGTCGCCAAAGACCGGAAACTGGACAAGAACGAATATCTGGCCCTGGTCGAGAAGCTCTTCCAGGCCGCCGACAAGGATCGCGACGGCAAGCTCGACAAGAAGGAACTCAGCAGTCCAGCGGGCAAACCGCTGTTGCGGCTGTTCGGCACAAGGCAGGGTCCGCTATTTTAGGTTCCTCGGAGCCGCATGCGGCGAGCCCGGGGTTTGTCCCCTTGCGCCGACTAATCCAGCGTGATCGCCACCTTTCCGAAATGTTTTCCCCCCGCCATGTAGCGGAACGCGTCGCGCGCCGCCGCGAACGGAAACGTCTTCTCGACCACCGGCCGCATCCGATGCTGGGCAATTGCCGCGGCCATCGCGTCGAGATCGTCCAGGGAGCCCACCGTCACCCCCTGCAGGCGCAGCTGCTGCATCACCACGAGCGGTAGCCGCACATCGTTGGCCGGCCCGGCCAACACCCCGATCATGGCGAGCGTGCCGCCGATCCGGACGGCACGGAGCGACTCGTTGAGCGTGCCTCCGCCGCCGACTTCTACGATCAGATCGACGCCGCGGCCTTTGGTGAGCGCCCGCGCTTGCTTGCCCCACTCGGGCGTTGCCTTGTAGTTGATGGTCTCGTCGGCGCCAAGCTTGCGCAACTTTTCGATCTTCTCCTCGCTCGAGGAGGTGGCGATCACCCGTGCCCCGGCGAGCTTGGCGAACTGCAGCGCGAACAGCGAAACGCCGCCAGTGCCCTGAGTGAGCGCTACGTTGCCAGGCCCGATGCATCCGAATTTCACCACTGCGCTCCAGGCGGTCAGGCCGGCGCAGGGCAGGGCGGCGGCCTCCGCGTCGGACAGATGCGAGGGTGGGTGAAGCAGGACATGTTGCGGGAAGACGCGGTATTGGCTCAGCACGCCATCGAGCATACCGCCCGGCGCACTCGCAAATTTCTCCTCACTGGGCGCGCCGCCGGTCCAGTTCTGAAAGAAGCTGTTGAACGCGCGATCGCCTATCTTGAAGCGCGAAACGCCGGGGCCGACCGCCTCGACAACGCCGGCAGCGTCCGAGAGCGGAATGAGCGGTAATTTCTGCCGTGAGCCGTAGCCGCCCTTGACCGTGAGCAGATCGCGGTAGTTCAGTGTCACCGCCCGGATCCGGAGGAGCACCTCAGCGGGCCCAGGTTGCGGGATCGGGCGCTCCACCAGCTTCAGACCCTCGATGCCGCTGGCGTCCTGGGCTTCATAGGCTTGCATCGGTTGTCCTCGCGCGAGAGACGGTACTGCTTCGGCTGAAACAAACCCGCGTGCGCGCGCCGGCCCTGCAGCAAATCGCAGACTCCGTTGCGGTGGCCAGACTTGGGTCAGCGGCCTTCGCGTTTTGCCGACTTGGCCTTCAGCCGTTCGTAGGTCTTGGCTTTGTCGACCACGAAGCGCGCGTGGGTGCCGGTGCTGATCGGCTCGAGCTCGTCCTTGGCGTTCACTTCGAAAGCGATCTTTCGGCCGTCCACGGCCGTGACAGTGGCGGTGATTTCCACTTCCATGCCCAGGAGCGTCGGCGCGAGATGCCGCACCGCGATCTCCATGCCGACCGAATCCTCTTCCGGATCGGAATATTGGAGCAGTAGCTGGCGGCAGGTCTGCTCGATATCCCGGACCAGAAATGGCGTCCCGTAGACGCGGGCCTGCTCTCCCATGAAGTCGATGGTGCGGTCGCGATCGACCTTGACGCGGTTAACGTGAGAAGCGCCCGGCTTAAGCCCTGGTTTCATGATGGGTCCTCGATCTCCGGTAGCTTCACTGGTTCGCGACCGTGCCCAAGTCAAGCCCCCGAATGGAGGTTGGCTCAGTGCGCGCGCTGAGCGTCCCGATCAGCCCGGCCGGCGTGGTACGATCCCGATCGGCTTAAACGTATAGACCGGTTCGCCGCGCTGGTTGAACGCGGTCCACTTGACCTTGACGATACCCTGCGGCTTTGTCTTCGATGGAGTCAGCTCGACCACCTCGCCCTCGATGTGGAGCACATCGCCAGGGCGGACTGGCGCCAGCCAGCGCAACTCATCGACTCCGATCCCCAGCAGCGGATTCGGCCCGAACGGGCGCAAATCGGTCACCAATCGCATGGCGATGGCCGCGGTGTGCCAGCCCGACGCGGCAAGTCCCCGCAACGCCGTCTTTTCGGCGGCGGCTTCGTCGAGATGGAAGGGCTGCGGATCGAACTCCGCCGCGAAGCGTTTGATGTCCTCCCGCGTCACCACCCTTTCCGCGCTCTTGAACCGCATGCCGATCGCGAGATCTTCGAACCATTCGACCATAAAGCCCCCCTTGATACGGCCGTGCAGCATAGCGGCTTCCCAGTTCGTCCCGCCAGCCGAGCGGTCGAAACCTGCGGCGCGGACCGGAGCTCCAGCCATGGCGCTCACTACCACGCATCGCCGCCAACGCAGCGCGCCAGAACGCCGTCAAGCCAGCGGTGATGATGTGCGTCACGTTGGTGCTAGTGCACTCCGCCGCGGGTCACGATTCCAAGGCTACAGACCCGCGCGGTTCTTGGCCTTTACGGCGCGATTGACCACGTTCGCCGGCCATTGCCCCGTGAGCACCCGGCGCACTTCGCCGGGTGCTCCGGCCTGAAGCCCCGCCATTGCCTGCTCGCTGTACCAGGCGACGTGCGGACTGATGATGACGTTGTCGCGTCCGCACAGCGGATGCGCCTGCGGCAAGGGCTCGGGATGGATGGTGTCCAGCGCGCAGCCGGCGATCGTCCGGTTGTCGAGAGCCCGCACCAGCGCCGCGGTATCGACAATCGGCCCGCGAGCACAATTGATCAGAAACGCGCTCGGCTTCATACGCCTTAACGCCTCGTCATCGATCAGCTTGCGGGTGTGCGGCACCAGCGGCGGATGCAGCGAGACGAAATCCGCCGCCGCCAGCAAGTCGTGAAGCTCATTCCTCTCGGCCAGAATGCCGTGCTGGCCCTCCTCGACGAATGGATCGAAGAAGAGGATCCGCATGCCGAAGGCGGCTGCCCGGGTTGCCACCTGCCGCGCGATGTTGCCGAAGCCGACGAGCCCGAGGATGCTGCCGGCGAGGCGGAACATCGGCTTGCCTGGAGGCACTTCCCATCGCCCCATCCGCACCAGCCGATCGTAGAAGGCGATTTTGCGGGCCGAGGCCAGCAACAGCGCCATCGTGTGCTCTGCTACCTCGTCGATGCAGTAGGTCGGATTGTTGGTTACGATGATGCCGGCCGCGGTGGCGGCATCGAGATCGATCGTGTCCACGCCGATGCCGTAGCGGGCGATAATCTTGCAGTTGGGCATTCGCGCCATCACCTCGGCCGTAATCGGCCCCGCATAGGTATTGAGCAGCGCATCGCAATCGGCGGCTTGATGCAAGAACTCTTCCGGAGTCTTCGTCTTCAGCGCCACGAGCTCGGCAACACCTTCCAGCGTCTTCCTCTCCACATCCAGCGAATCCCAGACATAATCCGTCAGGACGACTTTCGCCTTTGCCGCCATTGTGATTCCTCCCGCTCCCATGATCGCCGACTTTCCGCCATGTTTCGGCCGGTTCGCGCAATGGCACCGATCCGACTGGGTGTCCAGGGCCAGAAAGGAGCATGGCGATCGCTGCGACGCATGCGCCTTGATCAAGAATCTCCGCTTTTTACCGAATCGTAACCAGCATTACGTTAGCCGTTCTTGCGACCGACTATCGCCACAGTTTTTGGTCAGGCTCTAAAGCTGGAAGGGACGCTCCAAACAGGGGGACGAGACGTGAGTAAGCCCGTCGATTTCCGAGACCACGTAGCGGATTGTTTGCGCATGGCGGAGCTAGCCAAGACGCAGACCCACAAAGCCCTCTTGCTGGACCTTGCCCAGGCTTGGGTTCTGCTCGCAGAACAGGCGAGACACGTGGCGAGCGCGCATGGGCTAAAGGGTTCCGAACCCGCCAAGCTTTCGAACTGACGACTACCCTCAACGCATCGGCCAACCGGAAACGGCGGCTCCCGTTCGGGCTATGTCCGAGCCGTACCGTGTCCCACAAAAGCCCAAGGAGGAATAGCGATGCTCGACGCCGCGAACGTGATGGAAACCGATCGGTCGCAACTGCGCCCTTGCGCGCAATGCGGAGATGCGCTCGTCGCGCCTGAATGGTCCGAACACGTCAACGAGCGTTGCGTACGGCATCTTTGGTCGTGCGATGCGTGCGGATACGAGTTCGAGACCGCAATCTACTTCTCCGAGGCGTAACGGGGGTAATCGGAACACGAGCGGACAAACCAGCAGCGCTCGAAAGCGGAGGAATCGGCCGGTGAACGTCAACGTCTGCAAGCGTCTGCGCCTCTGGTTCCTCGACACCGAACTCGTCATCCGCATCTCCGAGGCGGGCGGTGGCGATGGGAATCTCTATGCTGGAGCATTCCGCGCCATTTGCGGACTCCCCTGGCGCTGCATCGCCATACCGACGAGGACGAGATTTTTCACATTTTTGTCCCGTACGCTTCGGTTCATAATCGACGGGCGCGAAATAGGGTACGAGCAGGCTGCGAGCGCCCAAGCAGACCCTCCATACCTACCGGGTACAATCTCGCGACCGTGCACGCTGGCTGACAATCACCGTTCAGCGGCAATTCGAGCGCTTCGTTCGAGCCTTCGGCCGGCAGCCGACCCGAGCCGGCCTGCCCGATCCCTCGGGGCCGCCCACCCCGGCGCAGGCAGAGGCGGTCAAGCGGCGTGTCGGAACTACGGGATCGAAATCGTGGGGCCGCCTTTGCTTTAGGCGCCGCGGCAATTTAAGATCGATGGGTTTCTCTGCCGCCGGGATTCATGACCATTCGCGGCAGAGGTTGCTTTTCGGGCGATCGCTGCGGTGACGCAGTAGGCTTGCCACTCTCCGGGAAGCCGGCGATGCTAAGGGACGCCGACAAGCCGAAAGAGCGGGAGTAACGCCCCGCATTGCCCGATTCCCCTCGCGAGGCGGCCTATGACCGGATTCGATCAAGAGAGCGTCCGGACGGCGGCCGACCCAAAGGATAAATCCGCACCGGGCGGCGCGTTGCTTTAATTCAGTGCGGAACGGGAACCTGGCCGAAGGAGTTTGTAAGGCGCCTTCGACCGGGAGAACTGCCATGTCGCCCGATACAGCCCGCTCCGCTTTCGTCCTCGAACTACGCAACGCCCATGCCATGGAACGGCAATCGCAGGAGCTGATGAAATGGCAATCGGTGCGACTGGCCGATTATCCCGACATCGAGCAACGGATCCGGACGCATATGGCGGAAACCGACGAGCAGTTGCGGCGGCTCGAACAGTGCTTGGAATCGCTGAACGAGCGCCCTTCGATCCTGAAGGACACGGCCCTGTCGCTGCTGGGGAACTTGACCGCGACTTCCAACGCGATGGGAGAGGATGAAATCCTGAAAAACATGTTCAGCAACTATGCTTTCGAGCATTACGAGCTCGCTGCGTACAAGTCGCTCGTGAGAATGGCACAGGAGCTTGGATTGGAAGAAGCCAAATCGGTGCTCGTCGTCTCGCGCGGCGAGGAGCAGAGAATGGCTGCCTGGATCGATCGGCGCATCGAGAACGTAACCGCTGCCTATCTCGAGCGCACCGACCAGCTCAAGCATGCGGCAACCGCGCTGGGCTGACGGATCGGCCTGCGCACTTGGAGGCGATCTAGTGACCGAGAGCACGGTTCCGAGGCGTGCCAGTTTGAATTTTGGCAGCGCCTAAATAGAAAAGTCCCCAAAAGCCAAGCCGAAGGGGCCCATTGGTCCGAGGAAGACACTGCCAGGATCATGTCCGCCGGCACGGTTCTTGCTGGCTCGTCATTGCGGCTTGCGCGTCACGCGGACGAGGCCGCCGGTCTCGCCCGCGAGCCGTCCGCGCTCGAACGGGGCCGGACGAAGCATCGCGGCGAGCAGTCCCTCCTCGCTCGACCGTTAGGGGATGTACCACTGCCGGTCCACGTCCATGACGAGCACGCGCCCATGATCGGCATCATAAGCCGCAATCGGCGAGATGTGCGGCCCGTCCCAATCGCCGGTCAGTACACCTTGATTGAAATAGACCAGTACGATGTCGCGATCGCTCGCCTCGTTCTCGATCAGCATCCGCTGCAAATTCGCCAAGGTCGATACCGAGCTGTCGTGCGGGCGTAAGATTTCGAGCTCCGCGTTCAGCTTGAAAGCCTCGAGGCTGAGCCGCAGATAGCGTTCGAACTCTTCCCAACGCACGCCGCCGCTACGTTCGGCGGTCGCTTCCGCCCACATCCTATTATCGACCGCATCGAGCAGCGTTCGCTGGGTCACCAGAGGCTCGGTCGAATGGGTGGGCAGCCCGCTCAAGGCATTGACCAGCATGGTGATCGCAGCGAGCGAGCAAGCGCTGCCGGTCGCCTGCGGCACGTAATAGGGGCTCAAGGGCGGTGTGGGGAAATGCCTCACAGCCTCAGCGATTTAGCTCTTGGACGAGGATGCCGGGTATCGCCTCGGGTAACGCCAGGATGCCCCACCAGCCTCCGTAGGAAGCCCGCTGGCGGCGATAAAGGGGTGGGGCGGATCTGGCCGTCTTGACCCGGAATCGCCCTTGCGCGCTACATGGCGGTCATGCCCGAAGCCGCCGCGATGATGGATTTGGTGTCGCGTCTCGAAGACCTGGCCCACCACGCCGCTTGGCTCATGCCGGAAGCCCGCACTTCCGAGCAAGCCGTGTTCCTCGACCTCGTGCGACTGCGCAGCCTCGAAGCCGGCGCGATGTTCGCAGACATAGCGGAGCAGTCAGTGGCTAGCGATGACGTAGATGATGGCGATGACCTCGGCCGCAAGTACATACCACGCGGTAACGGCTCCAGTCCAAGCATCGCGCGCGAATAATCACGCCCCGGAAATGGCCCAGGACGCCCGCCGGCCGGTTGAGCCGCGGGGCCGGGGAGCGGCGCGCGCCACTCGGCGGTCTGGGCACAGCATTGCCGCAATCACGTCCTAATGGCGGCCGGATCTACCCATCCTCGATCCATATTGGAGGTGTCAATGCCGGGCACGCCGCTCCGAATTCTCGTGGTGTTCTTCGTCGGGATGTTGGCCGCCGCGGCGAACGCCGCCACGTTCGAATTGGCCAGAATTGCGGACGGGACAATCAGGCGGGGGGTCAAGGTCGAAGGCGATATCGTACCCGGAGACGCACAGAGGTTGCTCGATTTCTACAAGACCTACGGGGTAATGGCATCTCCCATCTACCTGCGTTCCAAAGGCGGGAACGTCGAGGAGGCGATGAGGATGGGCGTGATCATCAGGCGCCTTCGCCTAGAGACCAGGGTTCCGGTTTGGGACACCGGCATGCCGCCGATCGACCGCATCAAGATCGATCACCAGGAGGACGAGGTCTGCGCCAGCGCCTGCTTCCTCGTCTATGCCGGCGGCGCAAGCAGGTTCGGCAATTACCTTGCCCTGCACAGGCCGTTCCTCCCGAGTGATCAGGCGCGGAAGCTGACCGACGTGGAATATGAGGCGGCCCAGAAGGACATGGTCACGAAGGTCAAGAAATATTTGGCGGATATGGAGGTTGACCAGTTCTGGATCGACAGGATGTTCGCGGCGAATTCCCAGGAGCATTACATGCCCACATGGGAGGAGGCGGACAGCAAGGTGCATCATCTGATGGGGATGGTTCCGTCCCTTGAGGAGGTCGTGCTGTCGAAATGCAACGAAGACCCCGACTTGGACAGAAAACTGAGGGCGCTCCGCAACTCGGGAGGGCCTGCGGCCAACAATCAGGAGAAGATCAAGCAGGCACTGCAAGAAACGGACGTGTTTCTTGAATGCAGCAAGATCGTCCTTTCCGATATGCAAAGCGCAGCCTTCGACCGCGAGAACGATGATCTTCTGAGGGAGAAATGCAAACAGTTTCCTCAGTTGACAAGTTCAGAGTTCTCAATGGCAAAGGCTCTCTTCGAAAAAGGCTCCAAGGTCACGATCGATGAAGACAGGCTTAGGACGCAATTGGCCAACAAGTATGGCGCGAACAACGAGTGCGGGGCCACAGCGCGCTACGCGCTGTCATTTGCAGCCAGCAAAAGGTGGCGAGAAGAATTCAACAAGAATAAGCGCGCCGCGCATCCGCCGACCGCCGACGATTTCGACGCAAAGGGCCTGTCGGCCGAAGCGATGGCGAAAAAGGGCAAGGACGCTTATGAGGCGGAAAACTATGACGCGGCCATGCGCTGGTTCAAAAAGGCCGCCGATCTCGGCAACGCCGAGGCAATGATGGGAATGAGTTGGATATACGGGAACGGTCGCGGCGTGCCGAAGGATGAGGCCGAAGCAATGCGCTGGCGCAGGATGTCCGCGCAACATGGAAATTCAATTGCGATGGCCTCGATCGCGTACGAGTACGAAGAGGGACAGGGCGTGGGGCAAAATTATGCCGAGGCCATGCGCTGGTACAGGAAGGCCGCCGACCGGGGGGATGCCAGCGCGATGTACTCCATCGGACGCCTCTTTGAACTTGGGAAAGGCGTGGCACAGGACTATGTCGAAGCTACCCGCTGGTACAGCAAAGCCGCCGATCACGGTGATTCACTCGCCATGTTTTCCATCGGAATCAGCTACCAATACGGCCATGGGGTTGCGGCGGACGAAGCACAGGCGCGCATCTGGATGAAGAAGGCGGCGGCGTCAGGCTTGGATATTGCTACCATGTGGTTGATCGACCATCCGTAATTGGCCGTGCACGCCGGCGGCGGCGCGGGTGCTGATCGATTCGAGCGGCCACGCACAAGCGCTGCACTAGTCATCGGCATCAATTATCGAGCTCGAAGCCTCGGCTTCGGCCGGGGTTTTCTTTTGGGTGGCGTCTTCTCGATCACCTTGATTCTTGTCCCACGGCCGTAGGCGAATCTTGATTCCCGGCCAGCGTCCATCTGGCGTTCCGGTCGGCGCCATTCGTGGCGTACCGGCCATGGAACTTGCCGCGCTTGAGGATCGCGCAAACCGCGCCGAGGCGCCCCCCACCGGCGTTGGCGATCTCACTCGCCGTGAGCGCCTTCCCGCGCCCGAGCTCGGCGTCTATGAGCGCCCGGACCACCCCGCGCGGCGGAGCTTTGCCGTTCCCGTGCTCCGCGAAAGTCTTTCCCAGCTCCGGTGCCGGCTGCCCTTTGGCGGCGGCCAGGATTCGCTCGATCGCCGAGCGCTCCCCGGCGGCGCGTTCTTCCGCGAACAGTCGCCGCAAAGTCTCGATGACCGCGTCGAGGCCGGCGTGCTCTTCCTGTGGCATATCTACTTCCTCCTCATCGAGTCTGCAGGCGACCATCCGATACCGCGGCAAAGGCTCGCCCTCGATCGGCTCCGACAGGCACGAGACGAGCGGCAGCGAGACTGGCTTGTCGGCCCAGTAGACGTTCGCCGGCATCGCCACCTCCCTGTTCGACCGGGCCCGCCGAACTTCCGCACCGCCAAGCACAGAAGCCGGCCGCGACCCTGGGCATCGCGCTGGTGCGGCAGCGAGGCGGTCGCCACTCGACGAGACGGGAAGGATACCGACCGGAGCGGCGACCGATGCCGCCAGCCCGACGCAAACCGGCGGCATTTCCCGTGTGAGAGCCGCCGCCGCGAGCCAAGTGTCTGGATAACGACGGCGGCCTGGCCCTTCTCGCGCGCCCAAGAAGCAATGGCTAGAACGGCGCGCGACGCGCGCCCTCTCGCCTTGGTCCGCTCGGGTTCATTCCTTCCGTGCAGCGCTAGCACGATGCTTTCGGACCTCGGCGAACTAGCTAGCTAGCTAGATGCTTCCCACTTTCGACGATGCCGTTCTTGGGCGTTTCGTCTTGCTGTGATCGTCGCGCACCGCTGACCGGTGGGGTCTGTTCGTTTCCAATCCCGCGCGTTCCGCATTTGCCCGGCCGCGCTTATCGGCATATTCCTTGCCGTCGATCGGCCCGACATGCGGCGGGTCTCGATCGAGGTACGGGCGCCCGATCCCAAGCTCCTTCTCGTGCGCATCGATCCACTTCCACAGCTCTTCGCTTGAGGCGTACCGCTGCATACGGGTCTCGCCCTTGACGCTCACGAGATCGGCCGCAAGCCCGTGACCGTAGCCGCCGCGGCGGCTCCCGCCATGGTATGAGCTGTCGCTCGCAGCCTTGTTGCCGCTTGCGATCGATTGCCGGTAATCGTCGCGGAATGCGCTCGTTATGCCCGGCATGAGGCCGGCGTCGTCCATCGCGCGAAGCGCGCGGTAGAGCTTCAGCTTGAAGCCGCGATCCATGCCTCCGATCACGTAATCCTTGAGCGACATGCTGGCTCTTTGTGCCGCGATCGGATCCTTCCACGTGAAGTCGCCGACGACGTACTTCGTAATGGTTACCATGACGGTCCGCGTTTTGCCCTTCTTCTTGACCGTCACCTTGATCCGTTCCGGCACCTTCATCGTGTCGACTTTGGGCGTCTGTTCGTACAGCGACCAGAGGTACTCGTCGATGCAGATTTCGGCCACGAGGCATTCGTTGGGAGTTTCGACCGGGCGCACGGCCGGCTTCAGGTATTCCTTCCCCGGATCAGACGTGAACAGGGACGCGAGCTGCGCGCGTTTTTCGGGCGGCGGCGTCGGACGAGAGTCGGGCAAAGGGGCCTCGAGGATCGCCACATCGGTGACAGAAACACCGTCCTCGCCCATTGCGGTTGCTTGCGGAGCGTCGATGGGCTCGGCGCCTTCGGTCGCAGATGTTGCCCGGCTGCCCTCGATCGGCGCTCCGGTATTCTCGATGGGGGGCGACCCGAAGCCGAGGAGCCCGGCAGCAACCCAGCCGGCGAGAACGACCGTTCCGCACACCGCCAATGCAGCAAGTCGCCACGGGCTCATCACCTCCTCGCTTCCTGTCTCGTCGAGGCCTCACCCAGACCCATGCTGCATACCCAGCAGAAACGGGTTGTTTTTCTGATCAAACTATGGCCACGCAAGGATTCCGACCAAAATGTGGCCCACTCAAGGAAGAAAACTGCAGGCTATCATCTTTTCCGAAATGTGTTGCCGGAATGCAACCCGATCCTGGGATCACAGTTAACTGCTGCGGCGATCGCGGCTCCTGTTGTTGTTTTTGTCGCCGGGCCGCTCGCACCCGGTCGGACGCGCTTTGGCCGTGACAAGCGAGTGCGCAATCGCCAGGTGGTGCGATTTCAACATCATCGGCTCGGCTTCGCTCCATCGAGCGGTACGCGCTGTTTACTGAGCGCTCGCGTTAGCTGACCATGCCCGTAGCACATTCGGTTACGGAGTTCTGAAGCGACAACTGAGGGAGATTAACCGGCGCGTTGAAACGACTAGGGCATGATGAGGGCGCCCGGATCATCGGACCATATCACGTTCTAAGCATTCCACGCCCCAAGTATCGCAAGGCGGCGGGTTAAGCGGCCTTGATTCGACCTGCAGCCCGATTACCTGGCGAAGTAACTCTTCAGTTCCTCGTCCCCTCATACCATCAAATCATATCACGCTGTCACATCTATCGCTCCGAGCGGCTGGGCTCCGGTTCCGAGCGTTCGTTGGTTCGATGATTTGGCGGACGTGTTATCCGCGGCAGGCCGGCTAAAGCTGCGATGCTCATCGTGCCTGCGCAGCTGGGATCGGAGATGCGATGGGATCGGGCGCCGCTCGCTTTGTGAGCGCGCCATAATGGTCAGGAAGCTGGGCGCCGGTGTACGATTCGGTGAAGCTCTCCGCCACTTCCGGCAGCATAACGCGTTCCATTCATGCCACTCGGCCACGATGCGGTCATAGACATCTCTACGTCGGTCCTTCAAGTTGCCCTTTTGGCACGTTGATGCCCGAAATCTTGTAGTCAAGACTGCGGTCGCGACCGTCCTGGGTGAGATTCTCGATAATTGTGTACATCACTTCGATCCTGGCCGCGCGACACGCCTTCAGCAGCCGCGCTGATTCGGCAACGTGGTGCTCTCGAGAAGATTGATAAAGCTCTTGCGGGCCTCCTTTCCGGCCTCGCCCAGTCTCGCGAAGGAACCCCCGGCAGGATGGGCGCTATAATTCTGCACATCGATGAGCAGCAGCGCCGCATGGTCGCGGTCGATCGGAACATCGCGACTAATGCAATCCATGACCAACCGTTTCAATAGGCGGCCGCATAGCGCGAACAGATTGCTTCGTCGCTCTGGCCTTTTACGGCGGCGATTTCCGACATTTTGAGACGTAGATAGGCTTCGAGAAATTCGGCACCGAGCCATCCACAGACCGTCTGATCGGCTTTGAGCAGGTCGAGCGCCCGATCCAGCGAGCGAGGCAGCGGCGTGAGGCCGATTGCGCGGCGGTCGTCATCGGACATGTCCCAGAAGCTCTTCGACGGGGATGCGCCGAGCGTCATGCCCCTACGGATGCCGTCGACGCCCGCATGCACGACGGCGCCCAGCGCCATGTAGGGGCTGGCTGTCGCGTCGCTCACGCGGAACTCGACATTGAACTGATGCGCCGCGTCTTCCAACGCCATGTCGAAGACTGCGCACACCCGCAACGAAGCCCCGCGGTCGCGGTCGGCAAGGTTGGTCCAGACCGGCGCCCAGCGATTAGGGCGCAGGCGGAGGTAGGACACGATCGAGGGCGCGGTCAGAGCTGCGAGTGCTGGTAAGTGATGGAGGATGCCTGCGACGAAGGGCTCCGCCACCTCGGACAGGCCGTAAGGACGCGACGGATCGTGCATCACCGGCTGTCGAGCCGCGTCCCAGAGGCTGAAATGGATATGCGTGCCGTTACCGACCGCGTCGAGATCAACCACGGGCGTGAATGTGACTCGATGGCCGAGGCGAAAGGCCACCGCGCGCGCCATCTCGCGGACGATGACCGCCTCGTCGGCGGCGCGAATTCCTGCCGTCGGTGCGACCGTCACTTCGTACTGGCGTGGCGCATATTCGGGCAGGAAGGAATCCGGCTTCACGCCGGCGCGTCGGATCGCCGAGACAAAGGCTTCGCCGAACGGTCCCTGGTGGCGATACGCATCATAGCCGTAGGTCGTTCCCGGGCGTGCGTCCACGCCCGTATAGACGAATTCCTGCTCGAACGCGGAGAAGACCTGCAGTCCGGCCTCGCGCTGTAGATCCTCGAGGGCACGGCGCAGAAAATTGCGCGGACAGCAAGACCACGGCTTGCCGTCCGGGGTCCGGATGTCGGCGAGATAGAAGCGTTCGGGGGCAAAACCCTCGAAGTCGACCAGGGCGAGATCTCCAACGGTTCCGAACGGGTTGTCATAGATCGGACCGAAGGCCGACATCATGATGTTGCCGCCGGTGTATCCCATGCCCTTGCGCAGCCGGGACTCGAGATCCGCCGCCGGGAACGCCTTGCCGCGCATATGACCGGCAAGATCGCAGACTCCGACGAAAATGACGTCATCGTGTTCCATGAGAGGGGGCTCCGCGTTCAATCTCGGATGGGCTAGGGGACCCTGCTCTATTCAGGGGTATAGGGGGTCGCCCGGCGATTAGGGGGCCCCACGAGCTGACAAAAGCCGTGTCCTATCACAAAGGCAAGCGTGGACGCAGCGGTAGAGGGGGCACGATCTAGCTAACTCGGCGAAGGGAAGGGCCGCTACCATCTCCGCTCAGGCGGCGACAGCCGGCGTTGAAACCGATTGCGTAAAACGATCGGCGATGGGGCCCCACATATGCAGAGGTGTACGGGGGGTCGACCGGGCGATAAGGGGGCCCCATGCGGTTTCAACGTGAACCTCGAAGCTCGAAGCCGGCGAATCGTCGGCGATGGCTGTCTGACAAGGGCTGATCGTCGAAAGGCTTCCCAGAGCGCGCCCGAGAGCTGCTCAGTCGCCTCGGATCTCGCCCGGCTCGATCTGCCGCTGTCGCGCCTGGCGCAACGCCTCGCCGACGGGGAATCGCTCAAGATCATCGCCATCGGCTCGTCCTCGACCGCCGGCGCGGGTGCGAGCTCCCGCGCTTTCTCCTACCCCAGCCGGCTCGAGGTCGAGCTCAGGACCCGTTTTCCCCGGACTTCGATCACGGTGATCAACCGTGGAGTGGGGGGTGAGGAGGCGCCGCAGATGCTGGCGCGGTTCGCGCGGGGCGTGATCGCCGAAAAACCCGATCTGGTGCTGTGGCAAGTCGGCTCCAACGCCGTGTTGCGCGGCCACGACGTCGTGAAGGTCGCCGAGGTCATCCGCGAGGGGGTCGGCCAACTGAAGGCGATCGGTACCGACGTGATCCTGATCGATCCGCAATTCGCGCCGCGAGTCATCGAGAAGGCCGACAGCGAGCAGATGGTCGCATTGATCGCCGCGGCGGCGAAGCGGCAAAACATCGATCTGTTCCGCCGGTTCGCGGTGATGCGTTATTGGCGCGAGGTTCGGCACGTCCCGTTCGCGCGCTCGCTTGCGCCTGACGGCCTGCACATGAACGACTGGAGCTACGGCTGCATGGCGAAGTTGTTGGCGAAGGCCATCGCCGACGCTTCGGCCCACATGCCCCAGACCGCCGGCATTTCTGCCGCTTCGAGCGCGCAGCGCTGAAATGGTGGCCCCCGCTCGAGCGGGCAGGATTCATTCGACGTCAACCGGGTGTCGCTCGCAGCATCCAAATGCTCGTTGATCCCTCCGTCGACTGGAAAGAAAGGGGGGCGGGGACACCCGATCCGAGCCTGACGCGATTCCCGCTCCTAAGAAGCCGCCCGCTGGGCGATCAATCACTATCC
>WNFY01003399.1_pt1 | contig 14896 bp, 9 predicted proteins | sample 5400091 | NCBI WGS metagenome assembly WNFY01 (sample SAMN13153364, study PRJNA577476) | soil metagenome | isolation source: 60 cm soil or saprolite under grassland replicate 1 | place: USA:California | collected 2016-06-15 | reverse complement strand
TGCGAACGACTCGGCATTCTGTTTTCAGGACCGGGCGCGCTTCCGCGTTTGGTCGCAACATTTCTCGAATCAGCAGGAATTGCGCACAACGACGGCATCGCGCATCTCGCGCCGAGCGCCTTCGACGATGAGGCCTGGCGCGCGTGGCTCGAATTGCAACAAACGCCGAGATTAAAGCCCCTGTTTCGATTTCTTCGTGTTATCGAAGGGCGAATTTTCGATGGATTGTCGGTGCTGCAGATAGAAGAGACTCTGCGCCGCGCTTACAACGACATACTCATCGATGACATCGAGCTGCTGCGTGATTACTGCGCGAACGGTTCTGACTTGCGACATAGCAATGCTGTCGCGCGCGAGCTGGAGAAAATCCAGATTCTCCCCGGGAACGTGTCACTCGCTGAATTTCTTTCCCGCACGCGATCCATCTTTTCAAAGCTCCGCTGGAGAGAACATTGGAATGAACTCGAGCGGCTCAGCCGCAATTGGAGCGATCTACTGGCGGGGAACTTTTCAAAGAGTTCTTATTTGCGATGGCTGCGGGAACTTCTCGGCGCACCGACCCTGGAGCGCGACGATCTCGGCTCGCATCCGTACGCGCGCGTCCACCTGCTCGCTTACGGGAACGCGCAGGGCCAGCCCTGGTCGCATCTGATTTTTGCCGGCTTGAACGATGAAGCGTGGCCGGCGCTGAACGACGAGCTTGCTTTTATTCGCGACGAGCAGATCGACGACCTCAATCGCCAGAACAAGACGCTGAACCGCCGCGCATCGAAACGCGGCCGGCAAGGCGAAGGTCATTGGAGCGTGCGCGAAGGCAAAACGCTTCTGCTGGGATGCAACGAACAACGACAGATCCGTCGGCGGCAACTTTTCAACCTGGTGGAATCGGCTAGCGCAGGCATCGCCGCCAGCGCGAGCCTTTATTCCGAAGCACTGCCGAGTCGAATCGCGAATCCGAGCGAATTCTTTTCCTGGCTTTACTTTAATACACATGGTCGCGGCGTTTCACAGCAGACGCTCCATTCATTAGAACAGCAAACCCGCGATTGGTTGAAGGATTGGTCCCCGGTCGATGCGCAGAAAGTAGATTCGATTAGCGTTGGCCGAACGAGGTACGCGTTCGATGCGCGCCGGCAGTTGCGGCCTGCGGGCGAATATGAATTCGCGCTCAAAAGTCCAGTCGATCAGGAAAAATCGCTCCGCGTTACCCAATGGGAACAAGCATTGCGGTGGCCAGCTATCGTCTGGATGGAAATCTTTCTTGGTGTCGAGCCTGATGATGATACCGGCGACTCCTGGGCAGTTGCGACCGGACAATGGGTCCATCGCTGGCTTGCGGACAGCGTTCGAAACGGCGACCGGCGAAAATTTGTGGATGTAAATCGCGCCGATGAAATTCGTGAGCGTATTTGGAAAGAAGCACACGAGTTTCGCGAACGCGTCGCCGTGCTTTGTGTTGGGCGTGGCAAAGTTCTTCCAGACTGGTGGCGCTCCGGCTGGAGCAATGCGCTTTACATCGCCGACTGCCTCGCCGCAAAAGTTTCTGGTCTCCACGACTGGCCGGAAATGGCAGTCGAATGGCCGGTCGGTGAGCCAAGTTTAATTGCGTTGAGCGAGAACGGGACACTGCGAGTTCGTGGGCGGATCGATCTGATCCTCGCGCGGAAATCTAAGCAATCGCAAATCGGTTACGAAGACCTTTGGGTTGTCGATTACAAAACAGGACGGCAACGCGGCTTTAATTTGAAAGAACTGAAGCGTAACGACACGCCCAAGCGAAAATTTCGCAAACAATTGATCGAGGGCCGCGGCATTCAGCTCGCGCTGTATGCGCTGGCGGTGCATGCGCTCGGCGCTGAGCACGTTCAACTGACGCTGCTTTCTCCGGTGGAACAGCTCGAACCGCAATTTCATTTGGCCGACGTGCTCACACAAAAAGATTTCTGGAGCGAACTGCACCGAATGCAGGAAACGGGCGTGTTCGGAATGCTCGGACCGGTGCACACCGACTTTGGCTTCGTGCGGAATTATCCTCTCGCGACCCTGCCGATCGACACCGATCTGCTCAAAGCTAAATGGGCGCTGACCCATCCAGCGTTCGTTCTTGAAGAGGAGGAAGTGAAGTGACGGCGATTGCCGACGAAGGCGCGCGACAGCGATTTGCTCGCGAATTGGACCGCAATTTCTCGGTCATCGCTTCGGCCGGTTCGGGGAAAACACGCGCGATCACCGATCGGATCGTCGACATCGCGAGCGATCCACAGCGTGCGCTCGAATCACTGCCGCAACTCGTGGTTGTTACCTACACGAATCGCGCAGCCGATGAAATGCAGCAGCGAACGCGACAGCGAATCCTCGAAGCCGGGCTGCCGCTGGAAACAGTGGAAGCGTTCGGTCGCGCGTTTTTTGGAACGATTCATGCCTTCTGCGTGAAACTTCTCGCGACGCATGGACACCGTCTCGGTCTACCGGCAAGACTCGAAACGATCACCGATGACGATGATCTGTGGAACGAATTCGTCCAGCAACAGACGGAGATCGGTCATTCGTTAGGCGAAGAAAATCGCCGTCTGCTGTTGCGCTTAATGCAGGCGCGGCAGTTGATGGAGCTCGCGAGAAACCAAGACCACAGCTTCATCCCGCCGCAATCGCTTGGACGCTGTCCGGAATGCGATTTCAGGAAAGTCGAGGCCGCCTTTGAGAGCGCGCAGGCGACGAACATTCCGAAGGCAAAGGCGCAACTACGTGAATGGCTGCAGCGCTGGCGCGAAACGGATGAGTTTGCGCCATGGCCACTGTGTGCCACGACTGCGAGAGATTTTACCGCGCGCTGGCGCGAAGCGTTTCGGCCGCTGCGGGAATGGGCAAGCGCGTGCGCCTCCTGCGTGGCCGTGGAACTGCAACGCGATTATCGCGAGTTCCGGTTAGCTCGCGGCGCAATCACTTACCCGGATCAAGTCGCACTCGCGGCCGAACTGTTGCGTCTGCCTGACGTGGCGAAGCGCATTCGTGAGAAGAATTATCGTGTCATTGTCGACGAAGCTCAGGACACCGATCCCCAGCAATTTTTTGTTTTGCTCGAAATCACGCGGCCCGTACAGGCTACCGGCGAGTGGCTTCAAACCAAACGCGATGATCCACGCGCGGGGCACTTCTGCATGGTCGGCGATTTTCAGCAGTCGATTTATCGCGACCCAGCTGATCTGAATCACTATCGCGAGCTTCATCGAACTTTGATTTCAACCGGCGCGGCCGAAGAACTGAGATTCTCCGTAACCTTCCGGCTCGATCAGGCCCAGCTCGATTTCGTGAACGACACATTCCCGAAAATTCTGAACAATACTGAAGGCCAGGTCGAGTTCGTTGAGCTCAGTCCGCGCCCGGAAATCCTGCCGGGCCAGGTAATTCGGTTCGATCTTGGCAACGACATTGACGTGTCGCAGACTGAAACTCGACGCGCGCAGATCGAAGCTCAACGTTTGGCGCAATGGATTCGGGATGCGGGTTTGCAAAAGCTGCGGGCGAGATGTTGGCGCGAAGTCGCGATTCTATGCCCACGCAAAGCCTGGTTACGTGCAATCCGCGATGCGTTGCTCGAGCAACAAATTCCGGTCGAGGTCCAATCCGAAAGTGATCGTCAGGCCGAGCATCCGGCGTACGCGTGGCTCACGGCGCTGCTCGCGATCATGGTCGATCCGACTGCAAGCTACGAAATCGTGGGAGTGCTGAGGGAAGTGTTCGGAATCTCCGACGAGGAGCTGGCGCGATTTGCTCAAGCCGATGGCTACAAGTTTCAAATCGAGCGGAAAACCAACGGGCGCGGTGTCGTTGCGGACAGGTTGAATTTGCTGAGGCAGGTTCGCGAGACCTTGCCCCATCAGCCGCTCTTTAGCGCGGTGCGCGAGATCGTGCGAATGACGCAGCTGCGCGAGCGGCTGCGGACTTTGCCGCGCGAAGAATTCGGCAATTCGACGAACGACCTGGAGAAACTGCTCAGTGCAGCGGCAGCCGCCGAAGCGCGGCAGGAGTCGCTGGCCGACTTCACCTTGACGCTTCGGCGCAATTTCGATGAGGTCCGCGAGACTGAACCGGCGGAAGCCGATGCGGTCCAACTGATCACCGCGCACAAGGCGAAAGGATCGGAGTGGGACACGGTGATTGTGCCCTTTTTAGCGCGTGAGGCGCGGCTCGGCGGGAACATTCGCTATCCGCTCGTCATTGCCGGAGAGCAACCGTTCATTGCGTTCGACCGAAGCGATCGCGCAGATCTGGAAGAAGAAATGAAAAAGGTCCAGCGGCAGGAAATGGAACGCCTGCTTTACGTAGCGCTCACACGCGCGCGCCACACCCTGGCGCTCGCGTTCGATCTTAACTTCTTTCGAGGCAAACGCGGCGTCCACAGCGACACACAACTCAAATGGCTGCAGGCCGATGTAAACGAGGCGAACGCTGAAGTCATGTCGACTCTTTCGGATGAAGCGACGGCTTGCGAGAAAACCGCTGCACGTCACAAGGAACGGGCACCTGAATCCGTCGTCGACAGTTTGCGCGCGCTTCGATTTGAGACTGGTTGGGTGGACATCGCTCGGCAGCGAGCGGCTTCTATTATAGAGACAGTCACTCCGAGTGAGTTCGCACCGGAAGAAGAACCGAGCGAAACATCAAGCGCTGAGCAATGGTTCGAGACCGAACCGGAATTGCGACCGCCGCGGATTGATAACCCAGCCACGCGTTACGGTGTTTGGTGGCACGATTTCGCCGAACAAATCCCTTGGTGGTCCGAGCGCGAGAAATGGAACGGGACTTTCGAGTGCACCCTTGCAGCGTCACCAGATCTCGCGCGCTCGAAGCGCGAATGGCAGTTGTTGCGAAACCAGATCGAATTGGCCGAGGGGCTCGGCCGTCATTTGCGCGACGCGAATTTAGTTCGCCAGGAGATGCCGTTCTTCTGGCGAATCGATGAGCATAAATGTCTGGAAGGAATAATTGACCTCGCGCTCTTTGAAGCAAATGCAAAGAAATGGTTCATCTTGGATTGGAAAACCAATCGACTCGAGCCCGCTCAGACAGACAAGTTGCGTCTCTCCTATGGGGCGCAGATCGCAGCGTACTGGAAAGCCATCGCCGAGATGACAAAGTTGCCGGTAAGTGCAGGAATTTATTCGACGTTTACCGGGCAGCTTCTCATTTACAGCGAAAACGAACTCGGCGCCGAGTGGGAGCGACTCAAGAATTTACCGGTGAACGATCTTGCCAACGAGATCGCGGATTCCCGGTAGCGCACAGCTTGCTCGCCCGTGTGCGGGCTTCGCGTCTGGTACTGAGCGTGTCTCTCGATCAGCTCTCGCGCTCTCCGCGAATAAATTGCTCGACGCAGCGATACGCTTCGTCGTCAGTCATTTGAACCGGCGGATGCTTCGAAAAATAGGCAGACGGGGAATGCAACACGCCACCTATGCCGCGATCAAGCGCAAGTTTGCAGCAACGGATGGCGTCGATGGCCACGCCGGCGGAGTTTGGCGAATCCTCGACGGAAAGCTTCACATCGATTTCCATCGGCACATCGCCGAAGAGCCGGCCTTCCACCCGGATAAAGGCAATCTTATTATCGAGCTGCCAGGGCACGTAATCGCTCGGGCCGATGTGGATATTTTCATCCGCGAGACGATCGCCGATCACCGATTGCACCGCTTCGGTTTTCGAGGTTTTCTTCGATGCCAACCGGGTGCGATTAAGCATGTTTAGAAAATCGGTGTTACCGCCAGTGTTTAGTTGATATGTACGCACGAGTTTAACGCCGCGCTTCCGGAAAAGATCCACCATCATTCGGTGTACAATGGTCGCGCCCATCTGCGCTTTGATGTCATCTCCAATGATGGGCAGATTCTTGTCCGCAAATCGTCTCGCCCACTTTGGATCGCTGGCGATGAAGACGGGGATGTTATTGACGAACCCGAGGCCGGCCTCCAGCGCGCAACCGGCATAAAAACGCGTCGCCTCTTCCGAACCGACAGGGAGATAATTGACCATCAATTCAGCGGAGGAATTCTTCAATTCGGCGATGATTTGTTCGCGGGTGGATTCCTTTTCCAGCGGGAGAAATGTGCGCAACGGGTCCTGGTCGCGCATATGTGGTGGGTAGCCATCGAGAACGCAGCCCATCTTTACGATCGCGCCGGTGAGCTTGATTTTCTCACGGAAGGCCTTTGTGCAATTGGGCGGCGAGAAAATCGCTTTGCTGACGTCGAGACCGACCTTACGGCGGTCGATGTCAAAAGCAGCGACAACCTCGATATCGCTCGGGCGGTAGAATCCGATCTCCCTGTGCATCAGCCCGATGGCAGAGCCATTGACGGAGGAGCCGTCATAAAAATTAATTCCTTGGACAAGAGAGCTGGCGCAGTTTCCGACGCCGACAATGGCGATTCTTATTTTTCTCATTTCTAAAATGTTAAAAGTGAAAAACTACTCGAATTAAATGATTCGAAGCAAGACCGAAGTTAGGCCGCTTCAATCACGATGCGGTGTGCCCGCCTGTGGCGGCTCCGAGTATTGCAAGCGCGAAATGTGTCCGAAGTCGCGCCAGCTTGCAAGAACTGATATAAGAGGAAAAGTCACGGGCACTCTTGGTGCAAAGAAGGCCTCTGCAAGGAGATAGATGAAATGCGCTTGAACTTGGCGGCCATCGGCATACTGATCGCTGCTCTGGCCGTCTCGTCGCAAGCATTCGGAGTCCCCACTTACACGATCGACCAAGCAGTCGCCGTCGCCGAAGAGCACAATCCGGAAATCCTAATCGCCCGAAAAAAAGTACAGGGCGCGCGCGGCGGCGTGATTGAAGCGCGCTCGGGATTTCTCCCGTGGCTAACCTCGAACGGGCTGGTGGATAAGCGGCAAACGCAGAGCGAAACGAATCTCCGTCAGGAAGATTACAACGTAACGCTAAAGCTCGAACAGAATCTTTATACTGGCGGAGCAGTGACCAGTCAGCTGGCGATTGCGCGATTGAACGTCGAGAAGCAGAACTATGAATTGCAGGAGATCGCCAGCCGCGTGGCGATGGATGTGCGGATCGCGTTTAACGAACTTCTGCTTAATCGGGCAAAGGTGCGGGTCCGACAGGATTCCGTCCGCGTCCTCGACGAGGAACTCAACAGCCAGCAGCAAAGTTTTAGCGCCGGCATCGTTAGTAACCTGAACGTGCAACGCGCTCAAGTGGCGGTGGCCAATGAGCGGCCGGAGCTTTTTAACGCCCAGACACAACTAAAAAATTCATACCTCCGGCTTGGCGATCTTTTCGGCACAGAGGTTCATCCAAGCGGGGAGACGCCCCCATTCGAGGTTTCTGGAGAATTGCAATATCAGTCGAACCATCCGGATCTGAAAGACTGCCTCGCCCGCGCGGATGCAAACCGGGCGGTAATCAAAGCCCGCCAAAAGGACATCGAGATCGAGGGCCAGCAATATATCCTCGACCGAAGCGCGACGCGACCACACGTCCGGGCATTTTCCGGGTACGAGGTCTACAGCGAGCGCGACCCGGATGTCGGTCCAGAATTTAATTACGGCGGCGTCGTGGGGATAAACGCGACGTGGAACATTTTTGATGGGCATGCGACCAAAGGGCGCATGCAAGCCACACGCGCCCGCCGCGAAGCAGCCGTGCAAGCCCTGGCAGCCGCTCGCCGCGCGGTGGCCTCGGAAGTGCGGAGCGCTTTTTTTGACCTCCAACAGGCTGAACGCGTGCTCGAAACAGAGACGACTAACGTTCAGGCAGCAGATGAAGCTCTCGAGATTGCCAAAAGTAATTTCGCTGCTGGATTAGGAACACAACTCGATATTCTGCAAGCCGCCTCTGACGTGACTCGGACGCGGACGACCCGACTCAGCGCGATTTATTTGCACAACGTAGCTCTTGCGCGTCTCGTGCACGCCTGCGGGAGTTCTGCGGAAGCGCTCGATTTCGGTTCAAAAATCGAGAGCGCAAAGAAAGCAAACCGCAATACAACGCGAGCAGCCGACGTCGCGCGCCCACCGGAAAACTTAAGTAAGCGATGAAGCAAAGATTTTCGTTTCGAGATGGTCAGTCTGTAGCCGTCGCCCTGTGGGCGACGCCACGCATGCGTGTTAGACGCATCAGGGCGGCGCTTCCCACAGGGAAGCGGTTACAAAGAATGCGAACCGACAGGATCAAACGGATGTCAGTTCGTATTCATCTCTTCGTCGCGATCTTGACGGCTTGTTTTGTATCGCAAGCCAATGCCATCACACTTGAAACTGTTCTGCAAGCCACACTGGAAAGAAACCCGGCGATCCAGGAAGCAAAATCAGGTCTCGAACAAGCTGCCGGGCAACGGCTTGTTTTTCGTTCCGTCGCCTGGCCCGACGCTGAATTGGGCGTGCCAGCGGGTGTTCAGGCCGGTCACCGCTCGGGTGAAAGCGGAGTAAAAGGGTTTGGTTTGGGACGCGGTACCTTGACACAGACCTTGTTCAACGCCGGTTTGCCCGCTTCCATGCGGCGGGGCAATGTCGAAGTTTTGATTGCACAACAGCAACTGAACGTTGCCGTCGTGGAGCAGTTGCACGCGGCGCGCCTCGCGTTTTACGCGGCTCTTTACAATCAGTCACTGGAATCGATCCGCAGAGAACAGCAACGAAGACTGCAGGAGAACGTGGCTACTCAAAGAACCCGTTTCGAAGCTGGGCTGGCTGACAAGGGCGCGCTTACAAGCGCAACCGTGCAAGCGTCTGAGTTGGAGACCCAAATTGAAGGCGCGCATCGCGCCTATTTGGAAGCGCAACTGCAATTAGCCCAGGCGATGGCGATCAATCCGGCAAGCGCATCGCTGCCCGAGCCTGAAGGCGAACTACAATCGATTCCCATGCGCGTTGATCTCGATGTCGAAACAGCAGCGGCCTTGCAGCGGAGGGCCGATCTTAAACTTGCGCATTTGTTCGTGCGTGCTGCCAACGAAGATCAGCGAATTATTGCAGCGGACTATTATCCAATCGTAACGGGGAGCCTTCCGGGGGAATATGTTCCGGTAACGGGTATTCACCGCGAAGGCTCGACGAGCAAGACACAGGATTTTATTGGGTCGGAAATTCGCGAGAAGGCAACATCCACTTGGCGGGTCATCGATAACGGCCAGGTGGGGGGCGCAGTTCTCAAGGCGCGCTCGGTAAAGGAGATAAACGAGCTGACCTGTCGAAAGCTGGAAGCGAATATCCCCCGCGAGCTGTCGCGCATTGCCGACTGGCTCAAGGCAACCGAGGAACGCGAACGATCGCTCGCTGGCGCTTCTGAAGCCGCAGAGGAGAGCGCGCGGGTGATCCAGCAGAATGTGGGTAGTGGCCTTGTGTCACCGCTTGATTACCGTGTTACGCAAAATGCCTATTTGGAGACCAAGAGCGGATTGTTAGAGGCGATTTATCAACACAATGTCGCAGTGGCCGAGTGGGACCGTGCCACCGGGCGCTACTTTCAATTTTCCGACGACAACACGAAATCGCGGTAGCACTGCGCAGCCTGACGATCGCTTTAATCGAACGGGCGTTTCCACTCTGCTGTCTTGGGAATAACGTCCTCAAGATCTCCTCCAAAGAGGCAAGGTGAAAAGGCTTGGGTAGCAGCTTATTGCAAAGAAGCGTTACGGACACCAGACTAGCTTTTCCAAAATTGAAATTGCCGGAATCAAAAAGAGTTTTGTCAGGCGGTGGAGTAGTGCTCGTGCTCCTTTTCGCGCTGGCATACTATTTCCTCACGCCGGTGGCAGAAGTGGCGACCGTGCGTCGCGGTACCGCCATTTCGGCTGTGTACGGCACGGTCCGGATCGAGCCGGCTTTTGTGGTGCGCGTTCGCGCACAAAATGATGGTTTCATCCGTTTAGCGGAATCCTTTTCAGCCGGTCGTGGCGCAATCGGCAAAAGCGTCGAAAAAGGACAGTTGCTGGCGACAATCGCCGACGAGGAAACATCCCGAGAACTGAAGCAAGCCCGCGCCGATTTACAGGCAGCCATCGACCGCGCGGCTCTTCCAGTCCCCTCTTCGGAGCTGCTCAAAACAGCTGAAGACAATCTGCAACGCCTCGAAAAGGTGGTTGGCTCGGGCAATGTACCCGCAGTCGAATACCAGAAGGCGAAGAGCGAAGCGAATCGTTTGCGGGGCGCCGTCGAGACGGAGCGGATTGAGCGTGACCGCAACCTCAACTCTCTGAAGGAAACGACCAAAAAATTGGAGGCGCAGATGAAGAGCGCCGAGGTGCGGGCGCCGATTGATGGGATTCTTACAAATGTTCAGACAATCGATGGCGAGCTGGTTTCAGACGGCAACGAGCTTTTCACCGTTTCGTCGCGAAGGAATTACGTTCGCGGCGAAGTGAACGAAGAAGATGTGGGTGAAGTAAAGCCGAGGATGAAAGCCAAAGTGCAACTGTACGCTTACCGAATGCGTAACTTCACTGCGCGCGTCACTTCGGTCCAGCCAGCAGCCGACCCCACTACTCAGCGGTACACCGTTGTGTTGGAGATGGAAAATCCACCGGACAATTTGATGGTTGGAATGACCGGCGAAATGAACATTATCACTGGCGCCCATGAAAATGCGCTTCTGGTGCCAACGCGCGCTCTTCTTGTGGATCAAGCATTGGTTGTGAACGGAGGAATTGTGCATGCACGCACGGTGAAGGTGGGATTTCGAACCCTCGATTTCGCAGAAGCGCTCAGTGGTCTGGAACCGGGCAGCCGCGTGATCGTGGCGGACCAGGACAAGTTTCGCCCCGGTGAACCGGTGCGTCAGCGAATCGTCAGTCTGCCACCGCCACCGACTAAACCGTGACTCCGCCGCTCTACATTGCTCTGCGTTTCCTTACGCATCGCAAGCGGGCGTTGCTGTTGAGCTTGAGCGGCGTCGTCTTTGGCGTCGCAATCTTCATCTGCACACAGGCGCAGACCCAGGGCTTCTCGAGCTATTTCATTGACTCAACCATCGGCAGCAATGGCGCGCTGGTTGTTAGATCACGTTTTCGTCCGCGCTACGAGCCTCTGATGGTTTCAGCAAGAGGTTTCAAGGAGCGGGTGGGTCGCCGTCTTTATTTTGAAGGCATCACTAACGCTAATGAAATCATGCGGGTAAGCAGACAATTCTCCAATGTCGTTTCCTGTTCGCCGGTCCTGCGTGGAACGGTGAGCGCACGTGCCGGATTTGAAAATGCGACAGTCGATCTTTTCGGAATCGATCCGGCTTTACACGCGCACACGACAGACATCCTCCACAAGCTAATCGCGGGGAACTACGATGATTTTCGAAACAATACCAGCTCAATCATCCTCGGCTCGCGGCTCGCAGAAGACCTGCTTCAGGTTGGCATCGGCGACACCGTGCAATTGCTGGCGCCCAATGGCGAGTACTGGCGATTTAGTGTTGCGGCGATCGCTCGCGCCGGGATCGGCTCGATTGATTCCACCCGGATTTACGTACACGCCCGGATTGCACAGGCCCTCCTGCAGCAACCTTCCGGCGCCTCAATGATCATCTATAAACTGCGCGATCCCGATCGCGCGCCTGCATTGGCGCAACATTTCGAGGCACTGTTTCAGCATGGCGCGACGAGTTGGCAGGACCGCGAAGAGAGCACACTGCAACTTTTCCTAACTCTGCGAATGTCTGTGGCGATCACTACTTCTCTTATCATTCTCCTGGCTGGCTTCGGCATTTTTAATGTGCTCACCATGTCGGTGCTCGCCAAAATAAAGGAGATCGCGATCTTGCGTTCCATGGGTTACCGGCGCATCGACATTTCCTCTATCTTCTTGTGGCAGGGCGCGCTCATCGCTGCGGCGGGTTCGGTACTCGGTTGTTTGCTCGGCGCGTTAATGACCTGGGGCGTGTCGCACATTCCCATTCGTCTCCGCGGGTTGCTGTACACGAATTACTTTTTGGTGACATGGGATTGGAGGCACTACGTGTTTGCGACATTGCTCGCGATCCTGGCCGTGTTCATCGCGAGCTATGTCCCCGCGCGCCGTGCGGCTGAGTTGCCACCGGTTGTCACGATTCGAGGTTCCAGATGAACGGGGAAACATGTCTCAGTTGCGAAGGGATCGAACGTTATTTGGGCGAAGAAGAGGAGCGCGTCCATGCCCTCCGGGGCGTATCGCTCGATATCGAGCCCGGCAGCGTCCACGCCGTTGTCGGTCCGTCGGGATGCGGCAAAAGTTCGTTGCTCTACATTCTTGGCCTACTGGATCACCCCGACGCCGGCCGCGTTTCAATCGAATCGGAGCCAGTGTCTCAGTTGAGTGATGACGAGCTCGCGCATAAACGGAGCAAGTTCATCGGCTTCATCTTTCAATTCCATTTTTTGATGGAGGATTTCACTGCGCAGGAAAACGTGATGATTCCGATGCGCAAGCTGGGGCAACTTTCCGATAACAAGATGCGCGAACGCGCTGCCGGCTTGTTGGAAGCGGTAGGTTTGGGCGACAAATTACGCAGACCGAGCCGCCATCTTTCCGGAGGCGAACAACAGCGGGTCGCCATCGCGCGCGCGCTGGCTAACGATCCGCGTGTCATTCTGGCCGATGAACCAACCGGCAACCTCGATACTGCCAACTCCGAGCGCGCCTTTGAACTGCTTCAAAATATCGTCCAAGAAGGCGGCAAAGCTCTGCTCCTGGCCACGCACAATCCCGTCATCGCCGAAGCCTGCGATTGGATCCATGAGATGAAAGACGGCCTGATCAACGCCAGCCACCCGCGCGGCGCGAGACGTCGCTGACAGTTGGCAGCTCGCCGCTCCACCGTTAATCTCGCGGGCGATGGAGAATATCCTGCCAATCTTAATTGCGGATGCGCCCGAGGCTTTGACTGAACTGTGTGGCGTCAACTTACTCGAACGTTTGCTCCGCATTTTGCAGCGGCTCGGATTTCGCAGCGCGATCGTTTTTTCCACAACACCCGAAATCATCGGAGCTGAATTAGCGAAACGCTCGTGGGCACGCGACCAAATAGTTGCTCGTCTCGTCTCGAGTGCAATTGGACCGCTTACTCCCCAACTCGTTTTAGAACAAAGCGCGTCCGAGCGTTTCTTAATAGCACCGGCAAATACTTATTGTGATGCGCGTTTGCTTGCCGCTCTCTGCGCAAAAGATTCATCCGCAGTGCTTGTCGATTCCAATCCGCCGCAGTTCGCGCGACATTTGATCCAAAACCCGTGTGGTCCTGCATTGGTCACAAGGGATTTTCTCTCTGCGCTTTCGCCGGCTGCGCCTTTTTTTGAGAAACTCAAAAACAAGATCGACAACCGCGAGATCGATATCGTCGACGCGGCCGAGGAGGATGATTACATCGTCAGCATGCGTCGGCGCGTGAGGCCACTTTGTTTTTCAGCGCCGCCAGAGCAGAGCCGTCGTGTAGCGGAGCGCGTCATCCTCGATTCAGCGCAAAATGGAACACTCGACTTACCGGCTTACTTGCACGCACCGATCGAAACGGCAATCATCTCGCTTCTTTGCAAAACGCGAATCACGCCAAATCAAATTACGATTGGAGGTTTCGTCATCGGATGCAGCGCGACCGCGGCATTCGCGCTTGGCCGCGTCGGGCTCGGAATCCTCGCTGCTCTTATATTTGGTATCGTCGATGGACTGGACGGAAAGCAGTCGCGCGTCAAAATCGAAACGACCGAGCTCGGCAAATGGGAACATCATCTCGACGATTTGCTCGAGTATTCGTGGTGGACGGCCATCGCTTTTCAATTGTGGCGAAGCGGCCTGTTTCCGAACGTGTTTTATTTTTTCACATTGCTCATCGGATCGCACTTATTGGATCACTTTGCGAGACGCCGGACTAAGATGGCGAAAGGCCGCCTGCTGGATGACGTCGCGCCGTTCGACCGCGCTTTTCGGCTGATCGCAGCTCGAAGGAACGTTTACGTCTGGATCCTGGCGTGTGGCTTTTTGTTACACGCCTTTCCGCAAAGTTACGCCGTCATCTGCGGATGGGCTGCCGTTAGTGCGGCCGTTCACCTCGTGCGTTCCATCTGGATTTGTAACACCCAAGGACCTCATGTTGTTGGTTCGAGAGCTTGAAGAAGGAGATAACATCGAGGGCACGCGCTTGGCGCGCGCGACAATTTCCCGTATCCGTTTTTTCAAATCGTCGAGGCTCGGATGCGGCCAGCTGTTGTCGTACTCGGTGCAATAGGCACAATCGAGATTGCAACGGTCCGTCACGTAAAGACTGTATTGCAGCGGTTTCCGGTCGACCGCACGAACGAGGTCAGTACGATTCCCTGTTCCTTTAGAACCACCCGCGTTTCAGGCGCGGTCAGAGCCTCCAGTTCCTCGGCCCACCGATAGCCCCAATGGCTGTATCGCGTTCGCGTCTCAGCATCATCTTCGCCGGGATGGCAAATCAATTCATACAGGCCGTCAGGAATTTTCCGAAGTATTTGTTCGAGCGCAGAGCGAGTTAAACACCCGCCGACTTCAAATCCGTACATACCATCCGGCATTTGCGGCAAGGGCTGGCCGTGTAAACCTCGTGCCGACAGACAAGTCAGATTCAAACCAAGCTGCTGTGTCCACCGTCCCATTCGGACACCCGGCGATTTTCGCCAGGGGCCAGCAGGATTGCGAATCCAAACATTATCCATCCCGCGGGTAAGCCGCCTAACGATTTGGAAGACAGGCGGGAACATGTGGAGATGTTGGTGGCTATTAAGATGGGAAAATCGCAGTCCTGTCTTCTGAAAAAGGCCGATCTGCGCCGCGATCTCGCGTTCGACCTCATCCCAGCTGATGCGTCCGAGAACGGCGCGTCTGAAAAATTCACCACTCGTGCGGGGAAACCGTCCCGTTTCATCAACCAGTGTCGGTAAGGCGTCGCGCCCCA
>WNFY01003398.1_pt1 | contig 14897 bp, 7 predicted proteins | sample 5400091 | NCBI WGS metagenome assembly WNFY01 (sample SAMN13153364, study PRJNA577476) | soil metagenome | isolation source: 60 cm soil or saprolite under grassland replicate 1 | place: USA:California | collected 2016-06-15 | reverse complement strand
CTGCGCAAGGTCGCTCGCCGCGACGTCCTTGACGTCCTTCGGCGTCTTCGGCTTGCGCAGCAACTTGCCGGCATCGCTCGCCGGCTTCGGCCCGGTCCCCTTGCGATCACAGCTGGTTGCCATGAATCATCCCTCCCTTCGGCTTGATCTGCGGCGAGGACCGTGATGGCATGCTGCTTGCACACCGCAAGGCAATCACTGTCCTTGCCGACGGGCGCCCGCCTCCTGCACGGCTGGGCGCCCGTTGCGCTGACCGCTAGGAAGCGGCCAGTGCTACTCGCCTGGTTGATCCAGGCCATGTCTCCAGGGCATGTTGCATCTGATGCAATACCGCTCACTTTCAGCTGCAGCCGCTCGTGGAGCCGCAGCCTTCGCACACGTAGCAGCTGCCCGCGGGGCGCATCTTTGTGCCGCAGGTGAGGCAGAGCGGCGCGTCCGCGGTGCGGCCCTGATGTTGCTCGATCAACTCCATGGAGGAATGCGCGGGCGTAGATGGCGCGGCGTGCGGCAGCCGTTCGGGATACTTATGCTCGAGCGGTGCGGACTGAGCCATTGCCTCCGGGTCCGCTTCCGCCAGCTCAGCCGGGTCGTCGCCGGCCAGCGCGGCGTTGCGCTCGGCGGCGGACAGGATGCCAAGCTCGGTCCTTTCGTCGTAGGGCAGGTGGTCGAGCGCCAGCCGACGGAAGATGTAGTCCATCACCGAGCTCGCGATCCGGATGTCCGGGTCGTCGGTGACGCCGGCCGGCTCGAAGCGCATGTTGGTGAATTTCTCCACCCAGGTTCGCAGCGGGACGCCGTACTGCAGGCTGATCGAGATCGCCATCGAGAAAGCATCCATAACGCCCGCGAGCGTGGAGCCTTGCTTGCCCAGCTTGAGGAAAACCTCGCCGAGCCCGTCGCCCCGGTACTTCGACGCGGTCATGTATCCCTCGGCGCCACCCACCGAGAATGACGTAACCGTCGCATTGCGCTGCTTCGGCAGGCGGCGGCGCACGGGCGTGGTCTCGTGCGGTTCGGCCTTGCCGGCGCGTGCGGCCGCCGCAGGATGTTCGGCGGCCTTCTTCATCGCATCAGAAAGGGGCTGACCGACCTTACAGTTGTCCCGGTAGATCGCGAGCGCTTTGAGACCGAGCTTCCAGCCCTCGAAGAAAATATGCTCAATATCCTCGACCGTGGCGCTTTCCGGCATGTTGACCGTTTTGGAGATCGCGCCGCTGAGGAATGGCTGCACCGTTGCCATCATTCGGACATGGCCCATGGGCTTAATCGAGCGCTCACCCATCGCGCAGTCAAAGACCTCGTAGTGCTCGCGGCGCAAACCCGGCGCGTCAATGACATGGCCGCGTTCGGCGATGTAGGCGACGATGGCCTCGACTTGTTCGGGCTGGTAGCCGAGATTCTTGAGGGCCCGCGGCACGGTCTGGTTGACGATCTGCATAGACCCACCGCCAACCAGCTTCTTGAATTTCACCAGGGCGAGATCTGGCTCGACACCGGTGGTGTCGCAGTCCATCATGAGGCCTATGGTTCCAGTAGGCGCCAGCAGACTGCCTTGGGCGTTTCTGTATCCATTTGCCTCGCCAAGAGTGATGCTGTCTTGCCACGCTTTGGTGGCTGCCCTGAGGATCTCTTCGTCCATTCCGCCGAGCGCGCGGACAGCATCGTTCGCCGCAGCGTGCTTGCGCATGACACGCTTATGTGCCGTCGCGTTGCGCGCGTAGCCGTCGTACGGCCCCACGACCGCCGCCATTTCTGCTGACCGCTTGTAGGCGGCACCGGTCATCAGTGACGTGATCGCCGCCGCGATCGCGCGGCCACCAGCGGAGTCATAGGCGTGGCCCGTCGCCATGAGCAGGGCACCGAGGTTCGCGTAGCCGATGCCCAGTTGACGGAACGCGCGGGTCGTCTCGGCGATCTTGGGGGTGGGGAAGTCCGCGAAGGTAATGGAAATGTCCATCGCGGTGATGACAAGTTCGACCAGTCTGGCGAAACGTTCAGCGTCAAAAGTGTCGTCGTCACGCAGGAATTTAAGCAGGTTTATGCTCGCGAGATTGCACGAGGAATTGTCCAAATGGACATATTCGGAGCACGGGTTGCTTGCGGTTATCCGGCCCGATTCCGGGCAGGTATGCCAGTCGTTGATGGTGTCGTCATACTGGATTCCTGGGTCGGCGCACTCCCACGCCGCCTGTGCCATCCTGCGGAACAGCGCCTTGGCGTCAGCCTTCTCGATTACTTCGCCTGTCGTCCGTGCGAACAGATCGAATTGGGCAGCCGACTCGACCGTGCGCATGAATTCATCAGACACCCGGACCGAATTGTTGGCATTTTGGTACTGGACGCTCGCGATGTCTTTGCCACCCAGGTCCATGTCGAATCCGGCATCCCGCAGAATCCGGATCTTCTCTTCCTCGCGGGCCTTTGTCTCGATGAACTCCTCGACGTCCGGGTGGTCGACATCGAGCACGACCATCTTGGCTGCCCGGCGCGTGGCACCGCCAGACTTAATCGTTCCCGCCGAGGCGTCCGCGCCCCGCATGAAGGACACGGGGCCGCTTGCGGTCCCGCCCGACGACAAGAGTTCCCTGCTGGAGCGAATTCTGGAAAGATTGACGCCCGCGCCGGAGCCGCCCTTGAAAATGAGACCCTCTTCCTTGTACCACTCGAGGATCGAGTCCATCGTGTCATCGACGGCCAGGATGAAACATGCCGAGACCTGTTGCGGCGACGTGGTGCCGACGTTGAACCACACTGGCGAGTTGAAGCTGAAGACCTGGTGGACGAGCGCGTATTTCAGTTCATGGTCGAAGATCTCGGCGTCCTCATCGGTGGCGAAGTAGCCATTCGTCTTGCCGGTTGTGACGTAGACATCGACGACGCGGTCGACGAGTTGTTTTAGGCTCCATTCACGTTGCGCCGTGCCGATCGCGCCGCGGAAATACTTGGTCGTGACGATATTGACGGCATTGACGGACCAGAAGTCGGGGAACTCGACCCCACGCTGCTCGAAGTTGACCGAGCCGTCCCGCCAGTTGGTCATGACGACGTCCCTGCGCTCCCAGGTCAGCTCGTCATAGGGATGGACGCCTGGCTTGGTGTGGATGCGCCGACTCGCCAGCCCGCTCACCGGACCTTTGCCTGTCCCTTTGCCGTGATTTTGGCCAATCCCTCGCGACAGGCCTTTGCCTGTCTCTTGGGGCGGGCCTTTGCCTGTCTCTTGGCCCGTCCCTTGGGACGGGCCTTTGTCCATCCCGCGGCCTAGGCCCTTTTCCGTCCCTTGACCCAGACCTTTGTGCGCGCCCTTCCCGCCGCTGCGGCCGCTTGCTGACCAGCCGCTCGCCGTCTCGGTCATGCTCTCCCCTCCCGGGATCCGCTTGGATCCGTCATGGCCCCGCTTGGGCCCGCCGCTGATGTCCTTTGGGCCATGTCCTGGGTAGTTCGCCCGGTCGTGCCCTGCGTCGTTCGCCCGGTCGTGCCCTGCGTCGTTCGCCCGGTCGTGTCCTGCGTTGCCTGCTCGGCGGTATCACGGCGTGAATCGCCGGGATCCGCAGCTGCTTTGGTGACTGCGGCGCGCGCCGTGTCGCTCGCCATGACCCGACCTCGCGCTGGCGCCGCGCCGAGCCCATCGCTGCGTAGGGCAATATCCGCACGTTGCAGCTGCCGTACATTCGCATGTGCCGCCCGCAGCAAGGCGATCTCTTCCTCGAAATCGGCCAGCGAGTCAAATCCGCGGTAGACGGAGGCGAACCTCAGGTAGGCGACCTCATCGAGTTCACGGAGCGGCCCCAAAATTGCGAGACCGACCTCATGCGAGCCAATCTCGGCGCAGCCGCGTGCCCTGATCGTGTCCTCTACCCGCTGCGCGAGGATCGCGAGCTGATCCTCACCAACCGGACGGCCCTGACAGGCGCGGCGGACGCCTCGGATGATCTTTTCACGAGTGAACGGCTCGGTTACGCCACTTCGTTTCGCGACCATCAAGATCACTGCCTCTTGGGTGGTGAACCTGCGCCCGCATTCCGTGCAGGACCTACGACGCCTGATGGCAATCCCATCGTCGGCTGTGCGGCTGTCGATAACCCGGCTATCCGGGTTCTTGCAGAACGGACAATGCACGCGGCCTCCGACCTAGGAACACAACTTGTAGGTTAACTACAGCGGTGTAACTACTAGATATTGTGGTCAACCGTATGACAGCCGGGTGCCGTCCGCAAGTGCAACCCGCCGACTTGACGAGGTTGCCGTGAGCAGGCGACACGGGAGGGGCGCCGGGCTGCGGCTGCTCGGCCCGCACTGTGCCGAGGTGGTGTCGGGCGTCGCTGTGGTCGTGGCGTCCGGCATGGCGTAGGCGGAGCCGCCGAGCGACCGGCGGCGCGTCTTTGTACTCTCACATGCCGCTAGGACTGGACCCAGCGGGCTCCCGAGCGACACTCCAGCGTGCAAGGTTGTCGCCACGGGCAACGCCGCGGCACGACGACCACGACCGCGCGGCACGCCGGCTCGGAAACACGGCCGCGCGGCACGCCGGCTCGGAAACACGGCCGCGACCTGCGCCAAACCCGACGCGGATACGCGACACGACGACCGGCACCGCTACTTGCGCGACACGACGACTCGGATCCCGCGACGCCCCAGACTCGGATGGAGTTCGTGACACGCCTACGCGAATGGAGGTATCGGCCAGCCGGGTGCCGTCCCTGCCGACAGGACTTATCTCTTGGGCACCCAGAGCCGCTGGCCGACCACGATCTCTGGGCCGGGCAACGCGTTGATCTCCGTAATCTGCTGGATAACCAGCCGGGGATCCGCGTCAGGCTCGGCGCGGGCCGCGATGGACCAAAGCGAGTCCCCCGGCCGGACAACGACCTGAGACAAGTTTTTCTCATAGACGCCAACCGGCACGCCTGTCCTGGTGGCCGCCGCGCCGTTTGCTACGGCAAAACCGACCAAGACTGCGGCAAGGATCAACAGGCAAACGAGCACGCACCGGCCGCGCCGGGTGAGCGTAAGAGGAGCTTGTCCCGAAGCGCCAAGCAGGCTCGGCGGCCCCTGCGCATCCCAGCTGGTCGCCCGCAGGGGATTCCGGGGGGTCGCCCCAAGACCGCTCCAGCCAACTGCCCCGGCGGGCCTTATGGACGTCGCCTTTCCGAGGTCCCAACCGGCAGCGCGCAGTTGATTCCGTGGGTTCGCGCCCGGGCGGTCCCGGCTGGCAGCCCGCATTGCCACGCCCGGGTTCCGCTTGGCAGCCCATGGGCGGTTGAGGGGCACCACCACCCCCGAGTTCCTGGTGGCGCCCCGTCGGAGGTCTCTTGGCGTCTCCACCGCAGGGTTCCGGTTGACAGCCCACGGAGGGTTCGGGGGCACCGCCGCACCGGCGTTCCGGCTGGCAGCGTTCGGGACGTTTCTGGGTGGCGCACCCTGAGGGTGGCGTGGCGACACCGCCACTCGTGGGTTCGGCGCGGTTGCCCCCCGAGCAAGGGCTGTGTCCTTCATGCGCGGCTTCCGGTCGCGACCTTGTCGGTGACCCAGCGAAGGAGTGGGCGCGGATGAGCCACTCCCGGATCGAACCGGGCCTCGCGAGCGGGCCCTGAGTGTCGGTCCGGCGGCGGGGGTTGCAGTCATCGCGGTCTCCCTCCGAATGGGCACAGGCGTTCGATCGAACTCACGTGCGATCGAACACAGGTACGGTTGTATCTCAGGGGTACGACATTTTCCACAACCCTCGAACAGGTGTTTGAGGTGTCGCATCGAAACCGCTAACGTCTGCTCCGTAAGCGAGCACTCTTTGCGCACGCCAGCAGGTCAGCGGACGGTCATCCGCAGGCCGGCCGGGCGGGCACTCGGCGGGAACGAGGTGACCCGAGCCATGCGTCAAGCGACAGCCAGCGTGAACGAGGCGACGAGCCATGTATCAGCCGACAGCCAGCGTGCGCGCGGCAGCGAGCTATGCAACGGCCGACGGGCATCGAGCGAGGCCACCCAGCTATCGACCAGGTAAACAGCCATAAGGAGACCGCGAAGATGAGCAGCAATGAGAACGACGCGCCGACAAGGCGGAGCCCGGGCCGGCCGCGCAAGCACCCGCTTGACCCGGTGGTGACGCCGAGGAAGAAGGGGAAGAGAAAAAATCCGACCGTTCTCGAGTTCCCCGACCAGCCAGATCCATCACATGTGCTCACCTGGCGGCAGCGCCGCGTTCTGCAAGTAATCCGTGAATCCGTGCAGCGCCGGGGTTACCCGCCTTCGATGCGTGAAATCGGCGAGGCGGTCGGTCTGACGAGCACCTCAAGCGTCTCCTATCAGCTATCAACGCTGCAAAACAAGGGCTATCTGCGCCGTGACCCCAATCGGCCGCGTGCGGTCGAGGTCAGGTTGCCTGGCAGGCCGCCAGTACGTGCCGAGGCGGTCACGGACGGAATGGCCGAAGCCCTCGCCAGCGATGCCGGCGGCCGCACCGGGGCCGAAGCCGCGCACGAAACGGCCTACGTTCCGCTCGTCGGGCGCATCGCCGCAGGTGGCCCGATTCTTGCCGAAGAGCTTGTGGAGGACGTCTTCCCGCTGCCGAAACAAGTCGTGGGCGAAGGCACCTTGTTCCTGCTCAAGGTCGCAGGTGATTCGATGATTGACGCCGCGATCGCAGATGGTGATTGGGTGGTGGTCAGGCAGCAGCCTGTCGCAGACAACGGCGACATCGTGGCCGCGATGATCGACGGCGAGGCCACGGTAAAGACATTCAAGCGCAAGGATGGGCACGTATGGCTGATGCCGCACAATGAGGCGTACGATCCGATCCCTGGTGACGAGGCCACCGTGCTCGGGCGCGTGGTTGCCGTGCTGCGCCGGGTGTAGGCGCCGGGCGGCGGCTAACCCCTTGGCCGCGGCACCGGTGTCACCGCCACGCCGCGGCGACCCAAACCCGCCGGCCAGCGATGTCCTCGCGCCAGCCGAGGCCCAGAGGATCCGGTGAGGACGGTTACCAACCCGAAGGGAAGCAGCGGAGATCAGCCGCGATTCCGCTACGGTCCGCGCCTGGCTAACGAGATCGAGCTGCGCTGGCAGAACCACTGGGAGAAGGAGGGAACATTCACCACCCCGAACCCGAAGGGCGCGTTGGCGGACGGCTTCGACAACGTGGCAGGCCAGCCGAAGTTCCTCGTGCTGGACATGTTCCCCTACCCGAGCGGGGCTGGCCTGCACGTCGGCCACCCACTTGGCTATATCGCCACCGACGCATACGCACGCTTCTTGCGCATGACAGGCCACAACGTGCTGCACCCGTTCGGCTACGACGCCTTTGGTTTGCCGGCCGAACAGTATGCCATCAACACCGGGCAGCATCCCGCAGTGACAACCCGGAACAACATCACCACGATGCGGCGTCAATTGCGCCGCCTCGGCTTTGGCTACGACAGCCGCCGGGAGTTCGCTACGACCGACGTTTCCTACTACCGCTGGACGCAATGGATCTTCCTTAAGATCTTCAACAGCTGGTTCGACGACAAGGCCAATCGCGCCAGGCCAATCGAGGATCTGCTCGCCGAGTTTGAGTCCGGTAAGCGGGAACCGGTGAGCGCTGCCAATACGGCAGGCCGATCATGGATCGAACTATCTGACCTTGAACGCCGCGGGGTCACCGACAGTTACCGGCTGGCCTACATGTCGCAGGCACCTGTCAACTGGTGCCCGGCGCTTGGCACGGTCCTCGCCAACGAAGAGATAACGGCAGATGGCCGCAGCGCGATCGGCAACTATCCCGTTTACCGGCGCGTGTTGCGGCAGTGGAAACTGCGTATCACCGCATACGCCGCTCGCCTGATAGACGACCTTGAGCTTGTCGACTGGCCCGAATCAGTCAAGTCAATGCAGCGCAACTGGATCGGGCCAAGCGTCGGCGCAAATATCGACTTCCAGGTCAGCACCGGATCCGACATCACGATCCGCGTCTTCACCACCCGGCCGGACACTCTGCCCGGCGCGACCTTTGTGGTGCTTGCTCCGGAGCATCCCATGGTGGACAGCCTGGCGACCGCCGCGTGGCCGGTGGGCACTCCACCTGGGTGGCGATACCCACAGGGCCGCAGCGACGCGGCGGATGACTGGGCGCCCGCGACCGCGATCCGCGTCTACCGTGAGATGGCGGCCAAGCTTGGCGACCGGCAGCGAACTGGTGAGCGCAGCGACAAGACCGGTGTGTTCACGGGCTCGTATGTGATCAACCCAATGGTAGGCGTGCCTGTGCCGGTGTTCGTCGCGGATTACGTGCTCATGGGTTACGGCACTGGTGCCATCATGGCGGTGCCCGCACACGACAGACGAGACAATGCGTTTGCCCGCCGGTTCGGGCTGGACGTCAAGCCGGTTCTCGATCCGGGGGCGGAGTGGTTCACTCAGCAAGCCATCCCGGCGCAGACGGCTGCAAGCCTTTGGCCCACAGCGTTTGATGGTGAGGGCCCGTACCTCAGTTCCCTCGTGCCCGGGCTTGACATTGCCGGATTGAGTCAAGACGCGGGAATCGAGGCCGCCATTGCCTGGCTGGAACAGCGACGCGCCGGCCGTCGCGCGCGTTCGCACCGGTTGCAGGACTGGCTCTTCTCCCGTCAGCGCTATTGGGGTGAACCGTTCCCTATCATCTACGACGAACACCAGATGCCGGTGGCGCTGCCCGAGGAAATGCTGCCCATCGAGCTTCCAGAAATGGCCGACTTCCGCCCGCGGCCACAGCTACCACCGCAGCCACAGCCACCACGACAGCCGCAGCCACAGCCACCACGACAGCCGCAGCCACAGCCACAGCCACAGCGGGAGGATTACGGTGACCCGGTGCCGCCGCTCGCCCGGGTGACTGACTGGGTGAATGTGGAGCTGGATCTCGGCAATGGCACCAAGCGATACAGGCGGGAAACGAACACGATGCCGCAGTGGGCCGGATCCTGCTGGTACTACCTCCGCTATCTCGACCCAGCCAACCACGAGCAGCTTGTGGACCCGGAGCTAGAACGGTACTGGATGGTGCCGACGGGCGCCCAACCCGGAGACGGCGGTGTCGATCTTTACGTCGGTGGCGTCGAGCATGCGGTCCTGCATCTGCTCTATGCCCGCTTCTGGCACAAGCTGCTGTACGACCTCGGTTACGTGTCGACCAAGGAGCCGTTCAAGCGCCTGTTCAATCAGGGTTACATCCTGGCTGACGCGTTTACCGACTCCCGCGGCATGTATGTGCCGGCCGCAGACGTGGTGGCGACGCGAGATGGCCAGTTCTCCTACCGTGGTGAGCGAGTGAACCGCAGAACCGGGAAAATGGGCAAGAGCTTGAAGAACAGCGTGAGCCCTGATCACATTTATGCCAATTACGGCGCGGATACGCTTCGGCTGTATGAGATGGCGATGGGGCCGCTCGACGTTGACCGACCGTGGCGCACCGACGACATTGTGGGTGCTCACCGGTTCTTGCAGCGCCTTTGGCGCAACATTGTCGACGAGCAAACGGGTGAGCCCAGGGTGGACGACCGTCCACTTGGTGAGGAAACGACGCGGCGGCTGCACCAGACGATCAGAAGCGTCCGCCAGGACTTCGCGGAGCTGCGATTTAACACAGCGATTGCTCGTCTTATCGAGCTGAACACTCACGCAAGCAGGCTCGTTTCGCGCTACCGCGCCATCCCCCGCTCGCTCGCCGAACCATTGCTGTTGATGATCGCCCCTCTTGCGCCCCACGTCGCGGAGGAATTGTGGGCAACAACCGGGCATGCCCATTCACTGGCCTTTGCCCCGTTTCCAGACTTCGATCGGGCGCTGGCGGCCGAGCAGTCCGTGGTCATACCTGTGCAGATCGACGGCAAGGTGCGGTTCCGCGTCGAGGTGCCCGAGTCGGCGGGCGAGGAGGAAATCCACCGAGAGCTGACCGGGCACCCGAACTACACGCGCTACACCGAGGGAAAGGACGTGGCGCGCGTTGTGATCGTCCCGCGCAGGGTCGCCAACATCGTGACCGCTAAGCCGAAGTTGCCGTGACTCTCGCAGAGGTTGTTGTCCCGACCGACCCGGACGGCCGTGGCGGCCGTGGCGGCCGCAGATCCGGTGTTCGGCTGGCGGCGCGCCGCAGCCTGGGTGCCGCACACGCACGTCGGCGAGCACTGCAGCCCAACCGCGGACCCACCCGTCACAACACTGGCCTCGCCCGTCACAACACTCGCGGCGTCGGGGCTAGCGACAGCAGCTTTGTACTCCAGGAGGTCGTTATTGGCCGGTATTTCTGGGGCCGGAGCAACACTGTGGAGTACAAAGCCGCCGTGGCGGGCCTCACAAGCGACCGCAACCCGCCGGACAACACGGCACCGCCGACCCCGACGCGACGGACCACACAAAAGACCCGACGCGACGGACCACACAAAAGACCCGACGCGGCGGACCACACAAAAGACCCGACGCGGCGGGACAAACACTGTCAGGCAGGGACCACGTTGACCAGCTTGGGAGGACGAACGATCACGTTCTTGACGGCACGCCCGGCAAGCGCTCGCTCCACGCCGGGAGCGGCAAGTGCCAGCGACCGCAGCTCGTCGGCCGAGACCTCCGGTGACACCTCCAGCCGGTCCCTGACCTTCCCCGCGACCTGAACGACGCACGTCACCGACTCCCGCACCAGTAGCCGCGGATCCGCGGCTGGCCAGGCAACCATGGCAACCGACGCCGGATGGCCCAGCGCCTCCCAGCACTCGTCCGCGGTGTAGGGCGCGAAGAGCGACAGCATGACCGCGGCGGTCTCCGCGGCTTCACGGACGGCGGGGTCGGCGGCGCCAGCGCCAGCGTCGATCACCCGGCGCGCCGCGCTCACCAGTTCCATCAGCCGCGCGACCGCGACGTTGAACCTGAACGCCTCCACCAGGCGGGTGAACTCGTCGATCGTCCGGTGCGTCACCTTGCGCAGTTCGGCGTCACCGGCAGCCGGATCCGTGCCGGGACCACAGGCAGCGCCTGCCTCGACAGCCACGCGCCAAACCCGGCCGAGGAACTTCACCAACGCGGCGGGTGACACGTCGGCCCAGTCGATGTCGTCCTCGGGCGGGCTGGCGAACACCATGGTGAGCCGGATCGCGTCCACTCCGTGTACGGCGATCTGCTCGCCCAGGTCGACGCCGTTGCCCAGCGACTTCGACATCGCGTGACCCCGGTTGATCACCTGCCCCTGGTTCAGCAGCCGGGTGAACGGCTCGGTGAACTCCACCATGCCCATGTCGTAAAGGACCTTGGTGAAGAACCGCGCGTACAGCAAGTGCAGGATGGCGTGCTCGACGCCGCCCACGTACTGGTCGACGGGACACCACTGACGAACAGCGGCAGGGTCGAACGGACCGTCGGTGTAGGAAGGCGAGCTGTACCGCAGGAAGTACCAGGACGAGTCGACGAAGGTGTCCATCGTGTCGGTGTCCCGCCGCGCAGGCCCGCCGCACTTCGGGCAATCGACGTTCACCCAGTCGGTCGCCGCGGCGAGCGGCGACACCCCCTTCGGCACGAGATCCCGCCCGCGCAGGTCGGGCAGCACAACCGGCAGCTGATCATCGGGCACCGGGATCTCACCGCAGGATGGGCAGTGCACGATCGGGATCGGCGTGCCCCAGAACCGCTGCCGTGACAGCAGCCAGTCACGCAGCCGGTAGCTGACCGCGGCCTGGCCAGAGCCGTCGGCGGCCAGCAGCTCGATTATGCGGCGGATGGCGTCCGCCTTGGAAAGCCCGTTCAGTGGCCCGGAGTTGACCAGCGTCCCCTCACCGGGCGCCGCCACGCCGCTATCCGCAGGGTCGGGCTCACTGGTCTCAACGACGACGCGCACCGGCAGCCCGAACGTCCGCGCGAAGTCCAGGTCCCGCTGATCGTGTGCGGGCACGGCCATGATGGCGCCCGTGCCGTAATCCGACAGCACATAGTCGGCGGCCCATACCTGGATGCGTTCGCCGTTGACCGGATTGATCGCGTGGCGGCCCAGGAACACCCCCGTCTTTGGCCGCTCAACCGATTGGCGCTCGATGTCGGACAGCTTGCGCACCTCGGCCACGTAAGACTGCAGCGCGGGCAGGCGATCAGGCGTGCACAGCTGCTGCGCCAGCGGCGAGTCGGCGGCGACCACGAAGAAGGTCGCGCCGTACAACGTGTCGGGCCGGGTGGTGAAGACCGTGACAGGCTCGTCCAAGCCCTCGATCGGGAAGCGCACCTCGGCGCCTTCCGAGCGCCCGATCCAGTTGCGCTGCATCAGCAACACGCGGTCGGGCCACTTCCCCTCCAACTCGGCCATGTCGGCGAGCAGCCGGTCGGCGTATTCGGTGATCTTGAAGTACCACTGGGTGAGCGTGCGCCTGATGACCTCGGCGCCGCAGCGCTCACACCGCCCGTTGATCACCTGCTCGTTGGCGAGGACGGTCTGGTCGGTGGGGCACCAGTTCACAAAGCCGTCGGCGCGGTAAGCGAGGCCGCGTTCGTAGAAGCGCAGGAACAACCACTGATTCCAGCGGTAGTAGTCCGGGTCGCAGGTATGCAGCCGGGTGGACCAGTCGAACGACACGGCGTAGCGGCGAAACGAGGCGGCCTGGGTCTCGATGTTGCCGTAGGTCCAGTCCGCCGGATGCGCGTTCCGCATGATCGCGGCGTTCTCCGCGGGCAGCCCGAACGCATCCCAGCCGATCGGATGCAGAACATTGCGGCCCTGATGGAACAAATACCTGGCCACGGCGTCACCGATCGCGAACGCCTCACCGTGGCCCATGTGCAGGTCGCCGGACGGGTACGGGAACATGTCGAGCAGGTAGGCGCGCGGCCGCGGATCTGAAGGATCCCTGGACGCGCGGAACAACTCAAGCTCCGCCCAGCGCGCCAGCCATTTGTCCTGAACGTCCCGCGGGTCATACTGCGCGGCACCCGCCCGGGCAGTTTCTCCTGTCATCGTTTCCTCAAAGATGTGTCGATCCTGCTCTGCGCCCTGCAAAGAAAAGGCCCCCCGGTCACGAGGGGCAGCCGCGCCGACGGCAGGAAGTCGACGCGGCTAGCTAAGGAGCAGCCTTACCGGGCGCACGCCGCCAGGGTAGCGCACGTTCGGCCCCGCCAGCACACGGCCAGGTGGTCACACGTGACCGGCGCGCTCGCCGTTTCCGCCAAGAAAGGCTTGAACCCACCGTGTCCCTAACGGCTGCCGCGGCGCGAACCACCTGCGGGCTGCGGGGTCCCGGGTCGTCCCCCGAGCGAGCGCCGCGCGATTCTGCCGGGCACTTGCCGCGTTTCTTCCTGGCCCCCCGGCGCGGGATCGTCAAGGCTTGGCCGCGCTGTCCCGGCTTCCGGTGACACGCGAAGAGGCGGGAGGAAGTCGAGGCGTCGCATTCGTGAGCCCGGTTCATGCGATCCGCCGTGACGTCGCCGGCACGTGGCGCGCGCCGCAGCAGTGCTGACTCCCCCGGGCCACGTCTGGCTGACCAACAACCTTTACATGAACGACCAGAGTTCGGGGGACGTGCCGAATGACTGCGGACGGATACCGGCCGGTTCGGCCTGTGTGTTCGGTCGACGAGCGTGCAACCCGGCAGGCACGCGGAAATGGTGGACGGAGGGCGGAGTGCGGGAAGACTACGGCGGTAATATCAAGGTCGACTCGGCACGAACGCCCGACCAGTGGGAGTCGGTCGGCACTTGCTGACCGGCGGGTGTTGACCCCGCAGGCCCGATTATGGTGGTCCGCGCCCGCCCCACGCCCCAGCGCCGTTAGAGTCTGTTCGAGAATCCCGGTCCAGCTTTGCCGGGGCGCTCAAACTGGCTCTAACGGCGCTTTTCCTGACGCCGTTCTGCAGCAGGCGCGTTTAGGGGAAACGTGGGGGGAAACGTGGGGGAAACGGTGCGGGAAATAGTCGGCGTTCTTGAGCGTGGCGCACGGATACGGTCAGCTCGAAGCAATTCGGAAAACATGGCCGAAGAATGACCCAGCGAGCCGACACCACGCCGCCGCCCCACACCGAGGTCTACGCGTTCAGCGGCGAGGATCCCGCCGAACTCGCGGCGACGCTCACCAGGATCGCCGGGATCGCCACCTCGCTGTCCGACGGGGAGCGCCGTGATCTTGCCTGCCAGCAGGCTCGCCTCGAGCACGCCGGGCCGTTGCGGGTCGCGTTCGCGGCCGCGACCGAGGTGGAACTCGCGCGCCGCGCACGGCACGCTGCGCAGCTTGCGACCAGGCTCAGCCCTGGCGTGACACACCATGAGCACGGTGTATTCGCCGGCGACGGTGCGCGTGGCCGGGTGGTGCTGCTTTTCGCAGACCCGGCCGCGGCACCGGCGGGACGCTGCGACGACGCGGCCGGCGCGGCGACACACGATGAGCATGCAGCCGAGGCGGCCGCGGCCTATCGGGCGGCGCGGGCCGCGTTGCGCTGGCTGGACCGGCTCGGTGTCACCCCGGCCGCGGCCGTCGGCCACGGCGGGGGCGAGCTCGCAGCGCTCGCTTGGGCGGGCTGCCTGTCCGAGCCGGATGCCGCCGACCTGGCGTCCTGGCGCGCACGAGCATTGACCGGGTGCGGCGCGCGCGGCACCGGCATGCTCAGCATTTCCGCCGACGCGGCCACGGCGCGGACGCTCGCCGAAGGCACCAATGTCGTCCTCGCCGCCTACAACGGACCGCACGCGCACGTGCTGGCCGGACCAACGGCCGCGCTGAACGCCGTCGCGGAACGGGCTGCACGCTGCGGTATCGCCGCCACGGCGGTGCGGACGCGACCAGGCCTCGACACGGCCGCGCTGGTCGGCTGCGCGGCGGCGCTGAAAGACGTCCTCGACTCGATCACGTTCGGCCCGGCGCGTCGGCGGGTCATCTCGACCGTGATTGGCCGTGAGCTCACGCCACGTGACGACATCCGCGCGTTGCT
>WNFY01003389.1_pt1 | contig 14914 bp, 17 predicted proteins | sample 5400091 | NCBI WGS metagenome assembly WNFY01 (sample SAMN13153364, study PRJNA577476) | soil metagenome | isolation source: 60 cm soil or saprolite under grassland replicate 1 | place: USA:California | collected 2016-06-15 | reverse complement strand
TGTGACCACCTGTTAGATTTTTGGGTTGATTAGCTCAGAAGCGGCCAACAACGACAGTCTTTATGAAATCCAGCTCGAGAGCGCTTGGTCAGCGATTCACTGGTTTTGCAGCAGATAATTTCCACTCGGTCGCATCGCCGGGCGTCTTTGAACACATCGTTTTCCGTTATGGTCTGGCTGTGCTTTCTGTCACAATTGCGCTCGGCGTAAAACTTATCCTGCTACACTTTAATTTTCCGTATCCGCTCAGCACGTCTTTCCTTCTCGCCATCGCAATCACATTTTGGTATGCGGGAACAGGTCCCGGAATTCTTTCTGTTCTTGTCTCGTTTATCGCGTTTGCTTTTTTTGTCCTCCCTTATCAGGTGGACTATCGAATAGTTCTTCCGGACGGATCGACCAAGCCCGTCTATGTGTCGGGCGTCAGCGCTTCGCACATTCAGTATTTCTTTTATTTCGCGCTGCTAGCGCTTTTAATGAGCTGGTTTAGCTCGTCGCGACGGCGAGCGGAGCAATCGCTTAGCCAAGCGCGCCGCGAACTCGAAACGAAGGTGGAAGAACGAACCGCCAAGCTGTCGTTCGCGAATGAAGAATTGCAGACTGAGATCGGCGAGCGCAAATCCGCGGAAGAGAAGCTCCAGCGTAGCAAGGCATTCTTAAGTGAGGGCCAGAGAATTAGTCATACCGGAAGCTGGAGCTGGAATGTTTCCAGCGGGAAAGTCACCTGGTCAGGGGAGCATTTCCGGATCTTTGGCTTCGACCCTGAGAAGACCGAGCCATCGTTCCAGTTATTCCTGGAAACGGTTCATCCGGATGATCGATCATTCATTGAGCGAAGTCTCGATGAAGCAATCAAGGAGAAAAGGGGATTCGACCTCGAATTTCGAATCGCGCTTACGGATGGATCTATTAAGCATGTCCAAGGGGTGGGCCGAGCCGTCCTTGGAGAGTCTGGCAATGTCGATGGTTATGTTGGCACGACCGTAGACATTACCGGCCGAAAGCGAGGAGAAGCGTTGTTCGCCGGCGAAAAGCGTCTTCTCGAGATGATTGCCACCGGCGTTCCACTCACGGAAATCCTGAATGTCCTGTGTCTAATTATCGAGGAGTACCGTCCCAGCACGCTTGCTTCTATTTTGCTCCTTCGTTCCGATGGTCTTCACCTGGATTCCGTGGCGGGCCCGAGTCTTCCCAAAGGATGGAGGCAGGAGATGGAAAAGCTGCCTATTGGACCGTGTGCCGGTTCTTGCGGGACGGCGGCCTATCGCGGATCAGCCGTTATTGTTTCCGATATTGCGACTGATCCGCTTTGGGAAGTACCGGAGCATCGTGCCGCCGCATTAAGTCATGGGCTGCGAGCCTCCTGGTCCAATCCAATCTTGTCGTCGGAGGGAAAAGTTCTGGGAACCTTTTGTATTTATGAACGCGCAACGCGAAGTCCGAGTGCGCACGACCTCGAGCTTATCGAGAAGGCCACTTACCTGGCTCGCGTTGCCATTGAACGTGATCGGGCAGAGACGGATTTGCGAACAAGCGAGCAAAAATATCGGGATCTGATCGATGCTTCGCCGGACGCCATCTGCGTTCTCGATGCGGATAGCAAATATGTGATGGTGAACCCGGCAGGCATCAAGCTGGCAGGTCGTCCGGAAGAGGAACTGATCGGCTCTTCAGTTACCGATACCTACATTCCGGAAGAACTTCATCTCTTTCGCGACCGAATCGACAAATTGAAAGCGGAAGGATCTTTTCGGTTCGAACGAAAATTCCTGCGAAAAAATGGCGAGGTAATTCCGGTGGAGGTTTCTTTGTCAGCGCTGCGCGGTCAATATTATCAGGCGATCATCAGAGACATTAGTAACCGTAAGCGGCGGGAAGCGCTCTTGGCCGGCGAAAATAGAGTTCTTGAGATGGTGGCCAAAGGCGATTCGCTTTCCGATATCCTCGACAACTTATGTCTGCTGGTGGAAGAGCAATCTTCCGGTGTCCTAGCCTCCATCTTGTTAATGGATCCGAACGGAAAACAGTTGCGACATGGCGCGGCACCCCATCTTCCGAAAACTTACACCGAGGCGATCGACGGAACTTTCATTGGGCCTGCGGTCGGTTCATGTGGAACGGCCGCCTACCGCGCCGAACAGGTCATTGTGTCCGACATCGCCGTCGATCCGTTGTGGGCGGATTTTCGCGACCTGGCTTTGAGGCATTCGCTTTACGCGTGTTGGTCCACACCGATCTTCTCCTCCGAAGGCAAAGTGATCGGAACGTTTGCCATGTACTATCGCGAGCCACGCACTCCGACCGCGCGTGAGCAGGAAACGATTAAACACATTACTCACCTCGCGGGTGTCGCCATCCAACGTAAGCTGGTGGAAAAGGCCCGGCGCGAGAGCGAAGCGTATCTGGCGGAAGCGCAGCGACTCAGTCATACCGGGAGTTGGGCGTGGGCGCCCGCTACGGGCGAGATCCGGTACTGGTCCGAGGAAACCTACCGGGTGCTTGGCTTCGATCCGGACGCGGGGCCGCCGCGATTCGAAAAATTCTTCGGGCGACTTCACCCTGAGGACCAGGACAGAGTCAGAGAACTGTTCGGAAAAGCGATTGCCCAGAACGCGGACTTCGAAACGGACTACCGAGTTGTTCACCCGAGCGGCGCCGTTAAGGACATCCACGCGGTCGGTCATCCGGTTTGCGACGAGGCCGGTCATCTTGTGGAATTCGTGGGCACGGTTATCGATATTACTGAAAGCAAACGCTCTGAAGCGGCGCTGCGCGCTTCCGAGCAGGTCGCGCGCGGACAAGTGGAAGCGCTGGCGCAAAGTTTGGACGTTTTAGCGACGGCACCGGACCCGGACAAGTTCGTCGGACAAATGCTGAGCACGATTGGCCGCCTCTTGAACGCGCAAAGCGTGAGCTTGTGGTTATTCGACGAATCGACTGACTCACTTGTCTTGCGGTTAATGGCCGAGGGCAGAAAGTTGGCCGCGCACGACCCGGAGCATCCATTCATGAAGGATCCGATGTCTTGGAAACAGAACCCAGCAATTCAGGAGCTGCTTTTCACGGCAGGTCCGGTGGTGTGCGAAGACATCGAGACAGATCCGCGGGTCAACGACGAGTGGCGCGAATATTTGAAGCGAAAAGGAGGAAAAAGATTTCTGGCAGTTCCGATTTTGGTGCGTGGACAGGTTAGAGGTTTTGTCGGAATCCGACATTCCGATCGCGCGTCTTATCGGCCGGAGGAGATTGAATTAACACAGGCGCTCGCCCATCAGGTCATGCTTGCGATTCAACTCAATGAGCTTGCCGACCAGGGTCAGCGAGCTGCGGTCTTGCAAGAGCGAAATCGAATGGCGCGCGACATTCACGACACTCTCGCGCAAGGTTTCACCGGTGTGATTGTGCAATTGGAAGCAGCCGAGGATGCAATTTCATGCGGCTGCCGCAATGAAGCGGACGATCATTTGCATCGCGCCGGCGAATTGGCTCGGCGAAGTCTGAGCGAAGCGCGCAGGTCAGTGCACGCGTTGCGTCCGCAAGCACTGCAGGAATACAATTTTTGGGAGGCACTCAAAGGTACTATTAAGAACACGACCGCCGGGACGGCGCTTCACACGACGTTTCAAGCACAAGGCAAACTACCGGAGCTTCCTCAGCCGTGGCAGGTAAATCTCTTGCACATAGGACAAGAGGCGCTGACCAACACATTGAAATACGCGCACGCTTCGAACTTCGAAACGCGAGTAAGTTACAAGGCGAAAGAACTCCGTCTGGAACTGCGCGATGACGGCGACGGATTCAAGCTGAAAGATCGACACGACGGCGTCGGTCTCGTAGGAATGCGCGAGCGCGTCGAACAAATGGGCGGCGAATTAGAAATCAGGAGCTCACGCGGCGAAGGCACAAAGATCAGCGTGGTATTGCCCTTTAATGGAGAATCGACGTCATGACATCCAAAAAGAAGGCGGTGTTAAAGTCTGTGAAGTCTGCGGCGAAAAAGGCAGCGAAAGTTGAAGGTTCAAAAAAGCCCCGGATCGCCGTGCTCATCGCCGACGATCACAGCGTAGTCCGCGAAGGCCTGGCTTCACTAATCGGTCGCAAGGCAGACATGACCGTCCTCGCAGAGGCGGGCAATGGACGCGAAGCAGTCGAGCTTTGGAAGCAACATCATCCCGATGTGACGCTACTCGACTTACGAATGCCGGAGCTCGACGGCGTCGGTGCGATCAAAGAAATCCGCGAGCATGATGAGCACGCGCGGATCATCGTGCTGACAACATTCGACGGCGATGAAGACATCTACCGGGCGATTCAGGCTGGCGCCAAAGGTTACCTGCTGAAGGATGTGCCTCGCGAGGCATTAATGGATTGCATCCGCCGGGTACACGCCGGCGAGACGTGTGTTCCCGTGCACCTCGCTGCGAAGCTGGCCGAACGCGTAAGCGGCGAAACCTTGAGCGCGCGTGAGATCGACGTTCTTAAGCTGATGGCCCAGGGAAAAAGCAACAAGGAGATTGGCTCGGCACTGTTCATCAGTGAAGGGACCGTGAAATCGCACGTGAAAGCCATCTTTGCCAAGATGAACGTCATTAGCCGCACTGAAGCCGTCGCCACCGCTACACGGCGGGGCTTGATTCAGTTGTAATCGCAGCCGTGTCGGCTGCGATTAGCTGGCGTCCTATGTCGAACGAGGGATAACAGACGACCTCGACAGTAGTAATGGGAAATCTCGCCAACGGGAAGTAGCGATGCTCTGTCGACCGGAGCTACCTTCAACCATGAAAATGAAAGACGCGGCCTCTGCAATAGGGTTCCCGCTCCGTACGCTTATGGTTTGCTTCACAATCTGGCTCATCGCCACCGAGGTCCTCGTTTTCGATCAAGTCAAATTCAACGCTAAGACCGACCTCCTCGAGCAAGCTGCGCGAGCCCTTCACGGACCAGAGATTGTCGTGCCGAGTGAACGGCGGTCGAATCTCCCAAGCGCAAGAATGGAAAATTTGTAAGGAAAAATTGCGGTTATTGGTGGGCCTGCCCGAGTCCGTTATATACCACCTGCGCCAGCGCCGAACCGATCACGATCACTCGCTCGCTTTAACGTTTTGAAGATTTTGCAGGTCCCAAAGTGGGACTGGAAACGCTGTCAGACCATGGACAGTTGAAGTTGCAGTTGCAGCTCGCTCCACGCGGCCAAACGTCACCAACCGCACGGAAGCGATGGCCAGCGCCACATATCGCGTCAGAAGCAGTGTGTCAGCCGCGTGCCGCGGCGGCTTTCGCTTCAGATCGAGGGCCCTCTTTTCGATTCTTCACTCCCTCGAAAGAGAGACTGCAAATCACCTCCTAAGTGTCAGGGGAAAATCCTGCGAACGCGAAATCGCGGCTCTTCGATCACCGCCGATGTTTCGAGTGATGAAAACAAACGCTGTTTCGAAGATGACCGATGAGATCCGCTCTTACGCTCAACTTCAGCGGCAGATACATGACGCGTTGCGCGTCGAACATCCCGAATGGGTCGAGCCCGACGGTAATTGTCCGACGTGCGAATCGTACGAATCGCGCCTTGCTGAGTTGCTCGGACTCTCTTCACCGCACAAGAATCAAACGGCCGCCTAGTTAAGGCACCGAAAAAACAACGAAACCATTATGAATACGAACGCAGAAAGACACGAGCGCTGGCGTTTGCGAAGACAGGATTCGCTTCCCTTACGAGAGGCAATTCCACTCTGGTTCGCGATTTCCAGTCCGTTAATCGGCTTAATGATTGGATTCCTTGGCGCCTGGTTCGTTACCTGGCTGACTGCATAGGAAAGCCGAGAAAACAACGCGATCGAAAAGATATGAGCAAGGTAGTCGAAGCAGACTTTCTCCCGCGGGAAACCAACGCTCCTTTTTTGGGGCGAGATTCAATGAGCCATTGGGGGACGAAAGAAAGAGAAAGAGCGCGCATCCTGATTGTCGACAACGACCGTGACACCACTCACCTGGTGAAGGTTCTTCTCGAAAGAACCGGTCACTACCTGGTGCTCGAAGAAAACGATGCTACCCAAGCTCATCGGAGCGCCCTGAATTTCCGGCCAGATCTAATCTTGCTCGATATCGTGATGCCAGAGACGGACGGAGGCGAAGTAGCAGCGCGAATCGAGGCTGACCCAGAATTGGGAGACACGCCGATCATATTTCTGACAGCACTGGTGACCAGAGCCGAGGCAAAGAGTGGTCTTACTATCCAACGGCATTCGTTTCTTGCGAAGCCCGTCAGCATTCCCGAGTTGATCAACGCGATTGAAGAACATCTGCCCGTCCGGGCAGCGTCTCGCGTTTCTCTCCCGAAGGAGAGACTGCATAACGCCCCTTAGGTAGGACCGTAAAATACTACGGACGCGGAATGGCACTGAAATCGTTCGGCTCCGACATTGATGCCATGAAAACGATTAGATTACTTTCTTTAACAGCGATTGCTCTTGTTGGCCTTGCTCAGCTAACGTCGGCTGGTCCTCGCGCAGGCGGCTTTGGTGATGGCCATTTCAGTGGGAGCGGCCACTTCGGCGGCAGTCACTTTGGTGGCTATGCTGGCGTTCCTCACGCCGCGCCAGCTTTCTCCAGTAGTGCGCGTTTTAGCGGCCCGAGTACTGGCGCATTAACCCGGGCACCGCAGCAGTTTTACTACTACGGTGGCACTCGCATGTCTGGGGCCAAACAACACGTGTTTGTCAGACAGCCGCCGGGCCGACCTGTAACTACAAATGCAGGCAGGCCAACCACGGCCCGTCAACAAAATCAGGCCGGGTCACCGGTGAGGCAAAACACGCGAGTCGGGAACTCGCAGATAACAACGGCGGCAGTCCGCCGCGCCATGGCCAATCACAACGTGTTTGCGCGACATGATGGTAACTGGCATCGCGATTGGGACAAGCATCGCTCCCACTTTCATCAGGGTCACGTCTTTGTTTTCATCGATGGCTTCTGGTGGGGATTAAGTCCCGCGTATTTCCCTTGGGATTATGATCCTTCGTATGGATACGGCGACTACCCATACGATTATTCCGATAACCCGTCCAATTACTACGACTACCCCCCTTACGACTACGATGACCGGCCGGCCTCCGTTGATTCAGATCAGTACGGAAATAATACGACCGTAAGCGCAGTTCAATCAGGGCTTGCGAAGCTTGGTTACTATCGCGGCGCAATTGACGGAGTTGAGGGAGACGAAACCCAGGCCGCCCTCGCGCGTTATCAAGAAGAACACGACTTGAGTGTCACAGGGACGCTTACGGCGGCGACGCTTCAATCGCTCGGATTGAAGCCAACGGCGGGCTAGCGAGAACAGCGTCTCGTCGCCATGAAAATCCTCAGATGCTACAAGTGATGGGAACACAATGAGCAAGAAAACATTCTCAGGCGTCGAAGCACCAAATCGTCGTTCTCAAACGGGGGAGCGAGCAACGACTCTTTAGAAGCACCGTAATATCCTACGGACGCGCAATGGCTGCAGGCAGGGGCGCGACCGAACGTGGAGATATGAAAATAAAACAAATAATTACTTTGGTAGTTGGCATCACATCGGTCGCTTAGTCCCATAACATGGGCGGCCGGTCACGGCGATGGTGGTGGGTTTGGTGGTGGTGGTCACTTCGGTGGCGGCGGATTTCAAGGCGGTGGCTTCCATGGTAGCGGACAAATCGCAGGTGGTGTTAGTACCCGCGGTGGTGGCGTCGGCTTCGGTGGAGCGCGGGTCCGAGGCGGGGTTCCGAACTTTGAAGGCGCAGGACCCCGCTTTTCTTCGTTTGGGCGTCCGTCGCACGCGCAGCCCCAGTCAATGCTTCTCGCGCACGAGCTTCGCGCCCAGTAGTCGCAAGGCAGCCGGATCAGCGGTTCTTCAATGCTCGCAACCATGTTGTGGCGCGTCATGATGCGAACTGGCACGGTGACTGGGACCGACGGCACGCTCACTTTGATCATGGTCGCTTCTTTGTCTTTATCGACGGATTTTGGTGCGGACTAGATGACGGGTTCTTCCCATGGGATTATCTGCCGTATCACGCCAACGACTACTACCCGTACGATTACTACGCGGATGCTGACCCCTATTACAACGGGACGACGTATAACAGTGCCCCGGCTGACAGTGGCACGGTCCAAGCCGTCCAAACGCGGCTGTTGAATCTTGGCTATTACAACGGGTCCATTGACGGCGTTTTTGGACCGTCCACTCGTGATGCGGTGGCGAAATTCCAAATCGCCAATCAGTTAAACGTAACCGGAAGTTTATCGCCCCATACGCTTCAGTCACTTGGCCTGCCGCAGGCAACGCCAAGTTGAACATATTGCGCCAGGTATGGAAAGTCAGAGTCAGATATAGGCCTTGAAAAAGTTCCTATCAACAAACCAGAAGACGGCTGATATCATTGGCTATATAGCGCAGGTGGGTTTCTCGAGGTGATTGCCGGTGACGCACACCAAGTGCGCCCTGACGAGGCGGGTAGGTTGTTCTATCTCGAAAGAGGTAGTAAGTAGCATCGCGTTGGAGGCAGGGAAAAATCCCACGGGTGCGCAATATCGGCGAATGCGGCCGCCAAATAAATTCAGGCTATGAATGAAAGCGATACCGGACTTAATAGGTACGTGCGCGAGATCGGGCGAATTCCTCTTTTGACGCCGCAACAAGAGATCGACCTCGCAGGAAAAATCAAAAAGGGCGATGCCGCGGCGCGCGAGCGGATGATCAACTCGAATCTGCGCCTCGTCGTCACCATCGCGCACGATTACGCCAATCTCGGCTTGCCGCTGCTTGACCTGATTTCCGAGGGAAACATCGGATTGACGAAAGCAGTTGAGCGTTTCGACCCGGCAAAAGGGGCGAAGCTGAGCACGTATGCGGCGTGGTGGATCAAACAATCCATAAAGCGCGCTCTGGCTAACCAGAGCAAGACCATCCGAATACCCGTGCACTTCGGCGACAAGCTCGCGAAAGTGCGACGCGTATCGCTTCAGATGAGCGACGAGCTCGGCCGCGAACCAACCGACGACGAACTGGCCGAAGAAATCGGCATCACTAGCCAGAAATTTGCGCGTCTAAGAAGCGTCGGTATCCGCCCTGCTTCGCTCGACGCTCCGATTGGAGACGATGATTCAACGGAGTTTGCCGAAACTGTAGGAGACGAACAGGCGCAGACGCCGTTCGAATTGTTGCGCGACAAAAACTTACTCCACGAAATGGACGGGCTCCTCGATGTCCTCGACGCCCGGGAAAAGAAAATCATCTCTCAGCGTTTCGGGCTCGACGGGGGAACACCAAAAACTTTGGAGGACGTCAGTAAAGATTTCGGCATTACGCGGGAGCGTATTCGCCAATTGCAGAACATTGCGCTCACAAAGCTGCGTCGTGCGCTCAGCAAAAAAGAGGATCCAAGAAAGCTCCTGGTCGCAGCTTAGATCGCTTCCACCCAACGTGGGCAAATTACTGGCAGATCCCACGGCTGTAGCAGGCACATGACGATAGAGGAGATCGAAGGTGAACACACTCTTTCAGAGCCTTCCATCGACTGAAGGCGTCGCAAGGTCGAACCCGTCGCTGGCCAGAGGTTTGACATCGCTTCCGGCGGTCTGCGCGTCCTCTTTAGCGCGATGAACTACTTCACTCACATCGGTCTGCTCAGGAATACTTCTGATTCTCTCTAGAAAAATGAAAGGAAACATAATGAAAAACGGAAAACTAAACGGAAAAGTTGCGGTGGTAACGGGGGCGTCGAAAGGAATCGGCGCTGGCATCGCCAAACAGTTCGCGGCGGAGGGCGCTGCCGTGGTTGTTAATTACGCGTCGTCCAAGAAGGATGCGGACAAAGTCGTTGATGAAATCACCAAAGGCGGCGGGAAAGCGGTCGCCGTGCAGGGCAGCGTCGCGAAGAAAGCGGAAGTTGAACGGCTCTTCGCGGTGGCGGAGAAAGCGTTCGGCAAGATCGACATCCTGGTCAATAACGCCGGTGTTTACGAGTTCTTGCCTCTCGAAGAAGCGAGCGAGGAACATTTCCACAGACATTTCGATACCAATGTGCTCGGCATGCTTCTCGTAACTCAGGAGGCGCTGAAACATTTCAATGCCGCTGGAGGAGGCATTATCAACATCGGTTCGCTCGCCAGCTCTCTGACTCCTCCGACGGCGGTCGTTTACAACGCAACAAAGGGCGCGGTGGATGCCATCACGCGGACGCTGGCGAAAGAGCTCGGGCCGCGCAAGATCCGTGTGAACTCCATCAACCCCGGCATGGTGATAACCGATGGAGTTATTTCCGCGGGATTCCACGAAAGCGAGTTCCGCAAAATGTTTGAAGCGCAGACACCGCTCGGTCGCGTGGGACAAACGGATGATATCGCGCCCGCTGCGGTGTTTTTTGCCTCAAACGATTCAAAATGGATTACAGGAGAAACTCTTCTCATCGCGGGCGGTTTGCGTTAGTATAGAGGAAAATCATTCTGGAACACGGAAGGAGACCGACATCATGAAAACGAAATTCTTATGCGTCGCACTTCTCGGGAGCGCGGCGATAATTGTTCAAGCAAACCCAGGAGGCTACCATGGCGGAGGAGGAAGTTTCCACGGCGGCGCAGTTGCGCACGCCGCGCCGGCCGCTCACGCTCCCGCGCGTGCCGGTGGGTTTTCCTCCTTCCACTCAATGCCGGTGCGCAACTTCGGCGGAGGGATGGCGTATCCGCGGCAGCGTTATTCGTCATTTGGAATGCGTTCGTATCGGCCGAGTGGGTTTCGCCAGCCTTCGGTCTATCCACGTGGGGCAACATTTACACATTCCGGGCCATACACCGCTGTAACTATCAACCAGCGGAATCAGACGAATCGCTTCCAACGATTCGCGAATCACAGAAATCCAGCCGTCAGAAGCGTGTGGAAGCAGCGAAATACCGGAAGCAACTTCCGGAACGGAAACAACCTCCATAACGCAAACAATCTTCGTAACGGAAATAATCATCTTCGCGGTGACTGGCAAAAACACGTCTTCGCGCGGCATTCGGGGGATTGGCACCGCGATTGGAACCGTCACGGCGACCACTGGTGGAATGGTCACCGGTGCTCCTTCATCAACGGAACGTGGGTGATCTTCAGTGCAGGATTTTATCCGTGGTGGCCTTCGTACTACCCGGACAATTACTACTACGACTATGGCTTTCCGAATGATGGCTACGGCTCGTCGACCTACGGGTACGATTATCCGTATTCGTCCAATTACGATCCCGGCTACTACAACTCCGGCGATTACCAGGGGCAGATGTATTACGATCAAAACAGCTATCCCGATCAATCGCAGGGCTACTACGATTCCACTGTTTACCAACCTGACGCGTACTACGATCCGAATGGCTACAGCGATCAATCGCAATCAAACGATTCGATCCTTGTCGCAGCGCAGGAACGACTAGCTCGCGAAGGCTATTATCGCGGCGAAACAGACGGCGTGCTCAGCCCTGAGATGCAGAAAGCGGTTAGGCGTTATCAGATCACCAACGGCTTGCGCGCTACTGGCTACCTAGACACACAGACCCTGGCGGTAATGGGATTGCGGTAAGGCGGGACTTACTAACACCGAAAATCGACGCACGAATTCAAAACGATCAGAAAACATCGAACCGGTAACAATGAACAAACCTAATTCGAAAAAAAGATTGGAACTCGCGCAGAGACGCACCGCACCGCTTGAAACGCCGACTGATCTGGGACATTCGGCGACCAAAGACATTGCCGCGGCAATGAACGCGATTCTCGCCGACGTGTTCGCGCTTTACGTGAAAACCAAAAATTTCCACTGGCACATGAGCGGTCCGCACTTTCGCGACTATCACCTGCTCCTCGACGAACATGCCGACCAGCTCTTCGCCATGACTGATCCAATCGCTGAGCGAGTTAGAAAAATCGGCGGCCTCACATTGAGATCGATTGGTCAAATCTCTCGAACGCAGCGCGTACTCGATAATGATGCGGAATATGTCGAACCCTTGGATATGCTCGCCGAGCTAGCCGACGACAACAAGACAATGGCCGCGCGCCTGCGAGAGGCGCACAACGTGTGCGACGAGCATCGTGACGTCGCCACCGCGAGCTTGATTGAAGTGTGGATCGACGAAACCGAGCGCCGGACGTGGTTTTTGTTTGAGGCGACGCGCCGGACCAATTGATAGAGTGAATTTCAATTTGAAGCAGCACAGCCATCCTGCGTTAAGATAGTTCACTCGACCTTTGTGGCGATCCACCATGTGGTACCGCCGGCGTCTTTCACGCCGCCTCGCTTGTCTTCGTCGTCTTTCTTGATAGGTGCTTGAACCGAAACCGCGCCCGCTTCGAGCGCACGCTTGTATGTTTCGTCTACATCTTTGACATAAACATGCACATAGGACGGCATGGGTGGCCAATTTTCTCCACCATCTGCCATCATTATTACGCTGTCGTCGATGCGTACTTCAGCATGCATCAGTTTACCGTCAGCGCCTGGAAACTGGCGCAACTTGACCGCATCGAAGACCTTGACCAGGAATTCAATTGTACGGGCTGCGCCGTCAACGATCGGGTAAGGTGAAACGGTGGTGTAGCCGTTTGGTTTGTGCGATGTGCTCATGGTTGTTCTTCTGTTATTGGATTTCTCCTTTTGCTGAGTTGGTTTGTTTCAAATGTGATTGCTTAATGCCATTCGCTCCGAACTGCGGATGCGTGGTCGACTTTAGCCCCTCTTTCAGTAAACGGGCGCCGAGTTCGTCCCTATTGTTTGGTGAGAAGACAGACGGCGGACCATGGGCGTTTGGGTTGGAAGTGAGTTGAGGAAATTTTGGCGATGAGGCGCAAAAAGAAGGAGAGACGGTTCAACCTGGCCGCGGCGTGCATAGTGGAGTGGACCTCCTCTGGCTTCCAACCGCAGCGGGTGAAGAACTCAGGACCTTGCTCTGGCGCGAACCGCAACGGAGCCCCGGCCTGGTCCAGGGGGGCGCCCATCTTCCTCGCCAACATGCGCAACAGCGCGGGCGAAGCCAAATCAATGATCCAGTGTTGAAAGGCCACTGGGGCGGCGAGATCTTTGCCAAGCGCAGCGACTTCGGCCTCGGTCAGATAAACCAGCAACCCCTCGGCAACGACTAACACACGGTTTGCTCGGCGACTCAGCTCTGAGAACAGCTCGCGGCGAGCGCTATCGTTCGACAGGTCCAACCGAACCCGCTCCAGCACGCACACTGGCTTCTCGTTTCCGAGTATTTCTTCTTTGTGCGCGAGTATTTCCGGCAAATCCACTTCAATCCATTGTAGAGAGCGTAGCAGCTCCATGCGGTAGGGGCGAGCGTCGAGCCCGGCGGCGAGATTGATCACCATATCCGCGCCCTGCCGCAGCTGCTTGGAGATGAGATAGTCGGTCAACCACGTGCGGGCGACGAAAGGCCACGCGTTCTTCTCCATGAACGCGATGGAGGCGGCAATTTGCTCCCCGCGCTCGCCCGCGAGCCGTCGCGCAAACGGGTCGCGAAATACTGCGTCAGGCCGGTCGGTCTCGCGCGCTGGATAGACGGCCACCCAGCGCGCCGTGTCGGAAATATTGCGAATCTGCGATTCCGGCTGGTTCACATCTACTCCATCAAATCAGCCCGCCATTTTTCTCGGCAGCCATGGTCACTACAAACTATTTGCCTAGTGCCGGCTAACACAACGTCAATTCTAAAAAATCACGCAAACGTAACGTTGAAACGCGACATGGAGGGACGAGGATTGGTTAGGGCTGGTTCTGCCACGGGCGGCACATCTCACGTGCAATCTCAACTGAAAGGAAATCGTTATGCCATACGTAACTGCAGGAAAAGAAAACGGAGCTAACATCGACATCTATTACAAGGATTGGGGCAAAGGACAACCCATCGTATTTAGTCATGGCTGGCCGCTTTCGGCGGACGATTGGGATCCGCAAATGCTTTTCTTCCTATCCAAAGGTTATCGGGTCATCGCCCATGATCGGCGCGGGCACGGCCGTTCGACGCAAGTAGGCGACGGCCACGACATGGACCACTATGCCGACGATCTGAAGGCCGTCACCGACCATCTCAACCTGAGCGATGCAATTCACGTCGGCCATTCGACCGGCGGCGGCGAGGTGGTGCGTTATCTCGCCCGTCATGGCGATAAGAACGTGGCGAAGGCGGCGATCATCAGCGCTGTGCCGCCGCTGATGGTGAAGACCCCGGCCAATCCCCTGGGCCTGCCCAAATCAGTGTTCGACGATCTCCAAGCCCAACTCGCCGCTAACCGGGCCAAGTTCTATTACGATCTGCCGGCTGGCCCATTCTATGGCTTCAACCGCCCTGGCGTGAAAACGATCGAGCCTATCGTTTGGAACTGGTGGCGCCAAGGCATGATGGGTGGCGCCAAAGCGCATTATGACGGCATCGTCGCCTTTTCGCAGACCGACTTCGCGGAGGATCTGAAGAAAATCTCCGTGCCGGTTCTGGTCATGCATAGCGAGGACGATCAGATCGTGCCCTATCAGGCCGCCGGTCCACTCTCAGCCAAGCTCCTCAAGAGCGGCACGCTGAAGAGGTACAAGGACTACCCACACGGCATGATCACAACGCAAGCCGAGGTCGTCAACGCCGAGCTACTCGCGTTCATTAAAGCGTAAACACGCGAGTATGTGCTCGCTCAAATGGAGGTTTTTATGAAGATCGTAATCATTGGCGGCACCGGGCTAATCGGAACAAAGCTCGTGAACAATCTTCGTGAGCGCGGCCACGAGGTGTTGGCAGCGTCACCCAAATCGGGCGTCAACACCTTTACTGGTGAAGGACTGGCTGAAGCGCTTAGAGGCGCTCAGGTCGTCGTTGACGTCGCGAATGCGCCATCGTGGGAGGACAAGGCCGTGCTGGATTTCTT
>WNFY01003388.1_pt1 | contig 14915 bp, 13 predicted proteins | sample 5400091 | NCBI WGS metagenome assembly WNFY01 (sample SAMN13153364, study PRJNA577476) | soil metagenome | isolation source: 60 cm soil or saprolite under grassland replicate 1 | place: USA:California | collected 2016-06-15 | reverse complement strand
GTGCTGACCGGGCTGGCCAGCCCGCTCCGGGGCGGCGAGCTGGTCACGCTCAGCCTGACCTTCGCCGAGGCGGGCACGATCACCATGACCATGCCGGTCCAGCCGAAGGCCTACGAGTACGCGACGTTCTCCCCGCCTGCCACCCCGTCGCCGGCGGCGACCAAGAAGAAGAAGGCGCCGTAACCGGGGCTCCCGGCCCGGCCCGTTCGGGATAATTAGCGGCGGGTCAGGCGGCCGACTCGAACTTGTACCCTAGCCCGCGCACGGTCACGATGTGCTGCGGTCGCGCCGGGTCCTGCTCGATCTTGGCCCGGAGCCGCTTGATGTGCACGTCCAGCGTCTTGGTGTCGCCCACGTAGTCGGCGCCCCAGACCCGGTCGATCAGCTGCATCCTGGTCAGCACCCGGTCCGCGTTGCGCAGCAGCACCTGGAGCAGCTCGAACTCCTTCAGCGGGAGCTGGACCGTGCCGCCCCGGACGGTGACCACGTGCCGGTCCACGTCCATCCGGACCGGGCCCGACTCCAGCGCCGTCTCGGCCACCTCGTCGGCGTCGCCGCGGCGGCGGAGCACGGCGCGCATCCGGGCGACCAGCTCACGCGAGGAGAACGGCTTGGTCACGTAGTCGTCGGCGCCGAGTTCCAGCCCGACCACCTTGTCGATCTCGCTGTCCTTGGCGGTCAGCATGATCACCGGCACGTTCGACTTCTCCCGCAGCGACCGGCACACCTCGCTGCCCGGCAGGCCCGGCAGCATCAGGTCGAGCAGGACCAGGTCGGCGCCGGTCCGGTCGAAGGTCTCCAATGCGTCTGGGCCGGTCGAGCAGACCGCGACCTCGAAGCCCTCCTTGCGCAGCAGGTACGAGATGGCGTCGCTGAACGAGTCCTCGTCCTCAACAACCAGCACGCGTGTCACTGATTCCTCCTAGAACTCCTGGGACCTAGGGAAGCTCACGCAGCACCGGTGCTGGCATGGTCGCTCCGCAGCGGGATGTACAGCGTGAAGGTGGATCCGTCGCCCTCGACGCTGCGCACGGTCACCTTGCCGTTGTGGGCCGCCATCACGTGCTTGACGATGGCCAGCCCGAGGCCGGTGCCCCCGGTCGCGCGCGACCGCGCCGGGTCGACCCGGTAGAAGCGCTCGAAGATCCGCTCCAGGTCGCGCTCGGGAATGCCGATGCCCTGGTCGGCCACGCTGAGCTCGGCGTGGCCCTCGGGGGTCTTCCTGGTGCTGATGACCACGCGGGTCTTCTCCGGGCTGTAGGCAACCGCGTTCTCCAGCAGGTTCCGCAGCGCGGTGACGAGCAGGTCCTCGTCGCCCAGGACGGACAGGCCGCGGCTGCCGACCGACGCGAGCGTGATGCCGCGCGCGTTCGCCCGCATCCGGCAGCGGTCCACCGCCTCGGCCACCACCGTGTCCAGGGCGACCAGCCGCGGGTCGGGCACCGGCTCGACCGCCTGGATCCGGGACAGCGTGATCAGGTCCTGCACCAGGTTGGTCAGCCGCTGCGCCTCCTGGCGCATCTTGCTGGCGAACCGGCGGACCGCTTCGGCGTCGTCGGCGGCGTCCTCGATCGTCTCGGCCAGCAGGGCCAGCGCGCCCACCGGCGTCTTGAGCTCGTGGCTGGTGTTGGCGACGAAGTCGCGCTTCACCTCGTCGATCCGCCGGCTCTCGGTCTGGTCCTCGGCCAGCAGCAGGACGAGCCCGCCGCCGCCGATAGCGGCGCCGAGCGGCGCCACCCGGACCGCGAAGCTGGTCGTGCGGCCGCCGAGCCTGGGCACCGGGACCTCGAACTCGCCCTCCCTGATCTCGCCGTCCCTGCGCACCTGGCGGGCCAGCGCGGCCAGTTCGGTCACCATCAGGCGATCGCCCTTGACCAGGCCGAACGCCCGCGCGGCCGCGCTCGCCCTCAGCACCCTGTCGTTGCTGTCGAGGACCACGGCGGAGGAGGAGAGCACGGAGAGAACCGACGCAATGCCCGGCGGCAGCCTGGCCGGCTGCTGGGCCGCCCGCAGCCGCGCGCCGCGGGCATGCCGCGTGCCGGCGCCGGCACCCGGCGCCCTGGCTCTTATCGCCACGTAGCCCCCGTTATCGCCGCAGGCCATGGCGATGACCAGTGAAGACTCACATGCCTCATGGTATGCGGTAGGCGGGAGCGGGCAACAGCGCGAAGGGGTCATCCGGGCGATATTCGAGGGTTGTTCACCGCGTGGTAAACATCCCTTAATGTCGGATTTACCGGTTATCGACCATGCTTACCGACCCTGGTTCTTGACCGCCTCAGCCGCCTCCGCGGCGGCCTCCGGGTCGAGGTAGCTGCCGCCCTTGGTCACCGGCTGGGCGTGGGAACAGGTCGCCCCTCGCCACGGTTGGGTATGGACGTGCAGCCTGAGCTGAGTCCCAGTCTTAGCCAGCAGGGCCGTGACCGGGGCGCCCCCCGGCGGATCGCGACGATCAGCGTGCACACCTCCCCGCTCGACCAGCCGGGCACCGGCGACGCCGGCGGGCTCAACGTCTACGTGGTCGAGGTGGCCAGGCAACTGGCCCGGCGCGGCATCGAGGTGGAGATCTTCACCCGCGCGGTCTGCCGGGACACCCCGCCCGTGCTGGAGCTCGCACCAGGGGTGCTGGTCAGGAACCTGGTGGCCGGGCCGTTCGAGGAACTCGACAAGAACTCGCTGCCCGGGCAGATCTGCCCGTTCACCTTCGGCGTGCTGCGCACCGAGGCCGACTTCGCGCCCGGCCGGTACGACCTGGTGCACGCGCACTACTGGCTGTCCGGCCAGGTCGGGGCCGTGGCCGCAGAGCGCTGGGGGGTGCCTTTGGTGCAATCGATGCACACCCTGGGCAAGGTCAAGAACCTGGCCCTGGCCCGCGGTGACTGCGCCGAGCCCGCGGTCAGGATCCGGGGCGAGGGCGAGGTCGTGGCGGCCGCCGACCGGCTGGTCGCGAACACCGAGGACGAGGCGCGGCAGCTGATCGAGCTGTACGGCGCCACCCCGTGGCGGGTCGAGACGGTGTCTCCCGGGGTGGACTTGTCGGTGTTCCGGCCTGCTGCTTCTGTGGCTTCTGTGGCTTCTGTGGCCGAGGTCCGGCGGCGGCTCGGGCTGGCCGCGGACGCGATCGTGCTGGTCTTCGCGGGCCGGATCCAGCCGCTGAAGGGCCCCGACGTGGTGCTGCGCGCCGCGGCGTCGCTGCTGCGCCTGGCGCCGGAACTGGCCGAGCGGCTGGTGGTGGTGTTCGTGGGCGGGCCGAGCGGGTCCGAGGTGGGCGCGCCCGGGCGGCTCGACGGGCTGGCTGGTGAGCTGGGGCTGGCCGGCCGGGTGCGGTTCGAGCCGCCGTGCCCGCACCGCGACCTGGCCGACTGGTACCGGGCCGCCACGCTGGTGGTGGTGCCGTCACACTCGGAATCGTTCGGCCTGGTGGCGCTCGAGGCTCAGGCCTGCGGCACGCCGGTGGCGGCGGCCGCCGTGGGCGGGCTGCGCACCGCGGTGCGGGACGGCTTCTCCGGCGTGCTGGTGGACGGGCACGACCCCGAGGTGTGGGCTTCGGTACTGCGTGACCTCGTGGTGTCGCCCCGGTGGCTGGCCTCGCTGTCGCGGGGGGCGCTGGCGCACGCGTCCGGGTTCGGCTGGCCCGCGACCGCGGACCGGCTGATCGAGGTGTATACCGGGGCCATGGCTTCTGCTGGTTCCGTGGTGCGGGCGTGAAGCGGGCCGGGGAGGTGGGCGGGGAGTCGCCCGCTGCCGATGTCGAGGCGGCGCTGCGGTCGCTGGAGCTGGGTTTCGAGCAGCCGCGGCCCGGGGCGTTCCTGGTCAAGCTGGAGGGGCAGCACAAGCTGGCCACCATGACCTGGCTGGTCGTGGGCGAGCACAGCCTGGGCGTGGAGGCCTTCTTCTGCCGCCAGCCGGACGAGAACCACGAGGCCTTCTACCGCTTCCTGCTGGAGCGCAACGGCCGCATGTACGGGGTGCACTTCACCCTGGACCAGACGGGCGACGTGTACCTGACCGGGCGGCTGCCGCTGTCCTCGGTCTCCGCCGACGACATCGACCGGCTGCTGGGCTGCGTGCTCAGCTACTCCGACGAGAACTTCGACGCGGCGCTCGAGCTCGGCTTCGGTTCGGCCATCCGGCGGGAATGGGCCTGGCGGGTCAAGCGCGGCGAGAGCCTGGCCAACCTGCAGGCGTTCGCGCGGTTCGCCGACCCCGACCGCTGACCGCAGTGATTGGCGTGGCTTGCTTCCTATTGGATTGGCCGCATTGCGGGTACATTGACGACCGTGAACCGGTTGGGTGAACTCGAGCGTGCCATCATGGACGTGCTCTGGGATACGGATACGTCCCTCACCGTCCGCGAGGTCAGTGTTAGGCTGACCGAGCGTAACCTAGCTCACACCACCGTCATGACGGTGCTCGACAGGCTCGCGAAAAAGGGCTTCGCCAGGCGGGAGCGCGATGGGCGCGCCTGGCGTTATTGCCCCGCCGCTACCCGCGAGACCTACGTAACCGAGCTGATGCTGACCGCACTGGACCAGACCGGTGACCGGACGGCGGCATTGACCCGGTTCGCACAGTCCGTAACGGGCGTCGAAGCCGAGGTGCTGCGCGACGCCCTGGAAGTGATCGAAGGTAGCGGCGAGGGAGATGACGGGAATTGAAGACGCGGCGCTGCTCGCCGTAGTTGCCATCGCAAGCGCACTCGGCGCTTCTGCCCTGCCCCGAGCCAGCTGGCCACGGCGGTGCCCGGCCGCGGCCATCCTGCTGTGGCAGGCCCTGGGCCTGGCCTCGGGCCTGGCCGCCGTCGGCACGTTGATCGGGCTGGCCCTGCCGGCCAGCCAGGGCGGCCTGGTGCTGTCCGTGCTGCGCGCGGCGGGCCTGCTGCGCAATGGCGAACTGTTCGGCCTGGCCAGGGTGTTCGGCCTCAGCCAGGCGGACGGCGCGCCGCTGGTCCTGGTCGCGATCCGGCTGGCCTGCCTGGCGGCCGGGCTGGTGCTGCTCGCCTCGCTGTGCTGGGTGCTGCTCGCCGCCTCGGTCGCGGCGCTGCAGGCCAGGCGGCGGCAGCGGGCGCTGCTCACGCTGCTCGCCCACGGCGACCCGAAGGTGCCCGGCGCGCTCGTCGTGGACTACCCGAGCGCGGCCGCGTACTGCCTGCCCGGGCTGAGGTCCCGGTCCAGGATCGTGGTCAGCGTCGGCGCCCTCGAACTGCTCGGCCGGGGCGAGCTGGCCGCCGTGCTGGCGCACGAGCGGGCCCACCTGCGGGAGCGTCACGACCTGGTCCTGCTGCCGTTCACCGCGCTGCGCCGCGCCTTCCCCAAGTCCGCCACCTGCACCGCCGCGCAGCGCGCGGTGGCGCTCCTGGTCGAGATGCTGGCCGACGACCGCGCGCTGCGCGGAGGCCCGGCGCGCGAGCTGGTGTCCGCCCTGGTGCGGTTCGGCACGGCCGGGATATGCCCGGCGCCCGCGGGCGCGCTCGCCGTGGCCGAGGGCGAGGTGGCCGCGCGGGTCACCCGGCTGCTTCAGCCGTCCCGGCCGCTGCCCGCCGTAGCGGTCATAGCCATCTGCCTGGCCGCCGCCCTGCTGGTGGCCGCGCCGGTCACGCTGCTGATCGTCTGAGGTTTGGCTTACCAGGTTTGGCTTACCAGGGGCCGTAGGGGCCCGAGCTGGTGCCGCTCCTGTTCTTGGGGAAGCTGCGCACCTTGGGACGGACGTCGGCCAGGTAGATCGCGGCCGCGACGAACGCCGCGACCGGCAGGATCGAGGTCGGGCCCACGCCGTAGACCGCCCCGGCCAGCCCGATCACGGCGGCCACGCCGGTGATGATCAGCCACATGGGCTTGGTGAGCTTGCCGTTGGCCGCGAAGGCCGGCCCGGGCCGCGTCAGGCAGTCGATGAAGGCCCACGCCTCGACGACGAACGCCGCCAGGCCCAGGGCGAGGAAGAAGTAGGTCAGCGGGGTATACGTACCGAACACGAGATCACGCTACCTAATCGGAGGCACTGTCTGGTCTGTTCTTGGATACAGTCTGCGCGTCGTCTGCCGGTTGCGCTCCCGCTTTGGCTCCTGCACTTTCCCTTGCCTTGGCCGCTGCTTCCGCCTCGGCCTCGGCCTCGAGGGCGGCTTCCAGCACCTCCGCCTCCGCCCCGGGCGAGCCGACGGTCAGCTCGGCCGGGCCGTCCGCTTCGGTATCCGCGGTTCCCGCGTCCGCCGCGTTCTCCCGCCGGAACGACTCGTAGATCTCGACGAGCACCTGCTTCTGCCGTTCGGAGAGCTGCGGGTCCGCCAGGAGCGCGGACCGCACCCCCGAGTCGGCCGGCCGGTCTTCCAGGATCCCGGCCTGAACGTATAGCGCCTCCGCGGAGATGCGGAGCCCCTTGGCGATCTGCTGCAGGATGTCCGCGCTCGGCTTGCGCAGGCCGCGCTCGATCTGGCTCAGGTAGGGGTTGGACACCCCGGCCGACTGAGCCAGCTGGCGCATTGAGATCCTCGCCTGCTCCCGCTGCTCCCGGATGTACTCGCCGATCGAGTTGACATTCACGTTACGCATGGCCTCAGTCTACCCCCGGTGCTTGCAACTGCAAACGCTCCAGCAAGCACCTTCGCCGCTGGTGGGGCGGCGCGTGGTGGCGCGGTGCGCGAGTCTGGGGCGTGGGGGTTAGGGGTTGCGGGTGGGGATACTGAGGAAGGTGCGGGCTTCGGCGGGGGGCATGGGGGGGCGCTGGGCGAGGCGGGCCAGGTCGGCGGCTCGCTCGACCAGTTCGGCGTTGCGGGCGACGGGGCGGCCGCGGGAGAAGGTCAGCGTGTCCTCCATGCCGACGCGCAGGTGACCGCCGGCGCCGAGAGCGCCGAGCATCACCGGGAGCGTGGTCCGGCCGATGCCGGTGGCGGACCAGGTCGCGCCGTCGGGCAGCGCCGCCACCGCGGCGGCCAGCGTGGCCACGTCGCCCGGCATGCCGCCGGGGACGCCCATCACCAGGTCGCAGTGCACGTGGCCGCCGGCCGGCGGGCCGAACTCGGCCAGCAGCCGGCCCAGGGTCGCGATGTGGCCCAGGTCGAACAGCTCGAACTCGGGGACGACCTGGCGCTCCTTGGTCAGCTGGTAGAGGTCCTTGATGAACGGCCACGGATTGCTGAACACGTCGTCGCCGAAGTTGACCGTGCCGCAGGTCAGCGAGCAGGCGTCCGGCGCGGCGTCCAGGACGGCGAGCCGGCTGGCGAAGCTGTCGGTCACCGCGCCGCCGGTGGACAGCTGGACGATGAGGCCGGTGCCCTCACGCAGCGCGGCCACCGTGTCGGCGAGCCTGCCGACCTCCAGCGTGGGCCGGGCCGCGTCGTCCCTGATGTGCACGTGGATGACCGCCGCCCCGGCGGCCTCGCACTCCTTGGCCGTGACCAGCAACTCGGCCAGGGTGACCGGGAGGGCCGGCGCGGCGGCCTTGTCGGCTTCGGCGCCGGTGGGCGCGACCGTGATCAGGGTGGCTGCCATGATTATGGACACTACATTCAGCTGGCCCGGTTTAGCTGGCACTGCCGGCCGCGACGGCCAGGTGCTGCCGGGCGAAAGCCAGCGACTCGGCCAGGTCCGCCATCCGGTCCTCCCTGGTCGGCGCGCGGTTGGTCTTCACCTCGACGACCACGGCACCGGGATACCCGGCGGGCGGGAGCAGGCTGAGCAATTCGCCGCAGGGCTGCCCGCCGCGGCCGGGCACCAGGTGCTCGTCGGGCACCGGGCCGGCCGGCGAGCCGGTGCCGTCGGCCAGGTGTACGTGGGCCAGGCGGCTGCCGAGCTCGGTCGCCATGATCAGGGCGTCGGAGCCCGAGGCGGCGGTGTGGGAGAGATCCAGGGTGATGCTCGGCACGTCGAGCGCGGTCGGGTCCCAGTGCGGGGCGTAAGGCACCACCTCGCTGCCGCCGGCCCGCAGCGGGTACATGTTCTCCACCGCGAAGAGCACGTCGGTTTCCTCCGCCATCGCGGCCAGGCCGGTCTCGAACCCGCGGACGTACTCGCGCTGCCAGCGGAACGGCGGGTGCAGGACCACCACCCGGGCGCCGACCCGCTCGGCCAGTTCCTGGGCCCGGCGCAGCTTCTCCCACGGCTCCCTCCCCCACACCCGCTGGGTAAGCAGCAGGCTGGGCGCGTGCACGGACACGATCGGCAGCTGGTGGTAGTCCTGGAGCCTGAGCAGCGCCTCGGCGGCCTGGCTCACCGGGTCGGTGTAGACCATCACCTCGACCCCGTCGTAGCCGAGCCTGGCGGCCACCTCGAAGGCGTCCGGGGTGCGCTCCGGGTAGACCGACGAGGTGGACAGGGCGACGGGCGGCCCAGATGCCTTCGCCACGCCGCTCACTGGCTGACTCCCTCCGTCGGTTCGGTTCCAGCTTACTGAGATTGTCAGAGGTGGCCGCTATGGTGCGGCCATGGCTAAGTCACCGGCGGGGTCCGGCTACCGCTGCACCGAGTGCGGCTGGCAGTCCGCCAAGTGGACCGGCCGGTGCGGCGAGTGCCAGGCCTGGGGGACGGTCCAGGAGGCGGTTCTGCCCCGGCAGGCGCGGGGGGTCCGGGTGCGTGCGGTTGGCGGCATCCGTTCGGCCGTTCATAGCGTGGCACCGGCCAGCACCACCCCGCTCCCCATCGGCCAGGTGGACGCGACCGACGCCACCGCCCGGCCCAGCGGCATGGACGAGCTGGACCGGGTGCTCGGCGGCGGGCTGGTGCCCGGCGCGGTCCTGCTGCTGGCCGGCGAGCCCGGGGTGGGCAAGTCGACGCTGCTGCTCGAGGCGGGCGCGCTGGTCGCGGAGTCCGGGCCGGTGCTCTACGTGACCGGTGAGGAGTCCGCCGCCCAGGTCCGGTTGCGCGCGGACCGCATCGGAGCGGTCAGCGACCAGCTCTTCCTGGCCGCGGAGACCGATCTGGACGTGGTGCTCGCGCACATCGACCACGTGCAGCCGCGGCTGCTGATCATCGACTCGGTGCAGACGATCGCGGCGGCCGGGGTCGAGGGCGTGCCAGGCGGGGTGACCCAGATCAGGGAGGTGGCGGCGGCGCTCACCGCGGTGGCCAAGGAGCGGTCGATGACCACCATCCTGGTCGGGCACGTGACCAAGGACGGCTCGGTGGCGGGCCCGCGCACGCTGGAGCACCTCGTCGACGTGGTGCTGCACTTCGACGGGGACCGGCATTCGCAGCTGCGGATGGTGCGGGCGGTGAAGAACAGGTTCGGGCCGACCGACGAGGTGGGCTGCTTCGACCTGGGCGAGTACGGGCTGATCGGACTGCCCGACCCGAGCGGCCTGTTCGTCTCCCAGCACCGCGAGCCGGTGCCCGGCACCTGCGTGACCGTCACGCTCGAGGGCCGCAGGCCGCTGCCCGCCGAGGTGCAGGCGCTGGTCGGCCCCTCGGTGCTGGAGATGCCGCGCCGCACCACGTCCGGGCTCGACGGTTCCCGGGTGGGCATGGTGCTCGCAGTGCTGCAGCGCCGGGCCGGGATCAAGCTCGGCCGGCAGGACGTGTATGCGGCCACCGTGGGCGGGGTCCGGCTGACCGAGCCCTCGGTGGACCTGGCCGTGGCGGTGGCGCTTGCGAGTTCGGCCGCCAACCTGAGCGTGCCGCACGGCGTGGTGGCGATCGGTGAGGTCGGGCTGGCGGGCGAGGTCCGGCGGGTGGCCGGCCTGCCGCGCCGGATCGCCGAGGCCGAGCGGATGGGCTTCCGTCGCGTCATCGTCCCGGCGGCCTCAGGAGCGCCCCTGGAGCGCGCCGACGGCCTCTCCCACCTGATGCAGGTGCAGGAGGTGGACGACATCCGGCAAGCGCTCTACGCCGTCCTGGGCGCCGAGCCCTAGCGGGCTGGCTTTCCGTGGCCGGCTAGCTTTCCGTGGCCGGCTAGCTTTCCGTGGCCGGCTAGCGGGCCAGCTTGAAGGTGCGGAACGGGCTGGCCACGCTGGCGTCCCTGGCCTGCACCTGGTACGGGCCAGGCCGCGCCGACGACGCCACCGTCACACAGCCGGGCAGGCTGATGGTGCGGTTCCAGCTGAGCGACTCCTGGGCCGGGACGCCGCGGCGGAGTTCGGCTCGCTTGTTCGGCTGGCCGCGGGTGCAGTCGGCCGAATCCCAGATGACCCGGCCGGACGAGGAGACCAGCACGTGCAGCTTGGCCGGGCTGAGGTTGAAGGTACAGGCGCGGGACGCGGTGGAGACCGCGTAGACCTCGAACACCGGGTACTGCCCGGCGCGATAGGAGGTCTTGCTGGTGAACACGCTGAGCACGATCGCGTTCGGGGCGCAGCCGCCGCCCGGCTCGACGCCGCTGGCCGGGCCCGCGGCGGCGTTGGCCGCGGCGGCGCCGCGGGTGGCTCGCGCGCTAGCGCCGGCGCTGGCGCCCGGCATGCTGGCGCCCGGCGAAGAACTGGCGGTGAGGAAGGGCAGGCTGGCTGACGAGCCGGCCGAGGCGGACGCGTCGGCCCCGCGGGACGGGGAGGCCGGGGCGCCGCCGGCCGCGGCACCGTTGCCCGCGGCGCTGGCCGCGGCGCCACTGGCCGGGGTGCCGCTGTAGGCGGTGGCGGGCAGGGCGCCGGACGCCTGGGCGGCCTTTGTCGCGGCGACCGGCTTGCCCCCGCCGCCGGAGAAGGCCCAGGCGAGCAGGCCTAGCAGGGCAAGACCCGCGCAGAGAGTGATCACCCGCCGGCGCCAGTAGGCGTCCGGCTGCCTGGCATCGGGCTGGCCCGTGTCGTTGTCGTCACGATAAGCATTCCGATCCATACGGAGAGTATGCAAGCTTCGCTTGGCGCGGCCGGGTAGACCCGCCGGCCGGAGCGGGCTCGTTACCCATGGGTGCTGCGTCCGGCCGCGGGGCCCTGCGTCCGGCTGCGGGGCCCGGGCTGGCTCGTGCCACGATAGGCAGCATCATGTCGACGTCCTTCGCCGAGCCGGTGCTGGCCTGGTATGCGCGGAATGCGCGGGACCTGCCCTGGCGAGCGCCGGGCGTGACACCCTGGGCGGTGCTGGTCAGCGAGATCATGCTGCAGCAGACGCCGGTGGCCCGCGTGCTGCCCGAATACCTCAGCTGGATGACCAGGTGGCCCGCCCCGGCCGCGCTCGCGGCCGAGCCGGCCGGCGAGGCGATCAGGCAATGGGGCAGGCTCGGCTACCCCCGGCGCGCGCTCCGGTTGCACGAGACGGCGACGATCCTCGTCGCCCGGCACGGCGGGAGTGTGCCTGCCGACCTGGACACGCTGCGCGCGCTGCCGGGGATCGGCAGCTACACCGCCGCGGCTGTGGCCAGCTTCGCCTTCGGCCAGCGGCACGCGGTGCTGGACACGAACGTTCGGCGGGTGCTGGCGCGGCTGGCCGCCGGGCAGCCCTGGGCCGGGGGCGCGTCGGCGGCTTCGGTGGCGGAGCGGCGGCTGGCCGAATCACTGCTGCCCGCCGAGCCCGCGGTGGCGGCCCGCTGGTCGGTCGCGGTGATGGAACTGGGCGCGCTGGTGTGCACGGCGGCCAGCCCGCGCTGTGGCGACTGCCCGGTGGCGCGCGAGTGCGCCTGGCTGGCCGCGGGGCGCCCGGCTCCGGCGGCCGGGGCGGGAGCGGCCGGGGTGGCGGGAGCGGCCGGGCTGGCGGGAGCGGCCGGGGTATCCGGGACGGTGGGAGCGGCCGGGGCGGGTCGGCGGCGGACGCAGAAGTATGACGGCACCGACCGGCAGTGCCGGGGGCGGCTGCTCTCGGTGCTGCGCGCGGCCAGTGATCCCGTGCGCCGGGCCGACTTCGACGCGGTCTGGGCCGGCCAGGCCCAGCTGGACCGGGCGCTGGACGGGCTGGTGGCCGACGGGCTGGTCGACCCGCTGCCGGACGGCCGCTTCGCGCTGCCCGGGGGCGCGCCGCTGTCGCGATGAGGCCGGGGGCGCCGCCGGGCGGCCGACTCGGCCAGAGCGGAGCGCAGGCGGCCAGGGCAGGCGGAGCGCAGACGGCCGCAGCAAGCGGAGCGCAGGCGGGGAGGGCGGCGCGCAGACGGCGGGTTAGCGATTTGTCTGCGATTTCGGGTGCTATCACCCCCGAAATCGCAGACAAAAGACGCTTGCCGACCACGGCGACCCACGATAAGCAGCCGCGCGACGGCAGTGACGCGTGGTACACGCACCCCCGGGAAAGCCCGCGGGTTATTTTCCGACGCGTCCATGGAGCTGCATGTACGCGGCATCCACGCCTTCAGAAGCGGAGGCGGGCACGTAACACAAATAAGAGCTATCACCACAAGTCACGGCTATCTCACCGGGACTGCGGGCAAGAGGGTGATGGACCGGCGGACAGCACGGAACCCGTGTCTCCCGGCCTGGGCAGGCCGGGAGACACGGGTTCCGGTGCGCTGTGCGGGTTACTACCCCACCGCGGAGGCGGTGCCGCCGCCGTCCTGGGGGCCCGGGCTGCTCGTTGAGCTGCCCACCGCGCTGCCCTTGCTGACGACCGGCTCGCTCGCTATCTCCGGGGCGGGCACATCGTCCACTACGTCGGGCTTGGGCACGCCGTTGAAGGTGAACTTGGCCGTCTCCCCGCTGCCCTCGACGTCAACGATGACGATCTGGCCCGGCCGCAGCTCACCGAACAGGATCTTCTCGGACAGGCTGTCCTCGATCTCCCGCTGGATCGTGCGGCGCAGCGGCCGCGCGCCGAGCACCGGGTCGTAGCCGCGCTGGGACAGCAGGTCCTTGGCGTCCGGGCGCAGCTCGATGGCCATGTCGCGGTCCTTCAGCCGGTCGTCCACCTTGGCGATCATCAGGTCGACGATGCTGAAGATCTCCTCCCGCTCCAGCTGGTGGAAGACGATGATGTCGTCCACGCGGTTGAGGAACTCGGGCCGGAAGTGCGACTTCAGCTCCTCCTGCACCTTGTTCTTCATCCGGTCGTACGAGCCGCGAGAATCGCCGGACCGGGCGAACCCGACGGACACGCCCTTGGAGATGTCCCGGGTACCCAGGTTGGTCGTCATGATGATGACGGTGTTCTTGAAGTCCACCGTCCGGCCCTGGGCGTCGGTCAGGCGGCCGTCCTCCAGGATCTGCAGCAGCGAGTTGAAGACATCCTGGTGCGCCTTCTCGACCTCGTCGAACAGCACGACGGAGAACGGGCGACGGCGGACCTTCTCGGTGAGCTGACCGCCCTCCTCGTAGCCGACGTAGCCGGGCGGCGACCCGAACAGCCGAGACACCGTGTGCTTCTCCATGTACTCGCTCATGTCGAGCTGGATCAGCGAGTCCTCGTCGCCGAACAGGAACTCGGCCAGCGTCTTGGACAGCTCGGTCTTGCCGACGCCGGACGGGCCGGCGAAGATGAACGACCCGCCGGGGCGCTTGGGGTCCTTCAGGCCGGCCCGGGTCCGCCGGATGGCCTGGGACAGCGCCTTGATCGCGTCGTTCTGGCCGATGACCCGGCGGTGCAGCTCGTCCTCCATCCGGAGCAGCCGCTGCGACTCCTCCTCGGTGAGCTTGAACACCGGGATGCCGGTGGCGGTGGCCAGGACCTCGGCGATGAGCTCCTCGTTCACCTCGGCGACGACGTCCATGTCGCCGGCCTTCCACTCCTTCTCCCTGGACGCCTTCTTGGCCAGCAGCTGCTTCTCGTTGTCGCGCAGCGCGGCGGCCTTCTCGAAGTCCTGCGAGTCGATGGCCGATTCCTTCTCGCGGCGCACCTGGGCGATCTTCTCGTCGTACTCGCGCAGGTCCGGCGGCGCGGTCATGCGCCTGATCCGCATCCGGGAGCCGGCCTCGTCGATCAGGTCGATGGCCTTGTCCGGCAGGAAGCGGTCGCTGATGTAGCGGTCGGCCAGCTGGGCCGAGGCGACCAGCGCGCCGTCCGTGATGGACACGCGGTGGTGGGCCTCGTACCGGTCGCGCAGGCCCTTGAGGATCTCGATGGTGTGCGAGATCGTCGGCTCGGCCACCTGGATGGGCTGGAACCGGCGCTCGAGCGCGGCGTCCTTCTCCAGGTACTTGCGGTACTCATCCAGCGTGGTGGCGCCGATGGTCTGCAGCTCGCCGCGAGCCAGCATCGGCTTCAGGATCGAGGCCGCGTCGATCGCGCCCTCGGCCGCGCCCGCTCCGACGAGGGTGTGGATCTCGTCGATGAACAAGATGATGTCGCCGCGGGTGCGGATCTCCTTGAGCACCTTCTTGAGCCGCTCCTCGAAGTCGCCGCGGTAACGCGAGCCGGCCACCAGGGCGCCGAGGTCGAGCGTGTAGAGCTGCTTGTCCTTGATGGTCTCGGGCACCTCGCCCTTGACGATCTTCTGGGCCAGGCCCTCGACCACCGCGGTCTTGCCGACGCCGGGCGCGCCCACCAGCACCGGGTTGTTCTTGGTGCGGCGGGAGAGAACCTGCATGACCCGCTCGATTTCCTTCTCCCGGCCGATCACCGGGTCGAGCTTGCCCTCGCGCGCGCCCTGGGTCAGGTTGCGGCCGAACTGGTCAAGGACCAGCGACGTGGACGGCGCCGACTCCGCGGCGGTGCCGGCCGACGCGGGCTCCTTGCCCTGGTAGCCGTGCAGCAGCTGGATCACCTGCTGGCGGACCCGGTTCAGGTCCGCGCCCAGCTTCACCAGCACCTGCGCGGCCACGCCGTCACCCTCGCGGATGAGGCCGAGCAGGATGTGCTCGGTGCCGATGTAGTTATGGCCGAGTTGCAGCGCCTCACGCAGCGATAGCTCAAGCACCTTCTTGGCCCGTGGCGTGAACGGGATATGCCCGGACGGCGCCTGCTGGCCCTGGCCGATGATCTCCTCGACCTGCTGCCGCACCGCGTCCAGGCTGATGCCCAGCGACTCCAGCGCCTTGGCCGCTACACCTTCGCCCTCATGGATGAGGCCGAGCAGGATGTGCTCGGTGCCGATGTAGTTGTGATTGAGCATCCTGGCTTCTTCTTGCGCCAGGACAACAA
>WNFY01003387.1_pt1 | contig 14919 bp, 12 predicted proteins | sample 5400091 | NCBI WGS metagenome assembly WNFY01 (sample SAMN13153364, study PRJNA577476) | soil metagenome | isolation source: 60 cm soil or saprolite under grassland replicate 1 | place: USA:California | collected 2016-06-15 | reverse complement strand
GTGCATGTACATCACTCTCGGCGATTCCTTCAGTACGTGGTTGTGAAGCGCGGTCTGCTCGACTCCGCCCGCCTGCAGCGCCCGCATGACGGGGCTCACTTCGTCTTCCGTCAGCACGAGATCGCCCATCGCCATCGCCCGACCCTTCGCCATCTCCTTGAATGCCACCCACCCGCCGAGTGCAAGCGCCGGCTTGAGTGTGACGCCACCGACGTTCACCGACAGATCGCTGCGAGGGAAGCTGAACCTGATGACATTCCCCGGTTGCATAGCGCCCTTTCGGCCGAGCGCGTCCTCGACGGACGCCCACGTCGACGTCACGGACGGTTGTTGGGCAGTCGCGCTCGTGGCCGCGAGGCTGAGAGCGAGCGCAGCGAGAGAGCTTTTCTGAAACGTGGCGAGCAAATGCATTCTATACTCCGGATCAATGAAGTGTTCGCGTTGAAGAGATTAGGCAAGCGGCTCGGTGACTGTCTTGAACGCGCGCCCTTTTAGCAACGTGACCTCCGCCGATGCCTTTCCAGCGTTGAGCGAGGGCGTGACGCTCACAGCGCGATAGCCGGGATTATCCGCGACCGCCTTCCCGACAGCTGCCTTGAGTGATTCCTTCGCCTTGGCGATCGCCAAGCTCTGCGCCTTTGCGTTCTCGAGGTCATCGCCCTCGCTGATCTTCTCAGTCTTCGCGACCTTGCCCGACCGATGATTGACAGTCACCTCGAAGAATTGTCCTCTCTTTTCGGTGTAAACGGAGAGTATGAGCTTGCCGTCTTCATACTCGTATTTCGCTGAAATCGGCGTCCCTTTCGCCGCGGCCCTGGTCAGGCCGGTTTGCAGACTGATGTGTTTCGCGGCCAGCGCGGACGCGAGCTCGGCCTGCGTCTTGGTGTCAGACTCCTGGCCGCTCGCTACTGTCCCGGTCACCATCAATCCGACGACGACAGAACCTGCGGCTATCCCAGCGATGCTACGCATTGCGCCTCCGATGTAGAATGATCGATCTCAGCTGGACGGCCCCGCATTTGAACAGCGGGCATACTCGACGGCAGCGTGTTGGTTCACTTGTGATACAAGGTTCATGCCCCTGTGCCTCAACGGGGCTGGCTCAACGTCTGGCCGCGAGTGGCGCATAGCTTGCCGGGTGCATGACCGGATGATACAGTTGTGATACTTCAATGCCTAAACCAAAAAGCTCCTCCAACAAACCGACCTCCAAGTCAGAAGATGGACAGAGCGGCGCCCACTGGTTACTGCTCATCCACCAAATCCCACCCAAGCCCGACTATCTACGCGTCAAGATCGGGCGGCGACTTCAACGAGTCGGGGCGGTTGCGATCAAGAACGCCGTGTACGCGCTCCCCGCGGGTCGCGAGTCGTACGAAGACTTTCAGTGGATCATGCGGGAGATCGTGGAGGCCGGAGGAGACGCCTTCGTTTCAGAGTCTTTGCTCGGCGACGGCCTCACCGATGAGGCCGTTCGCGCTCGATTCGACGCGGCACGGAACGAGGAGTACAGCGAGATTCGCTCAGATGCGAAGGCGTTATTGAAAGCAGCGCGTCTGCCCACGAACAAGCCGGGCCGCAAGGTCAAGGCAAAATCGAAAACGCCGCGACCGGCGCTCGAGCACGAGCTGGCGAAACTGCGTCGCAGATACGAGTCGGCGAGTGCGATCGATTTCTTTGGGGCGTCCGAGCAGGGCGCGGCCGCCAGCGCAATTGCGGACATTCACGATCATTTACGGCGCAATTCAGCACAGTCAGCCGAGCGGCATGCCAGCTCTCCTCTCAACGGAAAGGTCTGGGTGACGCGCCGGGATGTTCACGTCGACCGCATAGCGAGTGCATGGCTCATTCGTCGGTTCATCGATCGGCGCCCGACCTTCAGGTTCGTCGAGCCAAACCGGTATGCGCGTCGCGACGGCGAGCTTCGGTTCGACATGTTCGAGGCCGAGTATACGCACGTGGGTGACGCATGCAGCTTCGAGACATTGGTCTCGCAGTTCGTTCCCGACGACGGCGCGCTTGGTGAGATTGCCGAGATCGTCCATGACATTGACTGTAAGGACGCCAAGTTTCGGCGTGAAGAAGCGGCGGGGCTGGCGCGAATGATCGCGGGGATCGTCGCGCTCAATCCGAACGACGAAGATCGCGTTAAGCAAGGGACAACCTTATTCGACAATCTGTACGCTGCGTTCGGCGGCAAGCGACCGAAATAATGAACGACGCGAACGAACAGCTGATAACTCCGAGGCGGAGGTCACAATGAAGTGGATTACACGAGAGAGACCGAAGATCGACCGGATAGCGTGCCCCTGGCTCATCCAGCGTTTCATCGACAAGGAAGCGGAATTCCTGTTCGTTCCCCCCGACGACGTGCAGCGCGTCGCGCGCGAAACCGGCGCTGTTCCATACGACGTAGCAGGTGTCGAGCTGTCGCACGACGGCCCACTCTGCAGTTTTGATGCATTCCTCGCCAAGTACGAATTGCGAGATCCCGCGCTGGCCCAGCTCGCGCGCATTGTTCGAGGCGCCGATACGGAACGACTCGATCTGGAGCCGCAATGCTCCGGACTGCTGGCGATATCGTTGGGCTTGTCCCGGATGTTCAAGGACGACCACGAGCAGCTGCGCCATGGCTTCGTCGTCTACGATGCGCTGTACGCGTGGCTGCGCGAAGCTCGCGCGGAGCGGCATACCTGGAATCCTCAGCGCACCAGTTTGGAAACACGAGAGGCTCGCTGATGCGATTCGTCGGATTGCTGATCGCTGCCTTGCTCGCCAGCGCTCCCGTGCGGACCCAGACTGCCTGTTTTGCCACGGCGGGGTCCCTCACGCCTGCCAACTGGCGCTCACCCGTGACAGCCACCACGCCGCCACCAAAGACGGGACTCAGACTCGTGCGCGAGATACCGCTGCCGGGTCCGCCGAATCGGTTCGACTATCAAAGCGTTGATCCTGCAACCGGCCGGATCTACATGAACCACATGAACGCCGGGCGGACACTTGTCTTCGACGCGAATAATGCAAAGGTGATCGCCGAGATCGTGGGTCTGCCACGCGCTACGGGGGTGTGGGCCGTTCCTTCGCATCACCAGGTGTACGTCTCGGCGGCCGGCAATCACGAAGTCGCGATCATCGACGACCGGACGCTCAAGATCACATCGCGTGTCGGCGGCATCAGGTTTCCGGACGGCATCGCATACGCGAGCGACGCAGACAAGATTTTCGTGTCGGATGAATCGGGCGGCGCCGATGTCGTGATCGATCCAAAGACAGGCAGGAAGCGCTCGACGATCGACTTGGGCGGTGAGGCAGGGAACACCCATTACGACTCGGTATCGCGCTGCATTCTAGTCGCTGTGCAGAGTCGGAAGCAGTTGGTAGCGATCGATCCGGTGAGCGAGCGGATCGTGCAGCGATATGAACTACCAGGATCCGATGGTCCGCACGGCTTCACGCTCGACGAGCCCGGGCGCCTTGCATTCATCTCGAGCGAAGGCAATGGTATGCTGCAAGTCGCAGATCTTCGCACGATGAAGCTTCGCCAGGCCCTCAAAGTGGGGGATGATCCCGATGTGCTGGCGTGGGATCCGTCGCTGCAAAGGCTTTATGTCGCCGCGGAGTCAGGCGTGCTCTCCGCGTACTGGCTCGATGGAAAGATGTTGCGGCCGATCGGTGAAGTGCGGGCGCCCCACGCGCACACGGTGTCGGTCGATCCTCGAACGCACTTGGTGTATTTGCCGCTCGAGAATGTGAATGGCCATCCTGTGCTTCGGATCTACGCGCCGATGCAGTAACGCCGAGATCCGGCGAGCCTTCGCATGAATCGTCAGTGGCTCTTTTTTCTGTTGACGCTTGCCCTGCGGCTCAACGCACAAGTGACTGTCACAACGGCGCAGCGCGATCTCACAGAGCCAAGCTACCGCGTTCGGGCAACAAATGAGCGCATACGACTCGACGCGAGATTTTCTGAGGCCGTCTGGGAGACCACGGACTCGATAGTTGATTTCCGTCAGCGCGAGCCGCTCGAAGGCGCACTGGCGACCGAGCGCACAGTCGTGAAGATCGTTCGGGACGCGGAGCGGCTCTACGTTGGCGTTCGCGCTTATGATCACGACGTGCGGAGCATTCGCAGCGCACAGCTTCGCCGCGACGCGGATCTGTCGTCGGACGACAACGTTACCGTTCTCGTCGATAGCTATCGCGACCGACGTGGCGCATTTCTGTTTCGGACAAATCCCAATGGAGCGATGTGGGATGCGCAGCTCATTGGGCTCGACAACGTCAATGAGAACTGGAATGGCATCTGGGACGTCGCGACGCGAAGCGATTCCGTGTCGTGGTCAGCGGAGTTCGCGATTCCCTTGCGTACCCTGCGCTTCAAACCAGGCAACGATGTGATCGGCATCAACGTTCGGCGAGTGATCCGACGGAAGAACGAAGAGGATCTGTGGCGCTCGTGGCGCCGAGCGCAGGGCCTCGACAATCTCCTCAACACCGGTGACATCGCCGGATTCAGCGACATCAGCAGCGACCGTCCAATCGAGCTGCGTCCGTACGTCCTGGGCCGGTTGGTCGCGCCGTCCTACGAACCGACCGGCGCGCGGATAGCACCGTCGGACAAGTCCGCAAAATTCGGGATCGATGCCAAACTCGCGGTATCTACGACGTTGACTTCTGATCTCACAATTAACACCGACTTCGCGCAGGTCGAAGCCGACCAACAGGTGATCAACCTCACCCGATTCCCGACGTTTTTTCCGGAGAAGCGGGAGTTCTTTCTGGAGTCGAGCGGGCTGTTCGACATCGGCACACCGCGGCGAACTCAACTTTTCTACTCGAGACGTATTGGACTCGATTCGACCGGCGAACCAGTGCCGATCCTCGGCGGTGCCCGACTCTACGGCAAGGCGGGACCGTGGGGAATCGGCCTGCTCGATGTGCACACTGGCGGCGGAGAACAAGCCAACGACGCAGCGATCCGCCTCGGTCACGACCTGCTCGAGCGCTCGGCGATCGTGGCGATGCTCGTCGATCGATCGCGTCCCGGCATGAGAAACGAGAGCGGAGCCGGCGTGGATCTCGACTTCCCGCTCGTGGTGAGCGAGCATAACGTCGAGCCGCATTTCTGGATGATGGGAACGAGAACGAGCGTAGCTAGGGGAACCCCGCTCGCGTGGCGGATTTCCACCGATGCTCCCAACGATTTGGTCGATGCTTTCGTCTCACTCTATTCGATCGACTCGGGCTTCAATCCAACAATGGGGTTCGTGCGTCGGACAGGAATCTGGGAGACCACCGGCCATATCGATTTTCAGCCGCGGCCGCACGTGCTGGGAATTCGTCAGCTCGACCTCACGCCGATTCCGGGTTGGGACATCATCACGGATAGAAGTCACAGAATCACGAGTCCATCAACGTGGCAGACAGCCGACTTCGAGTGGCATGCGCTGGCGGGCGAGCTGCAATCGGGCGATCAGTTCGAGGTCAACATCCGGCGCGAGCTCGATGCGCCGAGCGAGGCGTTCGAGATCTTCCGTGGAACGATCGTCGCGCCCGGCCGTTACTGGTGGACGACCGGCGACGTTCAATACCAGACATCGTCGGGCCGCCCACTCAGCGGTGAAGCGATCATCAGTACAGGACAGTTCTATGACGGCCACAGCACCACCGGAGAGCTCGGCGCGACCTTTCGTGGCGGCGGCCACGTAATTGTCGGAACCACTTACTCAGTGACGAGTGCGCGTCTCGCCGCGGGGAAGTTCACCGCGGTCGAGGCCACGGGTCGACTCGAGTACACGTTTAACACCCGCACCGGTTTTCTCGGCTTCGTTCAGTTCAACAACGAGTCCCAGCGCGCCGACTTCAATCTTCGATTCCACTGGATACCGAAGATTGGAGACGACGTTTACGCGGTGTGGAACTCGGGCTATACGACGGATCCCTCGGTGCCGACGCGCTTTCCATCGCGCCGAGTGCTCTCACGGCCGCTGAACGGGGCGCTCATACTAAAGGCCGTGCATCGCATCGCACGGTAGGGTTTGGTTGATAACCCAACGACACTGCTACCCGCTACCCGCTTGACGCCGTTTGCTTTGCGCTGAATGCGACGGGACAGGCTTGCTTCGTGATTCTTCTCTTTTTGTCCTAAGTACAATCGAACTGTCCAGTCGGTTTTAGCGGATAGCACGGAGCGAACAGCGGGTAGCGGGCAGCAGTGTAGTTTGCTATCGCCGTTGGTCTTTAGACGCTCGCCCCGCGCAACGCCCTGACGAGCGCTCCTCTCTCTCCGGGCCGTTCGTCACCCCACAAAAGCAGCAGCGCCAGAATTCCGTATGTCGGAAGATGACCAACCAGCTCTCGCCACCCGAGAAATGGAAGAGTGAGGTTGAACGGAATCAGCGTGAGGACGATGATGAGCCGGACGTACGTTCCCGTGATGAGCATTAACCCGACGATTAATTCTATGGTTCCGGCGATCAACAGGAACTTCGTGTCGTCGATGCTCGGGAGTCCGATGTACGGAAAGAAGTTGAAGTGATGTTCGGACAGAAACGCGAGCCCCATCGGGATGTTCCACAGCTTCTCGGTGAAGGCGACAACCATTAGCGCGATTCCCAACGAGACTCGCAGCACCGGAACCGCGTAGGGAATGAGCGGGGCCAGCGGCTTGTTCAGTCTGTCGAGCGCCATATCGAACGCCAGCGGCCCGCGACCAGTCGCAAAGAGGAACAATGCGATGCCGAGTATTTCGGTGTGCTCGATCAGGCGGAGCGGTCCGAAAATCAGCGTCCCGATGATCCAGGTAAGGGCGAGAGCGGCGGCGGCGGGACGCGCGAGCGCGCCGTAGATGAAGCTGAGGGCGATCGCGATCTCCACCATTCCGAGCAGCCCACCAAGGAGATTCACCGGCAGCTCGAGGTTGGGGACAAAGAGTTGTCTGTTCACGCCGCTCACAAGAAGCGTGACGCCCATGTGCACTCCGATCACGAGCGGCACCCATGAGAGCAGCCGGACGTAATTCTCCCATGGCATGCCTAGCGCGATCGGCCCGGGTACGACGCTTTGTCGGCCGCGAGCGCGCCAGATTATCGTCGCGACGACGGTGATCGCGAGCGCGACGGCGACCGGCACGATGCTGTCCGCCGAGCTCCACGTGTCGAACTGCACCGGGAACTTCACCTCGTCGGTGAACCATCGCTCGTGCAGGATCATGCTGCCCACAACTTACGACGTGAGCGATTGGTTGACAAAAATCTCCAGAAATACTTGCTGAATACGGGCAGCGAGGTTCTGTTTGGCGCTCAACGACCTTCTAATATTTCCTGTGCGTGCCAGAAGCTAGCGTCGTCGTAGTGGGAGCAGGGGCGGCCGGACTGTCCGCCGCGGCCGCGCTCAAGAGAAAGGGAATCGACGCCGTCGTCCTCGAGGAGGATGCTCGCGTCGGAGGAACGTGGGCGCGGCGGTATGATCGACTCCATCTACACACTGTGCGCGGGTTCTCCGGACTCGCGCACTACCGGATTCCGCGCCGCTTTCCGAAATACCTCTCGCGCGATGAATTCATAGCGTATCTCGGCGAATACGCACAACACATCGGGCTGCGCATCATCACCGACTCTCCTGTTAAGAAAATCGTAAAGGATCCGGACGCCGCCGGCTGGAAGATTGCGACGGCTGGGGACACATGGAGGTCTCGCGCCGTCGTGATCGCTGCCGGGCAATATCGAATTCCAATCGTTCCCAGGTGGCCGGGATCGGATATCTACAAAGGTCAGCTTCTGCATTCGGCGAGCTATTCCGTCCCCACGCCGTACGTTGGCAAGCGAGTGCTCGTCGTCGGTGCGGGAAACAGTGGAACCGAGATCGCAACTGACATTGCCGAGAATGGCGCAGCGTTCGTGGCGCTGAGCATCCGCACATCTCCAGCGATCGTGCCACGCGATCCGTTCGGGATGCCGGTGCAGCGAACCGGAATTCTGCTCAACTTTCTGCCTGCACGCATCGCCGACAGAATCGGACGACTGACATCGCGCATAGTCCTCGGCGATCTCACCGCGTTCGGCGTGGCGCGCGCCGAGTGGGGACCGTTTTCGGCGAAGCGCGTGCCGGTGATCGATGTGGGATTCGTCAGGGCGCTCAAGCAAGGACTCGTTCAGATTCGGCCGGCGCTCACTCGGCTGACTGAAACGGAAGCCGTTTTTGCAGATGGCCGAGCAGAACCGTTCGACGTGATAATCGCTGCGATTGGATTCAGCACCGGACTCAAAGAGCTGCTCGACTCGCCAGAGGCGTTGGATGATTCCGGTGAGCCAATCGACACTGCGGGGAACCCGACCGCACTACCGGGTCTCTTTTTCATTGGCTACACCCACAGCTTGCGTGGGCATCTCTTCGAAGCGAACCTCGCGTCGAGACGGCTGGCGAAGAATATGCGGGCCTATCTCCGTGGCTGACCTTTCTTCTCCTCAGCCGCGCGTTCAGATTGAGATTTAGGAATACCCGTGTCCCATTTTTTCTCGTCGGAAGCCAAGCCGAAAACCGCGCGCTCTAAATCCAGGCGCGAGATGGAGACTCCTCTCGCGTTACTCTTCGCCGACCTCGAGAGTGAGCTGGCGACAACGCGCCGCATGCTCGAGCGCGTTCCCGAGGGTCGCGACGACTGGCGGCCGCACGAAAAATCGCGATCGCTAGGCGAGCTCGCGACGCACGTCGCACAGTTACCCGGTTTCGGAATACTGATGCTGACGCAGGACGAATTTGACGGCGCCGCAGGCCGGCGGCAGCCAAGCCCGGCGAACAACGCCGAGCGGTTGCAGATGTTCGAGTCGGTGAGTGGAGAGCTGCGACGTCTTGTCGAGCAAATGACATGGGAGCACGCGCGATCGCCGTGGACGCTGCGCATCGGGCAGCGGATCGTGCTGCAGAAGCCGCGGGCGAACATGGTGCGTAGCGCCATGATCACTCATCTCGCGCATCATCGCGCGCAGCTGGGAGTCTATCTTCGCATGCTCGACGTTCCTGTGCCGGCGAGCTACGGCCCATCGGCGGACGAGCAAGCATTTCCGGGTTGAATTCTCGCGAGAGCTCACGGTAATCGCGAGCAGCCTTACTGTCGTGCTCGCGGTTAGATGATCTTTCAGACGATTCTCTTTATCGCTGCCGCGATTGCCGGTGCGATCGCCACCATTACCGGATTTGGAATCGGCAGCATTCTCACGCCGCTGCTCGCGGTGCGCGTCGGTACCCAGCTCGCCGTCGCCGCGGTCTCGATTCCGCACTTCTTCGCAACCGCGCTCAGATTCTGGCGCCTTCGCGCGCACGTCGACCGGCGAGTCCTCGTGAGCTTCGGAATTCCGAGCGCGGCGGGCGGTCTGACCGGCGCGCTGCTGCACTCGGTTGCCGGCAATCGCGCGCTTGCCATCGTGTTCGGAATCCTTCTCGTCTTCGTCGGAGCAAGCGAGCTGAGCGGACTCGCTCGTCGCATGAAGTTCGGCGGGGTAGTTGCCTGGCTTGCCGGCGCGCTCTCGGGATTTCTTGGCGGACTAGTCGGCAATCAGGGTGGCATACGCTCTGCCGCGCTTCTGGGATTCGATGTCGACAAGCGGGCGTTCGTCGCGACGGCGACCGCGGTCGGAGTCATCGTCGACGGCGCGCGGATGCCCGCCTACTTCGTTACTCAGGGGCACGAGATTGCGCAGATCTGGCTGCTCGTTGCCCTTGCTACCGTGGGGGCGGTGATCGGCACGCTCTTCGGCGAACGCCTGCTGCGTCGTATTCCCGAACGACTCTTTCGCCGCATCGTCGCAGTCCTTCTTCTAATCCTCGGCGGCTACATGATCTTCTTTGGCGGGCAGAGAGTGACAGTTGGTTGATTGATCTAACTGCGCTGCCGCCCGCTGCCCGCTTGTCGCTTAGCGCTGTCCGCTAAAGGCGACGGGACAGGTTGCGTGGAGGACGGTGCTTTCGCTGGCGAAAGTTTCGCAAGGAGGCCGTGGAGCATCTTCCGTACGTCGATTAACTGACTGGTGGTTGAGCTGAAGTCGGCGTCGGAGATAGCTCGCAGATCTCGCGCAACGATGAGGTGGTGCTCCAATTCCGAGCTCGAAGCGAGGGCGTAGCCGAGGAATAGGGCGAAATCGCGCTCGCTTTTTTGTTCTCTCCCTTCGACGATGTTCGCCGATACCGACACCGCCGCGCGGACCATTTGACTGCGCAACGGCGCGTAGTGTGCTCCGCGGATGGATGCCGCAACGCGGTGTGTGTTGAGGGTCAGAGCGTGCGCCTTACGCCAGACGCGGAGCTTCTTGAAATCGCTCATCTCCCAGGATGCGGCGTATGTCGGGTCTTCATCACCACATTTCGCTTTATTGTGGAGCTTTTTACCCCAAACGCGAGATCGAACTGTCCCGTCGCTTTAGCGAGTAGCGGGCAGCGCCAAGCGGGTAGCAGGCGGCAGCGTAGTTGCTCTCCTTTGCAACAGACCCTTCTTGCGAATCTGACTTCCGCACGCGATCCTGATGCCCATGCGCCCTCTCCGACCGATCCTCTGCCTGATTTCCGCTCTTGCAATTGCGGCGTGTGGCGCCTCGCCCGCATCGCGTGAGCGTGAAGTACAGAGCGCGTCGAGCACGACACCCGTAACGCGCGGCCCGAGCGCGGACGACTGGGCGCGATTCGGCTGGGATGCGGGTCGCTCGAGCGCAACGGCCGACGAGACGGGAATCACAGCTGCGAACGTCGGCACGATGCGTAGGCAGCAAGTTACGCTAGACGGAACAGTCGACGCCTCGCCGATCTATCTCCACGGCGTGCGCGTGAATGGCGCGACGCACGACGTTTTCTTCGTCACCACCACCTACGGTAAAACGCTGGCGATCGATGCCAACGATGGAAGCATTCTCTGGCGATTCACGCCGAGTGGATACGAGTCGTGGGCGGGATCGAGACGAATCACCAATGCGACGCCCATTGCGGATCCCAATCGCGAGTTCATCTACGCCGCGTCTCCAGACGGCCGCGTCGAGAAGATCGCCATCGCCGACGGACACGCCGTGTGGAGCACGGCAATCACCACCTTACCCGAGCGCGAGAAGATTGCCTCGCCGCTGAATTATTTCCGTGGCAAAGTGATCGCGGTGACGGGCGGGTACATCGGTGACGCGCCGCCGTATCAGGGTCACGTCGCGGTGCTCGACGCGGCGAGTGGTCGCCTCCTGCACGTGTGGAACTCGCTCTGTAGCGACAGGCGCCAGCTGATCGATCCGAGCTCGTGCCGCGAGAGTGGCAACGCCATCTGGGGGCGAGCGGGTGCAGTGATTGACTCGACCACCGGAGACATCTTCGTCGCGACTGGAAATGGTCGATGGGACGGTCGCACGAACTGGGGCGATGCCGCGATCGCACTCGATTCCAGTGCGACCAACATGATCGACAACTACACGCCGACGAACACCGACGAACTCAGCGCGCGCGACGCGGATCTCGGCTCAACCTCTCCCGTGCTACTCGGTGGTGGTTATGTCGCGCAGGGCGGGAAGGATGGATCGATTCGACTCCTCCAATTCGGGCGCACGCGCGGGGCGACGCCGCGTCGGGGCGGCGAGGTGCAGGTAGTGTCGACGCCTTCGGGCACAGACCTGTTCACCGCGCCGGCGGTGTTGCACTCTAGATCGACAACTTGGATGTTCGCGGCGGATGACGGGGGGACCGCTGCGTGGACACTCAGCGGCGGTCGACTCAAGCAGATGTGGCGAAATGGAAGTGGCGGTACGAGCCCCGTCGTCGCCGGCGGATTACTCTACGTGTACGATCCGGGTGGAGGACTTCGCGTTTACCGGGCGGAAACCGGACAGCAGGTTGCAGTGCTGGAATCCGGTGGCGGGCACTGGAACAGTCCGATCGTCGTCGACGGGCGGATCGCGCTTCCGGAGGGGAACGCCAATCAACATCGCACCTCGGGTATCTTGAATATCTGGCGACTTCCGTAACTAGGCGCGGCGCTGATTAGTAATTGCGTCGCCACTCTTTGCGACGTGCGGCGCGAATCTCCTTGCGAAGCCGAAACTGGATCTCCCTCATCGCGTCGCGCACCTCTCGCCGCTGCAGCATCATCATCACTGCGGGCGGGATTTGCACTCTCATGTCTGGCGGGAGTGTGATGTGCACAGGAGGTAAAGGAGGTAGAACTGGTTCGTAGGAATCTCGCCGATCTTCGGGCGGCGAAACCTCCTCGGGTGCCGAAGTCTCCTCGGGTGTCGAAACATCCACCGCGAAGGGAGTGGGTTCCGCTCCCGGCGCGTTCGTTTCGTCTCTGAACTGCGTCCAGGATTGCGGCTCCGCCGCGATTCTGTCATCAGGAGTCTGGGCTGGCTCCGACGTCCTCACCGGACGAAACGACGTCAACGTCATCACCAACATCGCTGACAACAACAACGCACTCGGCCGGAACCGTGTTCGAGCCGCGACCCAGAGTAGCACGAGGGTCAGCGCGAGCATCGAAATCAGCAGCGGCGAGCCGAGGGGGGCCGCAACGCGAGGAATTAGCGCGGCGACCGTCTCTTGCGCACGAACGAGCGGAGTGTGCTGGGTCGCGTCGATCGTCCTCGCAAAGAGCGCGTCACTCGTACCGGGACGAACCGGGTGCGTGTCAATCGGGTGGCTCATCGAATGATGAGGGCTCGTCATGGTGCGACCTCCATTTTCCTCTACGCGATCGGCTCAGAAAAAGTTGCAGATGGGGCCGGCAGGCCTTGCCTTACGGCCGGGCTATGGCAAATCTTGCCAATGAAGATCTGGCGGAAGGGCGAATGGATCCGAAGGGACATTGGGAAACTATCTATCGGACGAAGGACGTCCAGGCACTGAGCTGGTTCCAGCAGGAGGCACGCCAGTCCGTCGAGCTTATAACGCGATTCGCTCCCGATCGCTCGGCCTCGATCATCGATGTCGGGGCTGGCGCCTCGGTTCTGGTCGACGATCTTCTCGCCTCCGGCTACATGGATCTGACCGTACTCGATGTCTCGGAGACCGCACTCGACATCTCGCGCAATCGACTCGGGAATGATGCAGCCCGAGTGCGCTGGATTGCCGCGGACATTCGAGATGCTCCACTCCGCGAGAGCACGTATGCGGTCTGGCACGATCGCGCCGTCTTTCATTTTCTCACCGACCTCGGCGATCGCCGAGCGTATGTCGAGCAGGTTCAACGCGCGGTCCGGCGGGGTGGCTACGTTCTCGTCGCAACCTTCGCCGAGGACGGTCCTCCGACTTGCAGCGGTCTGCCGGTCGTCCGCTACTCCGCCGAATCGCTTCATTCTGAGTTTGGACCAGACTTCCACTTACTTACCACTGCCCACGAGGATCACCACACCCCCGCGGGCGCGGAACAGCCCTTTCTCTACTGCCTCTGTCGCAAAGAATAGAGGCGCAAACACGATTATCTGATCATGAGTGGGCCATCGTGCAGTCATCGCGCCTCAGTGATCGCGCCCGCAGCCCCTAGCCGCCCCGCCGAACGCCCCTAGCCGGTAGTCTTCCGTTGCAGTTTATCTGTTAAGCCAGTACGAAACCTTGACGAGAAACGTATTCGCTGGGTGCAGACTGAAAAGATCGCGCACATCTCCGCCGAAACTCTTGTCTCCTTCTGCCCCCGCGAACCCCTGCCTCCCCTCGTTCCAGACAATGAAGAGCGTCGAGCCCGGCTCGTACTCCCAGCGAAAGACGACGTTGGACTGCAGCTGCTTGAAGTTGAAGCCGCCCGGATTGCTCGTCACCGACGGATTGATGTACGGCGCGTAGCGATCATCGTAGTTCGCCGCCCTCGGCGTCGCCGACAATTGACGCACGTTGTTGTACGTTCCCTTCGAGATGAAGGGCTGCTCGTAAACCTGCAGCGAGACGTTCGGGGTGAACGTGTAGTTGAAGCGCGTCGTCATCGAAGTCGTGTGCTGATCGAGATGCGCGAACGTGTAATGCGTGCCGAGTGCATCATTGAATCGGCCATACCACTGGTTGTCGGCGATGTTGTGCGACCAATTGAGGCTGATCACAGAGCTGAATTGGCCGAATGCCTTGAAATCGATCTCGGGGCCGAGATTCAGTGAAGAACTCCGCCCACCGCTTCCACGCCAGTAGTTAAGCGAGAAATACGGCACGATCCATTTACGATCATCGCCGTTGATGAATAGCCACGGCGAGATGTAGCGATCCTGTCGAACCGCAGGTCCGCCGCGGGCCAGGCGATCGTCGTACGTGGTGCCGAGCTGACCAAGCGTGCCGCCCATGTGCCAGCCCAGGTTGTTCTTGAAGGTGATGTGCGTGTTCGTGTTGTACGCGGCCTCGAGTGGCAAGCCGTCGGCGGTCCAGTACTGCCACCAGTTGTTATTGAACTGAAAGCGGGTGTAGAAGTAGCGCGTCGTCCGGTCGAAGAATCCGACCCATGTATTCCACGACTGCTGGTCGGCGCGACGGAGGAAACCAAGATCGTTGATCTCGAATCCGGGAGAGCGGCGCTGGTACGCGGATTGGCCCATCAGGTGCTGTCCGCCGATCTTACTAAACTTGAATTCTTCGGCGTCACCGCCCAGTACCGTTCGGTTCGGATCGAGCGGAAGTGACGCGTCGGGGCGTTGAAAGTTGTGGACGCCATTCGTCTGCATGGAGAGAAGAACCGCGCTGCTCCCCTCGACGCGACTTTGGTCAAAGGATCCGGAGATCTCATAGATGTTATTGAGGAAACGATGCCGGAAGTCGAGCGCGCCAACATAGGCGGTCGAAGGCAGATATGGTGACGTCCATTGATCCATGTTTCGGTTCACTGCGGTGAGCATTGCGCCGATGGTGCTGCTTCCCTTGCGGAAATCCTGAGTCGTCCGCACGACGGCGTAGTTCGTCGTCGGTTCATAGGTAGTGTCGCCGGGA
>WNFY01005661.1_pt1 | contig 14927 bp, 11 predicted proteins | sample 5400091 | NCBI WGS metagenome assembly WNFY01 (sample SAMN13153364, study PRJNA577476) | soil metagenome | isolation source: 60 cm soil or saprolite under grassland replicate 1 | place: USA:California | collected 2016-06-15 | reverse complement strand
TCACACATTAAAGCGGAAAAAAATCACGTCGCCGTCGCGCACGACGTAATCTTTTCCCTCACTTCGCAGCTTTCCTGCTTCCCGGCCCCTGGCGATGGAACCAAGAGCGACCAAGTCATCATACTGGACCGTTTCCGCGGCAATAAAACCACGCTCGAAATCGGAATGGATAACGCCCGCGGCAGTGGCCGCCTTGTCGCCGGCCTGAATTGTCCATGCGCGCGTTTCTTTTTCGCCAGTGGTGAAAAACGTGCGCAGGCCGAGCAGATGATAGACGGCGCGAATGAGTGCGTGCACGCCGCTGTCTTCTACACCGAGACCGCGCAAATATTCCATCGCCTCGTTTTCACCAAGATCGACCAGTTCACTCTCGATCTGCGCGCTGATGACGATGGCCTCAGTTGCGAAATGATGCCGCGCATAATCCTCCACCGCGCGAATGTGCGCAGCCGTGCTGTAGCCAGCGTCGCCGACCCCGGCCTTGCTGGACTGAAGCGATCCATTACGGCCGCGCTCAGTGCGCGCCGCTACAACCGCCAGATCTGATTCCGCCACGTTGCAGGCGAAAATCGTGGGTTTTGACGTCAGTAAAAAGAATCCGCGGGCGATTGCTTTTTCTTCCGGAGTCAGTGCAGCGGTGATTGCAGGCTTTCCCCGGTCGAGATGCGGCAATAATTTTTCGCTGATCGCGCTTTCAATTTTCGCTGCTTTGTCGCCCGCGCGCACTTCCTTCTGCAATCGATCGTGCCGTTTCTGGAGCGACGCGAGGTCGGCAAGCACAAGCTCGGTATTGATGACTTCGATGTCGCGAATTGGATCAATCGACGCGCTCACGTGATGCACATCGCTGTCTTCGAAACAGCGCACCACCTGCACGATCGCGTCCACTTCGCGAATGTGATGTAAGAATTGGTTGCCCAGTCCTTCACCTGCGCTTGCGCCCTTAACCAGGCCAGCGATGTCGACAAACTCGATTGCTGTCGGCACGATCTTTTGCGAATGTGAAATTTCCGCAAGCTTCGCCAGGCGCGCATCGGGCACGGTGACGATGCCGAGATTCGGATCGATCGTGCAAAAAGGATAATTTTCCGCGGGCGCCTTGTGCGTGCGGGTCAGCGCGTTAAAAAGAGTGGACTTGCCGACGTTCGGCAATCCGACTATCCCGGCGCTTAGCATGATTTTCTCTGTAGCGGCGGAGCATGCCCGTCGCAAATTATTGGAAGGGTGCAACCCTTGCGGATCGTCGCTATAGAAACAATCGGGCCGGCGGGATTTGAACCCGCGACCTGTCGCCGCGGCGACCCCACTACGATAGTAGCCTCGCTAGTTCGTCGCGGCCGCGTCCGGTTTTGAAATAGAGCTCTTTTCTCACGGCCTCAGCGCGGCTTGGAAAACTTTCGCTGTGCTCCAAGACCCACGGGCTGCCGTGCCTTGTCGCTTTCGAATTACAATTATTGTGTCGCTCAAGGCGCTCTTGCACGTTTTCGCACGATCCGACATATCGGCGACCTGTCTTTGTGCTTCGCAAAACGTAAACGTGAAACATGACTTAATCGCCATCGATTTCAAAAATCGGGCCGGCGGGATTTGAACCCGCGACCTCTTGAACCCCATTCAAGCGCACTACCAAGCTGTGCTACGGCCCGTTCCGGCGCGAACTATTCACTAACCGCCGCGAAATCGCCAGACACCAAACGTGGTAACGATCTCAGTTGTGGCAACAAACTGATTGCGAAAACAGACGAAGGCAAATGTAGGTTGTGATCCGGCGGCGCGACCTGTCGCCGCGGCGACCGCACTACCAAGCTCGCCACGGCGAGTCCGTCCTCTGGCGGACTGTGCTACGGCCCGTCCGCGAAGTTTGACTATCTATTAGCCCGACCAGCTCGTCAAAAACGCGTCGATCAACTCAGGCAGCTCGCTGCTGTAGCCGCCTTCCAAAATTGCCCCTGTGGAAATTCCAATAGGGCGCAGCCATTCGCCGAATTTCGCAAAATCTTCCATTTCCAGCGTCATTTGGACAAGAGGATCGCCGGAGTAAGCGTCGAAGCCTGCCGAGACCAGCAAGAGATCGGGCTTGAACCTCAACAGGTCTTCCAAGGCGCGTTCCGCGACGTCGACATGCTGGGCTCGGGCGGTGCGCGGCGCTAGGGGATAATTGTGGATGTTCGCAAATGATTTTGCGCCCGTTCCAGGATAAGCTGGAAACTGATGGATGGACGCGAACACAATCCGCGGATTGTGCGCGACAATCGCTTCCGTGCCGTTGCCGTGATGCGCGTCGAAATCCCAAATTGCGACGCGTCCAACGCCATTTTCTAACGCGTCCAACGCCGCGATTCCGACGTTGCTGAAGTAACAAAATCCCATGGCACGGTCACGAGTGGCGTGATGTCCCGGCGGCCGCATCAAGCTGAAAGCCCGCTCACCGCGGACTGTCGTTTGTCCTGCATCGATCGCCGCGCCCGCCGAACGCAAGGCGTGTTCGTAAATGTTTGGATACGCGGGCGTATCCGCGTCGAAATCATGACTGGCATATTTGATCCGTGCGAGATGTTTAGGCGAATGAGCGCGCAGCAATTGGATTTCATTCGGTGAGATTGGCTCGCGCCATTCCCAATCAGGATGTCGATCTCTCAACAAAGGCGCAGTGCGCGCAATGCGCTCCGGTCGCTCCGGATGTCCCGGAGTGGAATACTCCAGGCATCGTGCGTCATGAAAAATGATCATTTGAAAACTGTAGCGGCGGTCTGTGACCGTCGCTCTAATCTGGTTGGGGAGTGGAACAATCGCCATTCGCCGGCGATGTCTTTGATCTGGAAATAATGCGACGGTCACAGACCGCCGCTAGAGCCTAGCCCGCTGGGGGCGGGTTCGTCTTATCGCTTGATGTCCGGCCGATGGGACGCGTGCCGTGTTGTCCGCAACAGAGCAAAAGCATTTAGATTATCGCCTTACGACGTAGCGCCCGCGGATCCAGACTCTCCGGCCGTTGACCCATCTCCAATGTCCCGGCCTCCAGACGTAATAGGTCCGCCCGACGTAATACCCGGGGCCATGCGTGTAATACGGTCGATCGCCAACCTCGACTACGACTGACCCTGCACCGCCTCCGTAATACGGCGCGGACCCATAATAAGGTCCGTACCCCGGGTAACCAGCGTAATAACCGTCACATCCAGCTGCTCCGATGACGACCGAAAGGCAAGCCAGCAGGAGAGTGGTCCATTTCAATCGCATTTTCATTCTGTCCCCGAGGCGAACGGCCTTCGCGTCTCCGTGATCAACAATATTGGTTTTCATACATTTATTATTCGGATTCGACAGAGGTTTCACGCGCCTGCGGCGAACTGCAGCGCGGGTATACCATTTCTTCTTACCTGACTACAAAAACTCTGGCACGCGGCTACACGACACCCTGATCGAGCATCGCATCTGCGACTTTGACGAAGCCGGCGATGTTCGCACCAACCACCAGATTACCCGGGTGCCCGTATTCGGCGGCGGTTCCCCACGCGTTTTTGTGGATCGTGGACATGATGTGACGCAAACGCGAATCGACTTCTTCGCGCGGCCATGGCAAGCGCATCGAGTTCTGGCTCATCTCCAGCCCGGATACCGCCACACCACCGGCATTTGCTGCTTTACCGGGGCCAATCCGCGCATCTTCGCCAGTGATTTCGTTTTGGGTGGCGCACGGGAATGCACAATCGCATTTGATGTTCCACGGCCGCCGCCCTTCTACATATTTGGCGCCCTTGAACTTCTTGACGTATTCTTTGATGCGTCCGCGGCGCACGTTCTTAACGCTTTGGATCCAAGCCAGTTTTTCTTCGGTGATGCCGTTCTTGTCGTAAATCAACCCTCCGGAATCGGACATGGTAAGAACCTTCGCGCCGCATTCGATTAGTTTTTCCACGGTGAATTGGGCCGCATTCCCGGATCCGGAGACCGTGCAAATTTTACCTTCAATCGTTTCGTCCCGGGTCTTGAGCATTTCCTGCGCGAAATAAACCGCGCCATAACCGGTCGCTTCCGGGCGCATGAGCGAGCCGCCCCAATTGCGCGCCTTGCCCGTGAGCACGCCGGTAAACTCGTTGGCAAGCCGTTTATACTGCCCAAAAAGATAACCTATTTCTCGCCGACCTACCCCGATGTCGCCGGCAGGCACATCGGTGTGGGGACCGACGTGCCGGAACAGCTCGGTCATAAACGATTGGCAAAACCGCATGACTTCGTTGTCGGATTTCCCCTTTGGGTCGAAATCCGCGCCGCCCTTGCCTCCGCCCATCGGCAGGGTAGTGAGCGAGTTCTTGAAGACCTGTTCAAAGGCGAGAAACTTCAGAATGCTGGCGTTGACCGTAGGGTGAAACCGGAGGCCCCCTTTGTAAGGCCCAATGGCGCTATTCATCTGGATGCGAAACCCGCGGTTTACCTGGATTCGGCCCTTGTCATCGACCCAGGGAACGCGGAACTGAATCATCCGCTCTGGCTCAACAAGACGTTCAAGGATCTTGCCGTCTCGATATTTTTTATTCCGTTGAACGGCGGGTTCGATGGACTCGAGAACCTCGGTGACCGCCTGGAGAAACTCCGGCTCGTTCGGATTCCGCTTTTTGACGATCTCGAGGACTTCCTGGACTAGACCCATAAGGATTTCATTTCTGCAGGTTATTTCCCTCGCGGGCAAACAAAAAGATGACGGGCGATGCGGGGTTCGAATCCCTGACTTGTCGCCGCGGCGACCGCTCCACGCTCAATTCGCGCGTTAGGTTTCGAGAGAGGCTTGAGACCGTGCGCGATGCAGGGTTCGAACCTGCGACTTCTTGCGTGTGAAGCAAGCGCTCTACCACTGAGCTAATCGCGCAATTTTTCAAGCCGACAAAATAGAGCGCGAGAGAAGTAGCGCAACCATGGCCGTGGAATTGTAGGACAGCCCCGAAAGCCTTCGGGGTTGCCCTACAACGCATCGCATTTTATACAGAAGAATGTCCGAACACAAAATCACTCTCACCTGGCAACGCGGCGATAAGCCGTTCGAGTATCAGAAATATTCACGCGATCACACCTGGAAATTCGAGGGCGGACACGAAATGCAGGCATCGGCTGCTCCTGCCTACCTGGGGAATCCGAAACTTGTTGATCCAGAGGAGGCGTTCGTCGCAGCGCTCTCAAGCTGCCAGATGCTCACGTTCCTTGCAGTGGCCGCGAAGAAGAAGTTTGTGCTCGACGAATATGTCGATGAAGCCGTCGGCCACATGGAAAAAAATGCCGACGGCAAACTGGCAATCACCCGCGTGACATTAAGGCTGCGGCTTAAATTCTCCGGCGATAAACAGCCGACTCCGGAGGAGATCGAGGAGATGAATCGCACCGCGCACGACCAATGCTTCATCGCCAACTCGGTCAAGACCGACGTCACCGTCGAGACGCAGACGTAATCGCGGATAAGGTGGATGTTGTAGAGGCAGGCGTGTCGCCTGCGGAGCTTAGGCAATGCGGCTGATACAGCCGCCACTACAGAATTCTCTGCGTTGAATCTGTGTAATCTGCGTTAATCTGTGGCCGAAATAATGAGTAAGTTTCCTGATTCTCAACGCATGGAAAAGATCGTCAGCTTGTGCAAGCGGCGGGGGTTTATTTTCCAATCGAGCGAAATTTACGGCGGGCTGAACGGCGCTTGGGATTACGGCCCCCTTGGCGTCGAATTAAAGCGGAACCTGAAAAATTATTGGTGGCGCGTAATCGTGCACGAGCGCGACGATGTCGTCGGCATGGACGGGTCGATTCTGATGAATCGGGCCGTCTGGAAGGCGAGCGGCCACGAAGACACGTTCACAGATCCGATGGTTGATTGTCTGGTGAGTGGAAAACGATTTCGGGCGGATCAGATCGATGAGCAAAGCGGCTGGGTGGTCAACTTCGTCGGCGCGACTGATTTCGAAGCCTTCCAAAAATTGCAGCAAGAGCAGGAAGCGCCGGAGCGATCGCGTATTTGGTCTGAGATCGAATTGGGGCCGCACTTGCGTCGAATTTTTACCAATCCCTCCGGTACATTCGACCTGAACTCGCCATCGGGGTACGTGCAGCTAAGCGACCCAGTCGAGCAAACGAAGTCGCTAGAACTGCTAATCAAGCGCGGGATACTTGGTGCAAGCTCGCTTCAACCGTTTTCAGCGATGGAGATTGGAGGAGATCCAAAGTCTTTCAAATGGAGTAGCAGGGGAGTGAATCGTGCGATCAGGGTTGCCCAGGATTTTTATCGTAAGCGCGGTGTAAGAAATCCCATCGTTTTCGCCGTGGGTTTGGAACGAGAAGAACATAGTAAGCGCTTTAATCCGGAAAACGGCTCCTTACTAACCGAGCCGCGCTCATTCAATTTGATGTTTAAGACCTTCGTGGGCGCGACCGAGGATGAATCGTCGCTGACTTATCTTCGTCCCGAAACGGCGCAGGCAATCTTCGTCCAATTCAAAAACATCCTTGAAGTTTCGCGCAAGAAATTGCCATTCGGCATCGCGCAGATTGGGAAAGCATTTCGCAACGAAATCAATCCGCGCAATTTTACCTTTCGCTCCCGGGAATTCGAGCAAATGGAGTTGGAATATTTTTGCCGGGCAGGGGAAGGGATGAAGCTGCTCGATTACTGGCTGGAAGAGCGGCTCAAGTTCTATGAGAACATCGGTATCGCGCGCGAAAAATTGCACGCACGAAATGTTCCTGATGAGGAACGGGCCTTCTATTCGAAGGGAACCTACGACATCGAATACGATTTTCCGTTTGGCCGGCAGGAGCTGGAAGGCGTCGCTTATCGAACTGACTACGATTTGTCACAGCACCAGAACGCGAGCGGTAAGTCACTCGAATATTTCGATGAGGAAACGAAACAGCGCTTTGTTCCTCACGTTGTCGAACCGAGCGCGGGCGTCGACCGCACTGTGCTGGCCCTGATCTGCGAAGCGTATTCGGAAGACGAAGCGCCGGACGAAAAAGGGAAAATGGAAACGCGGCTTGTCCTGCGTTTCCATCCACGGATGGCGCCGATTAAGTGCGGCATATTTCCGCTGCTCAGAAACAACGCGCAGCTCATCGCGAAAGCGAAAGAGATTGTCGATCTTCTGCGACCGCATATGAACATTTTCTATGACGAGAGCGGCGCGATTGGACGCCGCTACCGGCGCCAGGATGAGATTGGCACGCCATTCTGCGTGACCGTCGATTTTGAAACCCTGGGGGAGAAAGATGCGGCGCTGCGCGATACGGTCACGCTGCGTGAGCGCGATTCCATGAAACAGGAACGCGTCGCGATCAACGACCTGGCGGGCATACTTATTTCCCGGATTTCTTGATGGATCTCGAAACCTTTCGGCAGTATTGCCTTGGCAAACTGGCTGCAACCGAGAGCACACCGTTTGGCGAGGACGTTCTCGTTTTCAAGGTGGCTGGTAAAATATTTGCGCTCGCGCCACTCGATGAAGTTCCAGCGACGGCGAATTTGAAGTGTGATCCGGACCTGGCCCTCGAATTACGCGATCGATACGAACAAGTCCGTCCCGGCTATCACATGAACAAAAAACATTGGAACACAGTCGAGCTCGACACTGGAATTCCGGACGCGGAATTGCGCAAAATGATTGATCACTCGTACGAGCTGGTGGTTAAAAGTTTGCCGAAGGCGGCACAAGCGAAATTGCTGTAGAGATGCTGTGTCAGCCGCCGGGCTACGCCTTCACCGCGGTGTGCAAAACATCGCGTAATTGGACGTCGCCGATCTCCAGGTCCAACGCCTCGCGAGCCACGCGCAGGAAATTGTCCGGGGCATCGGTTAACGCAACTTCCAAGCCAGCGCAATTTTGTGACGGCGCGCGCATTCCTTGTTGATCCAAAAGTTCCTGCACCGCGGCCGCACAATTATGAGCCGAATCCACCAGCTTCACAGCATCGCCAGCCGCGCGGGAAATGGCCTCGGTCAGCAATGGATAGTGCGTACAGCCGAGCACTAGGGTATCGATCCCTTCATGCACAAGCGGTTGGAGGTAGCGCGCGATGACGCGATCGGTCAGTTTATCTTCCAACCAGCCTTCCTCAATCAGAGGGACAAGCAACGGGCAGGCGCGCGAGGAGATATGAACGTCCGGATTCAGCGAGCGCAATTCTCGTTCGTAGGCGCCGCTCTTAATCGTTGCCCGCGTGCCAATGACTCCAATGCGGTCATTGTGCGTGGCTGCGATGGCCGCTCGCGCGCCGGGCCGAATGACGCCGGTAACCGGCACCGGAAGATGTTCTTCCAATTTTCGTAAAGCGACAGAAGAAGCCGTGTTGCACGCCACAACGACGATTTTTGCATTTTCCTCTATGAGTATGTCGGCAATCTCGAGGCTGTAGCGCTCAACCGTGCCGGCACTTTTCCCGCCGTATGGAACGCGAGCCGTGTCGCCGAGGTAAAAAATCTCTTCGTTGGGCAGCAAGTCGCGCAACGCCTTGACAACGGTAAGTCCGCCGATGCCGGAATCAAAAACGCCAATCGGACGCGAATCGCTCATGCAGCGGGAAACGTGGCGGCGTAGCAGCCGGCCCGCAACCCGATTGTGCCGCGGGCGCAGCCTAAAAGCACTGGTGCATGCCGGGAGCCAGTCGAGAAAGGACTTGTCATTGTGCAATCCACCGATGCATCCTTGATATGACCGAAGCTAATCGAAGGTCTTGATGAAACAGCAACGCCTGAGTCTGTGTTTGTTATTCTTGATTGGTTTTTGTGCGTTAGTTCTGCGTTTTCCGGCCGCGCAGATTTCAGCGGAGGAAACGCCCGTGCCTTCGGTGACGCTTGCCGCACAGGCCGCAGCCCAAATCTCGCCAACGCCCACACCAACGCCCGAGCGTCCTTCGGTGCGCTGGGTGGGAGTGCGCGATTCAAACGGGGAAAAGCGAAAGGAAGACAAGGCTTACGCGGGACGTGGCGACGAAATTTGGGTCGATGTTATTAATTTCGAGGAGTGGGTACGTTCTCTGGGAGACAAGAAACCGCCAAATCATGAGGAGAAAGATCTCATCCTTTATCTCAATCATGTCCCGCTGAAGGGCGTTCACCCATTTTACTGGTATGAAAACACCTGGGAAATAGCGCCTTCGGTCACAACGACGGATACCACCTTCGGTTTTTCGCTAGTCCGCAATGAAAAGTCGAAGGAAGGGTGGTCGCACCTTCTTAACAAACCGGGGTTCAACCGCAAGGTGATCGTATCCGTAGGATTCGAAGATAGCGAGGAAATCCATTCGCAGCTGAGTCCTGATGAGAGGAAAAAAACCACCACAGAATTAGACAAACTGCAGACAGAACGCGCCCTAATATCCCCGTCTGACAAGCATGCGGTGGAGGAAAATGAGCGGAAGCAACAAGTAGAGAAGGAACGACTTTTGGATCAGGAATTTTATTTGACGATCATTCCAAAATTCAGCACCGCCATCGGCTTGACCGTTATTCTCGGCGCGTTGATCGCCTTTGTCGCATTGGCCCGGTACACCCATATTATCCGCGATCCGGCCGCACCACGCCGACCGGATGGCCGGAGGCCTTACAGCCTGGCACGCGGACAGATGGCGTTCTGGTTTTTTCTCGTGATCGCGTCCTATTTCTTCCTTTGGATTGTAACCGGCGACATGGATACGCTTAATGTCTCGGTCTTAACGTTGATTGGGATTAGCGCTGGCACGGCATTAGGCTCCGCCTTCATCGACGCCAGCAAACCAATTCCGGTGGCCTCCTCCGGCAACCAGCCGATCGTCGATGTCACGCGGCCACACAACGAAGTGCTGGCGGAGCTGACCCAACTGCGAGCCGATACCCAGAAAGAGTTGGAGGTGCTGCAGAAAGCGCGCACCTTAATATCTCCGTCGGACAAGCCAGCGCTGGACGACAATGAGCGGCAGCAGAATGAAGTGCGGGAACGGCTCGCGAATTATCGCTGGCAAAGTGCCTACTTCGTATGGCCGATCTGGAAGGGGGTGATGTACGACCTCCTTGCGGAAAATAACCTGATCAGTTTTCACCGCTTCCAGATCTTTGTCTGGACGCTTATCCTGGGAATAATGTTTGTCGTAAATGTTTACAGTGAATTAGCGATGCCGGAGTTCAGTGCGACGTTGCTTGGCCTGCTCGGGATCAGCGCTGGCACTTATGTCGGCTTCAAGCTCCCGGAAACCAAGACGCAGTAATCTTCAGGAGCCACGGTAATCCGAAAAAACCGCAGCAGTCTTGGGTCAGACGAGCCATCTCGGTAATTCACAAAGCGCATAGGCTGGAAGCCTGTGCTCCGGCCTATGCATCACGTTTTCAACAGGGCCAAGCCACTTTGAGAACGATCGACGCCTGACATCATCTGCGTCGTTCTTGCAATCGCTGCTCCCTCTTCGATGATTGCGCATGGCAGAAGTTTCCAAGGCTTACGAACCGCAAGCCACCGAAAAAAAGTGGTATGCGCGCTGGCTGGCGGAGGGCTGTTTCACGGCCGATCTCGCTTCGCCCAAGCCACCCTTCTCAATCGTGATGCCGCCGCCGAATATCACTGGTGTGCTGACACTCGGCCACGTGTCGAACAACACGATTCAGGACATTCTCGCCCGGCGCGCGCGAATGCAGGGCTTCGAGGTGCTCTGGCTTCCGGGCATGGATCATGCCGGCATTGCCACGCAGACAGCGGTCGAAAAATGGCTGCGCAAAAACGAGGGAGTAAGACGCCGTGATTTAGGCCGCGACGAATTCCTGCGCCGGGTCCTGGAATGGCAGGACAAGCACGGCGGCATTATCATCGAGCAACTCAAGCGCCTGGGCTGTTCGTGCGATTGGTCGCGGCAGCGTTATACCCTCGATGATGCGTACGTCCGGGCCGTCCAAAACGTTTTCGTCGATCTTTATCACAAAGATCTGATTTATCGCGGCCGCCGCATGATCAATTGGGATCCGGCTGCGCAAACGGCGATTTCCGATGAGGAAGTCCTTAACAAACCGCAGAAAGGAAATCTTTACTTCGTCCGCTACGAGATTGTCGAACAGGCGGGACGTTTTCTCGAAGTCGCGACCACTCGACCGGAAACGATCATGGCTGATACGGCGATGGCTTTCCACCCAAACGACAAAAGATATATCGATCTTCTCGGCCAGCACGCATGGCGGCCACTGGCGCGCGAGAAAATTCCGATCATTGCCGATCAAGCGATTGATCCGGAGTTCGGGACAGGAGTCTTGAAAGTTACGCCTGCGCACGACACGCTCGATTTCGAGATTGGCCAGCGACACAACTTGCCCGTTGTCGATGTCTTGCATCCTGATGGGAAAATCAATTGCCCAGCAGTTCCGGAGTTGAACGGTCTAGAGCGATTCGAAGCGCGCAAAAGAGCCGCCGAGTTATTAAAGGAAAAGGGATTACTTTCAAAAACTGAGCCGTACGAGAACAACGTCGGCTTTAGTCAGCGGAGCGATGTCCCAATAGAGCCGCGCATCAGCGAGCAATGGTTCTTGCGTTATCCGAAAACGAAAGAAGCGCTCGCCGTGGTGCGGGATCATCTCATCCGGTTCTTTCCTGCGCATTGGGAAAAAGTTTACGCTCAATGGCTGGAAAACATTCGCGATTGGTGCATTAGCCGGCAGGTTTGGTGGGGACACCGGATACCGGCCTGGTACCGGAAATCTCAGGCTCCACCTTCCGAGTCCCAAATTCATGTCGGAGTTGAGCCTCCGAGCGATCCAGAAAATTGGACGCAGGATCCCGACACACTCGATACGTGGTTTTCATCCTGGCTCTGGGCTTATGAAACGATGGATGAAAAGACTCGGAAGAAATTTTATCCGACCAGCGTGCTCGTGACGGCACCGGACATTATTTTCTTTTGGGTCGCGCGAATGATTATCGCGGGTCTCGAGTTTAAACCGGGAAAATCTGAGCGCGCCGAAGATAATATCCCGTTTCACGACGTTTATTTCACGGGCCTGATTCGTGACAACCAAGGCCGCAAAATGTCGAAGTCGCTCGGCAATTCGCCCGACCCGTTGGAGTTGATCGACAAGTACGGCGCCGACGGCTTGCGCTTCGGCCTCATGCGCATCGCGCCGAGCGGTCAGGACATCAGGTTCGAAGAAAAGCAAATCGAAGAAGGTCGAAACTTTGCGACAAAACTTTGGAATGCCGCTCGCTTCCGGCAAATGCACGGACCGAGTGAGCCTGCGCCCAAGGTGGATCAAATGGAATTGTCGATCTACGCAATCGAAGTCTTGTCGCGACTCGATCAAACGATTGATGCCGTTGAGGCAGCATATCGTGAATACCAATTCAACATCGTCGCGCAATACCTTTATCAGTTTTTCTGGAACGACTATTGCGATTGGTTCGTGGAAGCGGCCAAGAGCGACATCTTCGGCGAGGACGAGGCGAGAAAGAAATCGGCCCTTGCAGTGATGGACGTGGTGCTTTCAGCAACTTTACGCCTTCTCCATCCGCTTATGCCGCATATCACGGAGGAGCTTTGGTCAATGTTCCGGTTTGGCGAAGGCTCAATTCAATTCGCTTCGCAACCTGGGAAGTTGCTGCTGCCATTTCCTAGCAAGCAGACCATGATTGTGGCCTACGAGATCGTGCAAGTCGGGCGCAATCTTCGCGCGACAGCCGGGCTGCGGTCGAACCAGAAAACGAAGTTTGTTTTGAAAACAGACAACCCTGCAATAGCTGCTGAGCAATCTGTTTTGGCACGCCTACTCAACGCGTCCGAGCTGATTGTCGATGCAGAATTTAAGGCCGCCGCGGGAACGCCGGTCGCTACAACTTCTGCGGGCGAGCTTTTTTTGATTGTCGAGGTCGATCGCGCCGCAGAGGGGGAGCGACTCGATAAAGAGATCGCAAGAATTGAAGCCGAGTTAAAGACGATCGATGCCAAATTGAGAAACAAATCTTTTGTTGAACGCGCTCCTGCCGCGATTGTTGAGGAACATCGTCAGCGACTGCGGGATCTCACCGCCCAACTGACGAAGTTGAAGCAGGCTCGCGAAGGCCTGAATTAAACATTATTTTGTGCTCGTCGATCCTGGCCCCACGTTTCTGGAAGAACTCCTTTAGTTCCGGTGTGTAGAGCGTCCTGTCGCTCTCGCGGTTCATCTCGAGCCAGACCCGGCCGCGTGGAGCCAAATGTTTGGCGATGTCATCGAGAAAAAAATTCCACTCGGCCACGCCCCAAAGATCGGGTTGTCTGTGGCCGTTGAAGCAAATCATAAAGGCGGTGATGAGATCGAATTTTCCTCCGAGATCGTGGAGGGGATGAAAGGCGCGGATTCGTTGGACCACCCGACGGACGCCGAGGAGACGGGTGATTTCTGCGAACATGGGCACGCGATCCAAGTCCAGACCAAGTCCGGTATGCCCGAGCGATTGGGCGATGTAGAGGAAGTATCCCGCGCCGCAGCCAAGGTCGAGAATGCGCTTCCTGCGCGCGAAATCGAGCTCGATGTCACGAATGCGGCGAATGTTGATGGCGATCCAGCGGTCGAGATCGAGATATTTTCGCCAATCCTCAGTGGGATTGTTGACCGCGTACCGCTGGCGAATCTCCTCGAAAGCGACAGGGTCGATCGTTTCAATAACACGTTTTTTTTCGAGCGGAAAGCGGTTCGCCCGAAGAGACCTAAGCGTGTGTTTTCTGGCGCTGGCTAATCCCTGGCCGCTTAAAAGTTTTTTTATTTTGTGGTCGAGTCGCACACCACACCTTGTAGCACAACGCTACAATTTCAATTAAACTGCCTTTGAGATGAGTCTCTGGAAAAAGCTGCTCTGGCTTGTCGTATCGGCGTTAGGGGTGGTGGCCATTGCCATTTTAGCGCTCTCGCGTGGCGAACAAATCAGTGCGCTCTGGATCATTGTGGCAGGCCTTTGCGCGCTTTCCATCAGCTACCGCTTTTACAGCAAATGGCTGGCGGCAAAGGTGCTGATGCTTAATGACGGCCGGACCACGCCGGCAGTGCTACAGAACGACGGCAAAGACTATGTGCCGACGAATCGGTGGATGGTCTTCGGGCATCATTTTGCGGCAATCGCCGGTCCGGGGCCGTTGGTGGGACCCGTCCTTGCAGCGCAGTTTGGTTTCCTGCCGGGCACTCTCTGGATCTTAATTGGCGCGACACTCGGCGGCGGGGTGCACGACATGATCATGCTTTTCGCGTCGATCCGGCGTGGCGGCAAAACGCTCGGCCAGATGGTGAAGGAAGAAATCGGGCGCGGCGTCGGTGCCCTTGCCCTGATCAGTGTGCTGGCGATCATGATCATTTTGCTGGCGGTGCTCGCGCTCGTCGTGGTGCAAGCGCTGGCCGAAAGTCCGTGGGGCGTTTTTACCATCGCCACGACCATACCGGTGGCGTTGATCATGGGAATCGGTTTGCGCACAGGGAAAGTAAATGTGCTGGCGGTGACGATTTTCGGGTTGATTGGGCTGGGGTTTGGAGTCTGGGGTGGACAATTTCTGGCAGACTTTCCCGCGATTGAAGCGTGGTTTCGACACGACCAGAAATGGCTGGCATGGGCGATCATGATCTATGGACTGGCCGCGTCGATTCTGCCGGTGTGGATGCTGCTCACACCGCGCGATTACCTGAGCACGTTTTTGAAACTCGGCACGGTTATCATGCTCGCGGCGGCCGTCGTGCTGATCAATCCGACGCTGCAAATGCCGGCGATCACAAAATTCATCGACGGCACCGGGCTTGTCTTTGCCGGCCCGGTCTTCCCATTTGTGTGCATCACTATCGCCTGCGGCGCGGTCTCAGGGTTTCATTCTCTCATTGCCTCTGGCACAACGCCGAAAATGGTGAGACGCGAATCGCGAATACGCACTATCGGCTACGGCGCAATGGTGACCGAAATGATGGTCGCCTTGATGGCGATGATCGCGGC
>WNFY01003381.1_pt1 | contig 14932 bp, 18 predicted proteins | sample 5400091 | NCBI WGS metagenome assembly WNFY01 (sample SAMN13153364, study PRJNA577476) | soil metagenome | isolation source: 60 cm soil or saprolite under grassland replicate 1 | place: USA:California | collected 2016-06-15 | reverse complement strand
GGTGGCGGGCGTCGGACCGGTCGGTCTTGGCGCGGCGCTTTGGGCCGCGTTTGGCAGCCGTCTCCGCCGGCTCGGCCAGCTGGGCCCCGATGCCGGCCCGCTCCAGCTCCTCCACCACGTAGCGCCAGCCGGTGCAGCCCTCCACGGCGAAGGCCACCTCACCCTGCCCCTCGACCCGGGCCAGGAAGGACCGAAGCTGCCCACGGTCGGCTGGGACGACACGACCCCGATCGACCTGGCCGGTGACCACATCCAGATAGTCGTAGGTGAGCTGGCGCCGGTGCAGATCGAACCCCCCTATGATGGCCATGCGGGACCTCCTCGAGCTCCTGCAACTCATCGGCCCCGCCGTGCCGCCTCGGCTCGTCGGCGACCGCTGCCGTACAGCAGACTGCTACGGCTGTGCCGGGGAGGTCCCCCCACATTCCATCTTGTAGCCGAACTCGACGGGGTGGCCGATGCGGCCCTTGCGGATCGGGCGGGCGTCGGGGTCGTGGAGGCTGACCAGCCGGCTCGCCCCGTCTGGCATGCCACCAGCCAGACGAATGCGGGCCTGGTCGAGCAGGCGGCGGGCCTGTTGGATCGTGGTCTGGAGTTGGTTGACCAGGGCTGTGCAGCGCCCGGAGGCGGCAGGCCCAGGCCTGCCAGGCGCCTGACCCCGACCCCGCCGGGCGTTGGCGACGACACGGCCGGCGTCGGCGAGCTGGGATTCGGCCAACGCGGCGACCTGTCTGGTCACCGCGAACACGACCTGTTTGGCGTCACCGCTGCGCGAGCGCATCGCCCGGGCGACCTCGTGTTCGCGGCGGTGCGCCGCGCGCCGACGATCCCGGACCTTAGTCTGGGTGGCACCCCCCGCAGCCTGGACCCGCTTGGCGGTGGCGGCCAGCGTGCAGACCGCCCGTGCCAGCAGCCCCAGGTCGGTCGGGTCGGCCACGTTGGCTGCGATAACGGTGGTGTCGATGCGCAGCTTGCGGCAGCGCAGCAGCTTGTCGCCGGCGAGCTTGGCCAGGAGTGCCAGGTTCAGCTGCTCGATGACCTCTGGGCCGGCGCGGCGCACCAACTTGACCAGGGTGGTGGGGTGGGGACGTGCTGGTCCAGGCCGATGCGGCAAAACCGTCGCCAGGAGATCGAGTCGGCGGCCTCGCGGCACAGCGTCTCGTAGCCGAGTTGGTAGCGGTGCTTGAGGTACAGCAGGCGCAGCAGGGTCTGGATGGGGATCGACGGGCGGCCCAGCCGAGCAGAGAAGTGGGCCCGCCAGGGGGCGATGAACCGTTCGTCGTCGAGGTAGGCGTCGACCTGGGTGAGTTCCGGGGACAGCTGTCGGGCTTCGGCTGGGAGCAGCGTGTCCCAGGCAGGTGGCGGCGGGGCGGCAACGCGAAGCACCATAAGCTCCTCAGCAACTCGGAAGGAGCTAACGGCTCATTCTGCCATCACGGACTGTCACCTGACAGCGTTTCCCCTGCTCAGGAGCTTATCCGACCCTGAGTTCTTCAGGGCGAAGTAAATTAACAGCCTGGATCTTGGGGCGTGTTCCGGCAGCGTGGACACCGCTCGGCGGCTGCGGCTGAAAACCGCAAGGTCGGCGGTTTGATCCCGTCCCTGCCCACCGTCCAGCTCAGAGGCCTATGCGCTGAGACGGTGCCGCCGGACGATCCCAGGATTGAGGCATCGTTGGGGGCATGCTCTTTCCCGGCCACGCTTCGAGCCGCAGCGAAGGACCCGATGACGGCATCTACCGGTCGGCGGGCCAGGTGCTGATCACGGGAGCAGCGGCGGCTGGACGGCGTAGGGATCCCACCAATCCGGCTCCGGCTCGACCTCCGGGTGCAGGTGCAGCAGGTGCTGGCGGAACTCCTCAGGATTGGCAGCGAGGTACACGCAGTAGGGACACGGTTCGCCTTCCGGCACCTTGGCCTCCTCCCGCGAGACGGTTTCGGATCGAGGCCTCTGTCGTTGCCTCATTACCCCATTACCGCTGAGATCTACCGCAATCGTGGTTTGTTCCCGGGCGGCTCGGCGAGCCGCCACTGAAGTTCGGTACCGACCTGGGCGGGTTGACCGGCACACCAGCCCGAAACAGCGCAGCTCAGCGGCCCTGCACACGAGCAGGAGCGGGCGACCACGCAGCTTGCTGACCCGGGCGGGGCCCCTGCAGGACGGTCGTCACCGGTCCGGCGAACCGGCGTGGCGGTGCGCTCGGGTGGCGATCGGGGATCAACGCCGGTCGGCCTGAGCGTGGCCTCGTCGGCGGCTGTGGGGTCGACGCCGACCTGGCCGCCCGCCGAAGTCGCCGGCGCGCCTGGACGGCGGCGGCTGGTCGGGTGCAGCCAGCGCAGGTACTCGCGGCTGAGGTGCTGACTGAGCCGGGCGCGGAGCTGCTCGCGCACGTAGCTCATCGCGGGCCGGCCGAGCGCGCGAGCCTGCTCCATAGTCACCCCGCCAACCTCCAGGCCCTTGACCTGGCCGGCGCGGTCGGGGAAGCCTACCGGCGCGGCCTGCTGACCACCTGACCGACTGATCGAGGCGCGCTACGCGGCGCCCAGCTCGGTGGTGCAGAAGGCGCAGCGGCGTGCCTTGACGGGGATGTCCATCAGGCAGTACGGGCACTTGCGGGTGGTCGGCTCGGGCGTCTCGCGATGGCTGAAGTGGGCCATGAGCAGGTTGACCGGCTTGATGACGAAGAAGAACACCGCGGCGGCGATGGTCAGAAACGCGATCAGCGCGTTGAGGAAATCGCCGTAGCGGAACACCGACCTGTTGATCCGGAAGGTCAGCCCGCTGAAGTCGGACTGGCCGAAGATGGCGGCGATTAGCGGGGTGAGGAGGTCCCTGACCAACGCCTGCACTACCGCGGCGAACGCCACGCCGATGACGATCCCGACCGCCAGGTCGACCACGTTGCCCCTGAGCACGAAGGTCCTGAAGTCCGACAGCAATCCGCGCACCAGCGCTCCCTCCGGGCCGGAGATGTTCCGTGCAGGATCCTCCGTCGTTGCCCGGGATGTGAAATCGAGAAACGGGGGCGCCGAAGCAGGTTAGCTGCGCGCATGGTCGGGTAGACGCGGGCCTGCAATGCTCGAAGGAGGGGACGGCGATGACCGGACAGGTGAGCCAGCAACAGGCCGAAGACCTCCGGGACCGTCCGGCAGGTGAGCTCGTCCAGCAGATGAGCGAGCAGGTATCGCGGCTGGTCCGCGAGGAGCTGCGCCTGGCCCAACTCGAACTGGCCCAGAAGGGCAAGCGCGCGGGTATCGGAGTGGGGCTGTTCGGTGGCAGCGGGCTGCTCAGCCTCTACGGCCTGGCGGCCATCATCGCGGGCGTGGCGCTGCTGCTCGCCCTGGTGCTGCCGGCGTGGGCCGCGGCCCTGATCGTGGGCGCCGTGCTGCTGGCCACGGCGGGGGCGCTCGCGCTGCTGGGCAAGCGCCAGGTCAGCGAGGCCACGCCGCCGACGCCACAACAGACGATCGACAGTGTCAAGGCGGACGTCGAGGTCGTGAAGGAGCGTGCACGCAAATGACAGCACGCGATTCCACCGGTAGGCAGGCGGGCGGCGCGACCTCCGACCCGGAGGAGCTGCGGCAGGAGATCGAGCGCACCCGCGAGGAGCTGGGCGACACCGTCGAGGCCCTGGCGCACAAGGCCGACGTCAAGGCCCGGGTCCAGGAGCGGGTCACCGACATCAGTCAGCGCGCCCAGGCCACCGCCGCGCAGGGTGCCCGCACGGTTCGGAACCGGCGCGCGCCGCTGGCGGCAATTGGCGGCGCGGTGCTGCTGGCCGCTCTGGTGATCCTGTGGTGGAGGCGGCGAGCATGATCAAGCTGCTGTACCGGCCGCTCGGCCTCGGCTTCAGCGTGGCGGGCGGCCTAGTGGCCGGAGCGCTGTTCAAGCAGGTGTGGAAGCTGGCGGCCGGCGAGGAGGACGCGCCCAAGGCCACCGAGGAGGACCGCACCTGGCGCGAGGTGCTGCTCGCCGCGGCGCTGCAGGGAACGATCTTCGCGGTGGTTAAGGCCGCCGTGGACCGCGGTGGCGCCAAGGGCGTGCGCCGGCTGACCGGGACCTGGCCAGCCGGCTGACCGGCAAGCGGGCTCGCCTGGCGGCCGCCAGGCGGCTGCGGGGGTGAGGGCTGTGGCACGAGACATCGACGAACCGCGACGGGCGACTGGGACCGGGCCAAACGACCGGCCGCCCCTCGAGCGCCCGACCGAGCTGGACAGGCGCTCCTGGCTGGGCGTGCTCAAGCGGACCATCCGGGAGTTCCGCGACGACCAGCTGACCGACCGCGCCGCGGCCCTCACCTACTACGGGATCCTGTCGATCTTCCCCGCGCTGCTGGCGCTGGTCTCGGTCCTCGGCCTGCTCGGCCAGGGGTCCATCCAGCCACTGATCGACAACCTGCGCGAGTTCGCGCCGGGCCCCGCCCGGGACCTCCTGACCACGGTGCTGAAGAATCTGCAGAACAGCCAGCGCACCGCGGGGTTCTTCGCCATCGTGGGTATCGCGGTGGCGCTGTGGTCGGCGTCCGGCTACGTCGCCGCCTTCATGCGGGCTTCCAACCACGTCTACGAGATGCCCGAGGGGCGGCCCATCTGGATCAAGCTGCCGGTGCGCGTCGCCGTGACCGCGGTGCTGCTGGTCCTGCTGGCCGTGAGCGCGTTCGCGGTGGTCCTGACCGGCAGTCTGGCCGACCGGGTCGGCAAGATTTTCGGCATCGGCGATACCGCCACGATGGTGTGGGACATCGCCAAGTGGCCGGCCCTGATCGTGATCGTGAGCCTGATGCTGGCGATCCTGTACTGGGCCGCGCCCAACGTGCGCCACCCCAGCCTCCGCTGGATCACCCCTGGCAGCATCCTCGCCGTGATCGTGTGGATCATCGCCTCGGCCGCGTTCGCCTTCTACGTGGCCAACTTCGGCTCCTACAACAAGACCTACGGAGCCCTGGCGGGCGTGGTGATCTTCCTGATCTGGCTGTGGATCTCCAACATCGCCGTGCTGCTGGGCGTCGAGCTGGACGCGGAGCTGCAGCGGGGTCGCGCCATCGAGGCGGGCCACCCGCCGGACAAGGGGCCCTACGCCGAGCCCCGCTCCACGAGGAAGTTCCCGGAGGGCACGGCGGGAACCTAAAAATCTAATAGCCGATTCTGCTAGGGCCGCGCGGTACGGTACGACCGGAGTCGCGGTCGCATGGTCGCTGCCGCATAATCGTATCCGCCCTTGGGCCTTCGGTGCGCTCATGCCGCCATACCTGGATAGCCGGCTACCGTGATCGCTTCCCGGTACTGCCCATTGGTCAATGGTCGCCCGGCACGGCCGCACTCCCGGCGGCCCTGGGCGGCTTGGTCGGCTACAGGAACCGCTCGCCTGGACGTCGGCGGCTGGTCGGGTGCAGCCAGCGGAGGTACTGGCGGCTGATCTCACTGGCGAGCCGGCCGCGGAGCTGCTCGCGGACGTAGGTCATCTGGGGCCGGCCCAGCGCGCGGGCCTCATCCACGCCCACCCCGCCAACCTCCAACCCCTTGACCTGGCCGGCGCGCCAGCAGTCCACCACCGCAAGCAAGGCCACCTCGGGGCTGACGCCGAGGTCAGTCCAGCGCTGCTGTGGCCAGGCACGCAGCTCGGCGGTCAGATCGGCCAGGAACAGCAGGTCTCGCGGCGCCCGGTCAGGGTGGCCGGTCAGCAGGTCGTACAGCACCTGGCCGTCCGGCTGTGGGACCTGCTCACCCAGCAGGGCGGCCGGGGCGACCACCAGCACACCGCCGGGCTCGGGTGCGATGTCAGCAAGCGGCTGATCCAGCAGGATCGCCAGGTAGCAGTCGGCGACCCGGCCGGGCCGGAGCAGCTCGCCGTAGGCGTTGGGGCCAAGCCGCCGCACCTGGTGCTCCTTGAGACTCGACGCTCCCGTCGCCAGGCTACCCGGCCGCCGCAGTGGCGTCCCTCGTCCATAGAGTTGGGCTAGATTGACTCGTACCAGCCTGTTGCACAAAGCCGTTTCGGGAGCCACGCGCTTTCCAAAAGCCCTGGTCAGGGACTCGATGGGGCAGCCGATCAGGGCCATTTCGGGGTTTGTGCAACAGGCTGGTACCAGGCTGTTGCACAAAGCTTGCGGCTGCTCTCCGTGCAGCCGACGGGGCTCCTGCAACCTCTGGCGTGGTCCTTCTTCAAACAGGACGGGGGTGGCTGCCTCGTTGGCAAGCAGTCATAGACGCACGGCAGACCGCAACGGCTTCATTGCCGTACTGCTTGCTCTGCTCTTCAGGGTGATGGGGCCGGTCCCGAGAACCGGCCCCATCACCGCGCTCGTACCTGAGCTAGAAGGTGCCGTTGTCGATGGTGAAGTGCTCGACGCCGCAGTCCGAGGTCGAGCCCTCATTGTTGGCGTCGCCGCTGTAGGTCACCTGCCAGCGCCAGGTGCCAAGCGTCTTGGCGATGAAGGTCGTATTGGTCGTGGAGTAGGTGCCGTTGCCGGTGACGTTCACGGTCTCGGTGTAGGCGGGCGTTCCCGAGCAGGTGGCATCGCTGGGGCTGTAGAGGTTGAAGACGACCGTGCCGCCCGCGTTGTCGGTCAGCCCGCTGAGGGTCGCGTCGTCGTTGGGGATCAGGTTCGGTGCGGTGCTGATCGCCGACGGGTTCTTGTTGACGACCAGGTGCTCGCTGGTGCACTGGCTGGTGGCGCCGTCGTTGTTGGCGTCGCCGCTGTAGACGGCCTGCCAGTAGAAGTCGCCGGCGCTGTGGAAGGTGATCGGGTCGGAGTCGTCCACCACGCCGTTGGTCACAGGCTTGGTGCCAGCATCCTGGGGGTTGTCGGTGCAGGTGTCGTTTGTGTAGACGGTGTAGGTCACCGTCCCACCCGCGTTGCTGGTGGCGCCGGTCAGCGTGGCGGAGTCGTGCACCGCGGTGCCGATGCTCACGCTGGTGGCCGACAGTGTCGTGGCGATCGAGGGGCTGGCCTTCTTGACGACCAGGTGCTCGCTGGTGCAGTCGCTGCTGGCGCCGTCGTTGTAGGCGTCGCCGCTGTAGACGGCCTGCCAGTAGAAGTCGCCGGCGCTGTTGAAGGTGACCGACTTGGAATCGGGCACCACGCCGTTGGTGACGTCCACGGTGTCGGTGTCCAGCGGGGTGCCGCTGCAGGTGCTGTTGTCGTAGACGGAGTAGGTCACCGTCCCGCCCGCGTTGGCGGTCGCGTCGGTCAGGGTCGCCGAGTCATGGACCGTGCCGCCGACGGTGATGGAGCTGGACGACAGCGTCGTGGCGATTTTCGGGCTCAGGGTGAGGTGGTTGGTGTAGGTGCACTCGACGATCCCGCCGCCGGCCATGGTGATGGAGGCGGTCGCGTCGCTGGGGGTGACGCTGGTGCCATCACCGGTCGCCGTGCACTTGAGGCTCTTGAGCGTCCAGCCGGCCGGAGGGGCCGACTCGGTCACGCTGTAGGAGCCGGCCAGCACGGTCCCGGGACCATAGGTTTGGGTCCCGCCGTTGGACAGGCTGAAGGTCGCCGGGGTGAGCCCGCCGGTGGTGGTGTATTGGAACGACGTGTTGGTCGGATCTGGCGAAGGCTCCGTCACCTTCTTGACGATGATGGTGCCGCAGTTGGAGATGTTGACCGGCCGCGGGGCGACGAAGTCCTTGACCTCGGCCGGGAAGGAGGCCGAGGAGCGGCTCTTGAGGAACGCGCTGCCGAACGCCTCGCAGGTGCCAGGCGGGAACACGCCCGCCTCGGTCAGGTTGACCGCCGCCTCGCCGAAGGTCAGCCCCGGCAGGCTGACCCCGGCGATCGGGTCGCTGACTGTCGAGGTGTTGACGGCGCCCTCGGCGAACCCGGCGGCCGACAGGTTCACCCGGTTGCCCCAGCACGGCAGCGCATTGGCCGAGAAGCACTGGCTGGTCGAGCCGGTGGTGACCCACTTCAGCAGGCCCAGCACCGGGTTGCCGCCGCCGTTGGTGAAGTCGAAGGTGATCAGCAGGTCGCCGGCCGTCCGGACGAGCGTCTTGGGACCGGTGGTGGTCAGGTTGGGCTGGGTCTTCTGGTTGATCTCGAAGTCCATGTTGGCCGAGCCCAGCACGTTCGACCGTTCCCACGCCAGGTACAGGTAGTTGCTGTTGTTGGCGAATTCGTTGGCGACGTAGAAGCGGGTCAGGTCGCTCTTTTGGGGCGGGATCGACCCGGTGACGACCGACACGTTGGGATCGTCTTCCTTGGTGCCCTGCCCGAACGCGTTGTCCCCCGTGCCGCTGGCCACGTCGTCGCCGCGGACGCGGTTGGGCGCGTTGGCCCAGTCGGTGTTGCCGGCGGTGTCGACCACCAGGTTGCCGTCCTTGCCCTCGAAGCTGCTGCCCGGCAAGGCCAGGCCGGGATGCACCAAGGCCACGAGAAGCAGCAGGACCACGCTCAGCGGAACCGCGATGCCGGCACGCAGCGAGCGACGCCGCAGTCTTGAACCATTCATGTGCAGGAACCCCCTCATAAAGGCGGATGCGAGCCCAAGCAGGCACGAGCAGGCCTCGCGTGGCCGATGGAGCGTGGCCCGATGGAGCGTGGTGTCGCGATTGCCGTACCAAGGCTGTCGTCGGTGCCGCCGCCCGGATCAGCTGAAGGCGTCTCACCCCCTTTGATCTGCTGCATGGCTGCTCAGGCCCGGTGCGGCGTCGACGTGGTGGACCGGCAGGGCCTTGGCTGTGCGCGCCTCTGTGGGGAGAAGGGTGAGTTCGTTGCCTTCCGTTACACCCGTAATCGCAACGATCCTGCTTTGTTTTCGATTAGTTACTATTGGGGGAGCCAGCAACCAAGGTCGCGATTCGCTGAGCCCAGGCCTTCGCTGTGCGTCGGCAGAACCACCGAGCATCGTCCCAGCAGCCACTAGCAACACCCTGGTAGCAGGCTGTCGCCGAAGCGTTTGCGGCTGCTCACCCGTTGCAGCCGACGGCTCCGGCAACCTGTGGCCTGGTCCTTGTCCACAACGGGACGGCTCACCCGCCGGCGCCGGGACCATCGACCCGCAAGCAGCACCGCCGGCCAGCGAAGACTCCTGGCGCGGGCAGTCCTCGTACCCCCGGCGAGGGCTGCCCGCCTGCAGGTACGACATCGCCCGACGGGCAGGGTAGCTTGGGCGCTACGGTCGGTAGCGGTGCCATGGGGCGATGTTGACCAGCTGGCAGGAACAAAGGGAGGAGTTCGTCCTGACCCTGGGACGCGTCCGCTCGGCGCTGCGTCACGTCGGTATGAAGACCCAGCGCACCGCAGCCGAGCATGAGCGGATGGCGGCCTGGTATGCCGAGCATGGCGATGAGTCTGCCGCACAGAGGGAGCGCCACGCGGCTGTGTCGCAGCAACAGCTGCTGGCCGATCTGGCTGCCGCCGTCCAAGCCCTGGAGGGCACGGTGTCGGGGGCGCTGGACCGTTTGGACCCGTGAGCCTGGCAGTCCCGCCGCGCCGCTGACGCCCAACGACCTGCGGGTCTGGCAAGTCCTTGGGGTCGCGTGGCGCAAACGCTGGAGAGCAGGTCGCAGGGCCGCTCGGCGATTCGGTTGCTGGGCGTCGCTGGGCTTGTAGGTGATGGAACTCAGATCACCCTTGTCTTGGTGAGGGATGGTCCGCTGCCGGCCCATGACGGTGCCGGCGGTTGTCGAGCGTCACGGAGCGCGAAAGGTCGCGGCGGCCCGACGGGGTCGCAGCAGAGATTAAGCTTAACGGTAGTCAGCCAGCAGACGGGTTCCGGCCCCTCGCCGACGGAGGTGCCATGAGCGTGTACCAACCAGCCGCGGAGTCTGGGCAGGACAACCCGGACGGACCCCCGGCCTTCCGGATGGTGTGGCGCGGGTACGACCGCGAGGAGGTCGACGCCTACCTGCCACAGCTCATCGCGCGCCTGGGGGAGGCGGTCGACCGCTACGCCGAGGCCGAACAGGCAAAGGCTGAAATGCAGCGCGAGGTCACCAGCCTCCGTGAGGAGTCGTTTCAGCAGCTCGGCGGGGAGGCCGCCGCACTGCTCCAGGAGGCGGGCCGCTCAGCCGACCAGCTCGTCGAGAATGCCAGGCGCCGCGCCGAGACCATCATCGAGAAGGCCCAGCAGCAGGCCGAGCAGCTTCGGGCGGACGGCACCAACGAGGCGCAGAAGGCCCTGAAGCAGGCGCGCGAGGTCGCCGACCAGATCCACCGCGAGGTGGAGCAGGAGCGGGCGGCGCTGCACAGCGAGACCGAGCAGGTACATGAGGTCCGCGACGGGTTGGTGGACGACCTGGGTCGGGTGCACGGCGCGATCGGCGCCCTGCTGGAGCGGATTGGCACGCAACGGGACCAGCCGCTGACCGCCGGCGGCGCCGCCGATCCCCAGGCCGCGACCGCAGCAAATGCCAAGGCCGAGAAGCCGCCCGAGTCCCGGCAGGTCCCCGAGCGAGCGAAGGTCGCCGAGCCCGACTAGCTCGCCGCCGGTCCGCCAGCCGGAGCCGAACCTCCGGCGCACTGCCTACGGTGGACTCGCCCAGCTTGCGCCGTCTTCGTGGACCAGTGTTGCCAGCACTGCCGGGAGGTGTGCCGCTGCTGGTCCGAGGACTGCCAGAGGACGCCCCTCCCTCGCACGCCCACCGCGTGAGGATCACCCCCTGCCGAAGCCATGCCAGCATCAGAGGCCGTGGAACCGCAGCATACGCGCTACCTGGATCCTGCGGTGTCACCCTGCGGCGGCGCCGATCAGTCAATCGCGCGAAGCGCACCACTCAGTGCGGCCGCACCGCTCCCCCGAGAGCGCCATGATCTGCACGGTGGTTGAAGGCCAGGCGCAGGAGCTCGGCCGGTTTACCCGGGATCCACCGAGGATTTGTTGATGTTGATCCCTTGAAGGGCGAACAGGTGCCCGCTGACCTAGGAGAATGGCGTTGCTGAAGCGACCGTTCGACCCAGCCAGGAGGACGCCTGTTCAGTGCGATCATCCCACAGCCCCGATCAGATCACCGTCACCTTCGATGACGACCATGCCGTCGCTGATGCTGGCCTGATCCTTGCCGCCAGCCTGGCCGAGGGACTCGGGCTGCGTGAGCTGTTCGACACCCACGTTGATCTCGCCGACGCACCCGGCGCGGCCAACGCCGGTGACAAGGCGATGACCCTGCTCCACTCGGCCCTGGCCGGCGGCGAGTGGATCGGTGACGCCGACGCCTTGCGCGCCGGCGCGACCGGGCAGGTGCTGGGCCACCGTGTTGCCGCGCCGTCCACGCTGGGCACGTTCCTGCGCTCGTTCACCTGGGGCTCGACCCGGCAGCTCGACCAGGTCGCCGGGATCGCATTGGCCCGCGCGTGGGCGGCGGGTGCCGGGCCGGGGCCGTGCCGGTGACCATCGACGTCGATTCCACCCACTGCGAGACCTACGGGCTCCAAAAGCAAGGCGCGAGCGGGGTCGACCGGCATGGCGAGCGTGGCTACCACCCGCTGCTGGCCACCGTGGCCGGCAGCGGCGACGTGCTTTACTCCCGCCTGCGTGAGGGCATCGCCAACACCGGGCGCGGCGCGGCCAGCTTTGTCACCGAGACGATCAACCGGGCCCGCCGCGGCGGCGCCACCGGGCCGATCTGCCTGCGCGCCGACTCCGGGTTCTACACCCACAAGGTCGTCCAGGCCTGCTGCAAGCAGGGGGGTGACCTGCTCGATCACCGTCAAGTTCACCAAGGCCGTCCGCAAGGTCATCGCCCGGATCCCGAGCAGTCCTGGACGCCGATCCCCTACTGGTTGGACGGCGGCGCCGACGTCGCCGAGACCAGCTACCGGCCCTTTGGCCGCAAGGGAAGGGTGATGCGCCTGATCGTGCGCTGTGTGCGGCCCACCCCGGCTCGCAGCTCGCGTTGTTCTGCGACTACGACTACCACGGCTTTGTCACCGACCGTGAGGGCGCCATGCTGGCGTTGGAGGCCGACCATCGTCGCCACGCCGAGGTCGAAAACGTGATCCGAGACCTCAAGTACGGCGTTGGCCTCAACCACCTGCCATCCGGCAAGTTCGCCGCCAACGCCGCCTGGCTGGCCTTGAACGTCATCGCGCACAACCTGGCCCGCTGGACCAGCCGAATCGGCCTGGGCGAGACCCTCATCACCACCAAGACCCTACGGATCCGCTACCTGGATCTGCCCGGTCGGCTGACCCGTTCCGCCCGACGCTGGCACCTGCACCTACCTACCCGCTGGCCCTGGGCGCACGAGTTCCTCTTCGCACTGGACCGGCTGCGCTGCGTGCCGTTCCCAACCTGACGTCCGCGGGCCACCATCATCGTTGCACCCAGCCCGCTCCCGGGCCGGCGGCAGCCTGCGTCACAGACGCTGCCACGCCCATCGATGCCCGGTCGAGCACCAAGGCGAGGTCATCACGCCGGCTACTGGCCTTCCCCGCGCCCATCCCGGCTCAAGCCAAGCCCCAGAACCCCGAAATCCCGGCCGAAGAAACAGATGCGGTGGATCCCGGCTAAGCTGGAAGTCGAGCAAGATCGAGGGCAACACCTACACCCTGCTCGACACCGAGCGGCTGCTGCGCGAGGCCGTAGAGGCACCCGGCATCCCCACGCCGAGGCTGTGATGATCGTCGACCACAAGCGCGCCTTCGAGTACGTCTGGCAGCACCAGGAGGACTTTCGCCGGCTCACGCGCGCGCAGGTAGAGGAGGTCCATGCGCTCCTGACGAAGGACCTCAGCGTGCCGGGTGGACTGCGCACGAGCGGAGTTGGGATCACGGGCACGTCGTACGTCCCGCCGGCGAGTAGGGTAGAGATCGCGTCGCACCTCAACGGGATCCTCCGGGCCATCGACGGGTTTGAGGAGCCGGCGGAGAAGGCGCTCGGCTGTCTCGTGCTCCTGCCGTATCTTCAGCCCTTCGCTGATGGTAACAAGCGGGCCTCTCGCCTCATGGCGAACGCCGTGCTCCTGGCCCACGGCCTGCCCCCGCTGTCGTACCGCAGCATCGACGAGCAAGCCTATAAGGGCGCGCTCATCCTGTTCTATGAGCAGGGCGCGCTGGCCAACTTCCGCGATCTGTTCGTCGAGCAGTTGAGGTTCGCGGCGGCCAACTACTTCCTGTAGCAGCGGCTAGGAGTGACCCTGCGCCTTGACCTGTCGGGCGGTTGCCTGCTCCTCCGCCGGGGCGGCCGACGATGTCGGCGTCGCGACTTGCTCTTCGGTCACGGTGAGGTCGAGCAGGATGACGAGCTGACGCCACACGACCACCTGGTAGGTAAGGACGCCGCGCTCCCCAGCCAGCAGCGCGCGGTGCACCTCTCCCACAAGGCGGGTGGTGAAGGCGACGCTGCCGGCCACCGGGTTAACCCGGAGCACCGCGACGATGCCGGCGACATTGCCCCAGACGGCAGACGGGGCGGCGGCGACCTGCTCGAGGGTGCGTTGCGTGGTAAGGATCCGGTAGGCGGCCTCAGCCTGCTCCCCGGCGTCTTCGTCGTCGGGCCAGGCGGTAAACCCGGACTCATCGCCTGCCTGGACGCGTTCGACCAGCGTTCGCCACTGGGCAAGCTGCTCGGGTGTAGGGTCCGGTGGCGCCGCAGTCGCCGGCCGCTTGGGATTGCCGCTCATGGCGGGCACCGAGCACCCATCTGGGCCCCGGGGAAGTTCGGATCGGCATGCCGACGGCACGACTCCACCATGGCCATCCCCCGCATCAGCACCGCACGTCGGCCAACCGCGCGACGCTACCCGACCAAGGCAACGCTCTGCAAGCTCCGGTCAGCCGAGGAGCGAACCTGTCTCCGCCGCTTGTGCATTAACGTTGGCCGCACGCCGCCTACGCTGACCGTTCTTGGCCCCCCGAGCCATTTCTGACGCAAAATGGATAATGTGCAACGTGGCCTCGTGTCGCTCCCCTGTCTGGCGAATCTGAACCAGGCTCATAGCGCTCCCCTTTGGAGTGAGACACCGGCACGATACGGAGCCTGTCTACCTGGCTCCAAGCGGTGGTACAGGTCGCGGGCGTAGAGGGCTGCCTGCTCAGGGTATCGAATTCAAGATCATTGGTCGCCCACGATCCTTCCCCAAAAGCCAGCACCTCCACACGTAGTTTTCGCCCACTTGCACATCCCCCTTTTTGGTCGCGAGTGGCCGACCGGTTTTTATAGGGGGATGGCGAGCGTAAGCGAATATGCAATTACGCAAAGCATTGGCGCAGCTTACGGACGGCCCGAGGGTACATCATTGAGATGGGCCAACGCTCTCTTACTATTCGACACCATCGCGGCCAGCGCGGCATGGAGACTTCGAGGAACATGAGGCCCTGCATCGCAGCTCTGATGATGCACTACGGCTTAGCCTGAGTGCAGCGTTCCAGTAATGGAATGATGCCTGTTCGGATTATGAGAAAGGCCCTCTGACCTGGGAGAATGGCGCCTGCGACAGCAGCCGTATCCCGATCAGGGGGGCACTTTCTCGATGCGATCCTCCCATACCCTGGACCAGCTTGACACCTGCTTTGACGACACCCACGCCATCGCCAATGCGGGCCTGCTGCTGCCGGCCACGCTGGCCCAGCGGCTGGGCATCGAGCAGGCCGCCGATGCGCTGATCGACCTTGGTGATCGGCCTGGCGCGGCACATCCTGGCCGCAAGCTGTTGACCCTCATCCATTCGATGCTGGCGGGTGGGGACTGCATCGACGACGCTAATGTGCTGCGCTGCGGGCAGACCGCCAGCGTGCTGGGCCATCGGGTCATGGCGCCCTCCACGCTGGGCACCTTCCTGCGCTCGTTCACCTTCGGCCACACCCGCCAGCTCGACCGGGTCTGCGAGACCGCCCTTTCAAGGGCGTGGGCGGCTGGGCGGGCCCCGGTGATGGGCCGATGACCATGGACCTGGACTCCACCGTGTGCCAGGTGCACGGCCACGCAAAGCAGGGCGCCGCCTACGGCTACACCCACACCCTCGGCTACCACCCGCTGCTGGCCAGCCGCGCCGA
>WNFY01006531.1_pt1 | contig 14934 bp, 17 predicted proteins | sample 5400091 | NCBI WGS metagenome assembly WNFY01 (sample SAMN13153364, study PRJNA577476) | soil metagenome | isolation source: 60 cm soil or saprolite under grassland replicate 1 | place: USA:California | collected 2016-06-15 | reverse complement strand
CCGACTATTTCACGCATACCCTGCCGCGCCAGGGCATTCAGAATCTGGTGAACGCGATCACGAGTCGCCAGTCTAACTCCTCGCTCGGCAACGGCGGCATCGGCATGGACTCGTACGGCGGTGCCATCAACCGCGTGGCCGCCGACGCGACGGCCTTCGCGCATCGCAATGCGTTGTTCTCCGCGCAGTATTCGGCGAGCTGGAATGCGACCGATCCCGCTTCTATTGTCGCCGCGAACCGCACCTGGCAGAAAAATGCGTGGCAGTCGATGCGCCAGTACGCCAGCGGAGGGGCTTACCAGAACTACGTCGATCCCGATCTGTCCGACTGGCAGCAAGCGTATTACGGTGCCAACCTGGCCCGTTTGCAACGCGTCAAATCCACCTATGATCCAGGCAACTTTTTCCATTTCGCCCAGAGCATCCCGCCCGCCTCTTCTTGAGTAGGGAATGTACCGGCTGTGTCGTCTTCTCCAGGCTGTGGTGGAGGGATACCGCGCTGGCAAGAATGCACGATTTTGCAAAAACATTGCAGATCTGCATGCTTCACTGGTAAATAGGCTACTCTCTCAGACGTGGTAAAGAGAAACGTAGTCGCGCCACTTGTCAAGCGCCTGCCGCTCGTATCCCACAAGATGTGAAAACACCGACCTCGTTTTCTGGTGGGAACGGGCGCATCTCCCATCCGGTCCTCTTGCTGAGGCGTGCCAGTGGAGGGCTGGCGGGAGAATCACAATTAGAGGAGGGTCTCGTTGACGCAATCTGTCATACCCACGATCTGGCTGCCACGTAGAGTGAAGGATGAGGATACCGCAACTACGTGGTCTGATGCGCTCTTAAAGAGCTATTATTTCGAGAGGTACGTACTGGATGTCTGTATCGCCACGATGGAGCGAGGCGGAGTGACCTCTAAGATCAATACCTACCAGTTTTTCTCCTCCACTGAAGCGTGGGGTGTGCCAAGATATCCGGACAGGACGGTGATCCTGTATCCTGGAACCGATCTTCCGAGCGCGATTGCCGCTTTTATCCATGAAAATAGAACCTCTTTACGAGAGTCCGATTGCTGGTTGGGCACGTGGATCGATCCCGACACGGGAAATTGCTATCTCGATATTACCGCGATCCACTGGTGCCTGGAGGAGGCGCTGCGCGAAGCGATCATATTGAGCCAGAGCGCGCAGCGCAAGATCGTTGCTCTCTACGATTTCAAGAACGAGCAGCCGATCTATTTATCGGGTATTATTGAGCTGATTACTTCAGAAGCCGCGCAACGCGCCAGGATGGACGCGCAGGGCGACTGAATAAATCGAGGCGAATCTCTCTCCAAAAACGAAAAAAAGAAGGGGCATCTAACATTGATGCCCCTTCGACTACTCAACTCAGGCGCTGCGCAGTATATCATGCTCATGGAGCGATACCGACTCAACCTCTTCATTCTCGAACCATACCGGTTCTTTGATAAACGACCCTTCCAGGTCGATTAAATAAAAACAATGAGGCTTTACGGGATAAGGCTGACTTCCATGAGGAAATACATCAACCGTGCGCACTGTCCCCGTGAGGCCTCTGAAAGGACAATAGCTCGTCACTCGCACACGACTTCCTGTTTCAAATATTGCGGACTTCACCGTTCGCTGAACTCCCTTCTCGCTGTCACACATAATTCCGGTCTTGTGGCATGTATCATACATACACCCTCTACAGTGATTCAGGGTACACTCGAAACACAAGAAATACAACAGGCGAGCAATGAAAAACACGACAATTTTCCAGGCTTTTATAGGGCTGCAAAGGCCTGGCAAGCCGTTCGCGAGCATTATAAAGACCTCTGAAAATCCGATTTTTTTTTCTGAAAACTAAGTATCTCTACCAGAGAGCCAGAAGCAGCTTGCGAGTATTCCCTGCACTATTGCTGTGCTTTCTCATAAAATTCTAAAGCTTGCCTATTGCTTTTTTTCTTTTCACATTGTACCCTATGCATATAGGCTGACCATGAAGGACGGAGCGTTTCTAAGGAAGAGATGCCCGTCGTCAGATAAATAGTATCAGGAGCGTGTTTTGTGTAAAACGCCTCCAATCTCTTCGCATTGTGCACTGGTGCGACCTCTTCAACGGTGAGTTGCCTCAAGAAAAGGGCTATCGACGCGGAGTCAACGCGTATTTCGTGCTGCCTTTTGTTGGTCTGGCGACCTGGCCTGCTCATCGTAGATGGGAACACCGGTTTCTTTTTTGGCAGTGAATCTTTGTCCTGAAGGAGGATGTTCATGATCGATACACAGAAAGTAAATGATGCGACGTGGAGTTTGTCCGCATCAATACGCGATGCCAATCGGGCATTCGTCGATACACTGGTCAACGTCCAGGATAGAAATATGCGTTTTGCGCAGAGCCTCTATGAGGACGGGCTGAATGTGCTCAATAGCAATACCGAGAGCACCAGCCAGTTGATACAGGTGTGGCAGGAGCAGACGCACAGACAACAGGAGGCATATTCGACGCTGATCCGTACCTCACTGGATGCGTATGTCAAATTATTCACCACGCCGTTTTTATTCTACAAAGAAGCGCTAAATACGGCGGGGCGAGAACTGGAAGGCGCTAAGCAATCCACAGGTGACTGAGATCCAGTTACCAGAAAATGAGAGATGTCGTTAGAAGAGAGATACTTGATGATCTGAGAGCGGAGAAAGAGGAAGGTCAGCCTCCTTTTTCTCCTTATTTTTGTGTCCATTGAGAATGAAATCAATATCTACTATTTATTTGATGAGAATAGGCAGATATCAATTAAGTGATCTGGCAGAGAAATGGAACATTTTCCTGTAATCTTATCGCGCTTGAAAACGTCTTTAACAGAGAGGATACGAATTGTCGAGGCGCTGCATGAGTTCGCAGGCAAGCTTCAGCTTGCAGCGCATGGCGATGGGAGAGATGATACGGATTTTCCAGAAGCCTTGACAAAAAAGGCGTATGATGCGCTGAATCGAGTAGGGGAAAAATGAATGCTCGTGTAGAAAATCTTCCGATACGCATTGACATCTTCTTCACGAGCCTGCATTTCATTTACACAAAAGTTTTCTAAATTGTATGTACTCATGTTTTTTTTCGGGTGAGCGGAGGTGATGGATGCGCGAAGTGCAAGTGAGCTTCCCGCGTGGGAAAGTTGTACGAGAACGCTACATCGTTGAGGAGCTTCTCGGCAAGGGTGGTTTTGGTGCCGTTTACAAGGTTCGGGACCGGCGTGTCAGGAGCAACATTTTTGCTCTGAAAGAAGTGGTTGACCCGAATGGATATGAACGGGACCGCCTGGCGTTCGAATGCGAGATACTGAAGCGGCTCGATCATTCCAGTCTGCCGCGTGTCTATCGTGTGTTTGAGGACGAACGCAACAATCGTTTCTACATGCTGATGGACTATATCGAAGGCTCAAATCTAGACAAACTGCGACAACAGCAGCCGGAGAAGCGCTTCTCAGTCGCTCAAGTGATGAAGATTATGGCTCCTATTGCAGAGGCCATAACCTATTTACATGCGCAGCAGCCGCCTATTATCCATAGAGATATCAAACCATCAAATATTATCGTCTCGCCGGCGTGTGATGGCGCGGTGTTGGTCGATTTCGGCATCGCCAAGGAATACGACCAGGACTCGACGACGACCGCCGTGCGCCATTGTTCGCCGGGCTATGGAGCGCCTGAACACTACGCGCGCGGCACCAATACGCGCACCGACATCTACGGTCTGGCCGCCACCCTTTACACACTCTTGACGGGAAAAGTGCCAATCGATGCCCTCTATCGAATGACGCAGTTGGGCAGCAAGCACGATGATCCACTGGAGCCAGCCAATGCACTGCTGCCGACGATACCGCAGCATATAGCGGACGTAATACAGCAGGCGATGGCGATCAATAGCAATGATCGCTTTGTGACCATCGAGGAGTTCTGGCAGGCATTGACGCTTTATCCGATTGAGGATGATGAGCCCGAACCATTTCTTGAAGGAGTGGATGATGCTCACGATGGGGCGGAGGTCCTGACGCCGGCGGTGAGAACCACCTCGGCAGCACCTGAGACCCCGATGGTGCATGTCGAACGCGTGAGGAGCAGGATCCCGACCGCATTTGCGGCCCTTGTGTTGGTCGCACTCATTGCGGGAGGTCTCTTTAGCCTGATCACCTGGCCTCGGAACGGTCTTTCTGGCGGTTCGACTCCTGTCGACTCTGTTTCTTTAAAGGATGTGCGTAGCACCGCATTGGCGCGAGCTACGGCGTCGGGGGCTTACGCGACGGCGACCAGCACGACAGGGTCTACGCAGCCTGCAACGCCGACCACACAACCCTCACAAACTGCGACACCAGCGACTACGCCCGTGACGAGTTATCCGACGCTGTCTCAAAGCTACAGCGGGAACATTAGCGATGAGTATACGAGCCCGCCTACAAATAGTAGCATGACGTTGAGCCAGATTCAGCAGAATGGTTCGGTCATTAGCGGCTATTTTTCAGTGGGGCCTGGATTGATAGGTAGCGGTGGCTTTAGTGGCAGCGTAAGCACGGACAACAAATTTCAGTTTCTGGTTCCCGGCAACTCAATTGCTCCCTTGTTCTTCGAGGGGCAGGTGAGGTCCGATGGAAGTATAGCTGGTACGTATTGTAGCCAGCTCAATGGTGTGTGTAGTCGGGCCGCCGGTGGTTTCGGTACCTGGAACGTCTCCGCTTCTGGAACCGGAACGCGTATGAACAATACGCTACGCTCGTATGCCATCTCTCCTTTCCATGATGCTGTTGTAGAACGTAGATATTGGAGTGGCTAGCACGGGTTCGCTTCTCGCCACTTCCTATCGTACTGTGTAACCTTGCTGTCGTGCCGATCGTCTTAACTTCTTGTATACAGTGAAGTGTATTCTTCATGGGCAGGTGAAATAATGCCGGTGCCGGTTTTGTTCTGATCATTGATATTAAAATTGCAAAGATTGTTGTATGCAAACGCTTTGCCAAGCGTTATTATGAGGTAATTTCGTGCAAGAAGTACAGGCAATACTCCCAAATGGCACTATTGTACAGGAGCGTTATGTTATAGAAGACCTGCTGGGTCGTGGCGGCTTCGGCGCTGTTTACCGGGTGCGTGACCTGCGTGTCAGGGGAAATTTATTTGCGCTTAAAGAGATAGTCGATACTAGCAAACAGGAGCTGGATCGCTTCGCGTTCGAAAGCGAGGTGCTGAAGCGGCTCGACAACCGCTCCTTGCCCCGCGTCTATCGCGTCTTCGAGGATGATAAGAGCGCGCGCTCATATATCTTGATGGACTATATCGAGGGTCCAAATCTGGAGGTATTGCGCACCCAGCAGCCGGAGAAGCGCTTTCCCGTCGAGCAGGCTCTGAATATCATGGCACCTATTTTCGAGGCGGTCAGCTATCTGCATAGACAGGACCCACCCATCGTCCATCGCGATATCAAGCCCTCGAATATCATTGTGCCAGACACCGGCGATGAGGCGGTGCTGGTCGATTTTGGCATCGCGAAAGAGTACAACGTCGACGCGACGACGACCGCTGTGCGCCGCTGCTCGCCGGGCTATGGAGCGCCGGAGCAGTACGCCAGGGGGACGAATCCACGTACCGATATCTATGGGTTGGCGGCTACTCTCTATGCGCTGCTGACGGGTGCGGTGCCGGTCGATGCTTTCTTCCGCATGACGCAGATCGGTGGTAAGAATCACGATCCGCTTGTACCCGTCACGCAGCAGGTTCCGTCGGTTCCGCAATCGGCGTCGGACGCGATCCAGAAAGCCATGGCGATCCATGACGGCGACCGCTTCGCCAGCGTCGAGGAGTTCTGGCAGGCGCTGAATGAGTACCGTGGCGGAAGCCCTCTGCCGGCACCTGTTGTGGCATCTATTGCTGCTCCTTCTGCCGAGCCGCCCGTTGTTACATCCCCTGTAGCTGCGCCTATAGATGCCCCTTCTGCCGAATCTCCCCAGGAGGCTGCGTTTGCTGCGATCGAGCAGGAACCCGTCACGGTCGTCACCAGGCCGATGAAAAACAACAGGAGACGCGGGGCATTGCTTTTGCTGTTTACGGCCCTGGTTCTTCTTGCGCTCGTCGGTGGCCTTGCGCTCGGCAGCTCACGCCTGTTTTCGCCTGTTACCTCTAAGCATCCTTCTGGCACCGCTACTTCGGCGGCGAGCACAAAGGCGACGGCGACGCCCAGGCCGTCTGCAACGGCGACGCCGACCACACAACCTGCGGCGACACCGACCACACAACCTACGGCTCCTCCGCCCACGGTGGGACCGACTTCTACGCCGCTACCAACTGCCGCGTCTGCGGGGTATCCTACGCTCGCCAGTAATTACAGTGGCACGGTTACTGACCAGATTACCAGCCCTCCAATACAGGGAAATCTGGCTCTTTCAGGGATCAACCAGAATAACCCAAAAATCAGTGGATATGCCGATATCACCGGGAATCTGCAAGGAAGTGGGAACTTTACGGGACAGGTCACGACCAGCAACCGCATCTCGTTCCTGGTGGCAGGCTACACGGGACACGCACCACTGTTCTTCCAGGGGCAGATCAGCGCTTCCGGCAGCATCTCCGGCACCTATTGCAGCTACAAGAATAATGTATGCGATTCGAGTGCTGGCGGATACGGAATCTGGCAGGCCTCACCTGCTTAGGCACCACTTTCAGTCAGACACCTTGTCCTTGAATAGAGCAAGAATGGAATACCAGGAGTGCTCACCCTGTAAAAATGTTCAGGGTGAGCACCCTTCATTCTAGCAGTGACAGCGAAGCAATAATCGCGTATGCTTGTACGGAGCAGTATATTGCTCGTGCTGACGTATGGTCAAGTTACCACTTATCTTCAATTTGAATCGCGAGGGGGATATCGTGCAAGCATTTTCAGATGAGCGAAAAAATAGAGCGGACAACGAAAAAGAGACTGGGCGCCTCGAAGCCTTTAGCGATGGTGTATTCGCTGTTGCCATCACCCTGCTAGTTCTTGACATAAAATTAATAGGGGTAAACCCAGGGGCGCAACTGCCTGATGATTCCGTTGTGTGGAGATCATTCCTGCAGCAGGTGCCAACTATCGCAGCGTTTATCATTAGCTTTTTTACTATAGGGATAATGTGGTTGAATCACCACAAGATATTTAAGCAGATCCAACGTATTGATACAGGATTGCTACTGCTCAATATCTTACTGCTCCTGGTCATCGTGTTTATTCCAGTCCCCACAGCGTTGCTTGCTGAATATCTCCTCGTTCCTGGTCAGCACGCGGCGGCCATTATCTATAGCGGAACTTTTTTCATGATGGCGGTCTGCTTCAACCTGCTCTGGCGCTATGCCGCTCATCGTGGTCGGCTTCTTGGCAGAGATGTAGATTTGCAGGCAGTTGAAGGTATCAGCCGACAATATTTATTTGGTCCGCTGCTCTATATTATTCCCCTTATTCTCGCCTTTATCAACACGCCAGCCACTGCTATTTGCCAGTTCTTGCTCGCTCTCTTCTTTGCGCTACCTGGCCGCCCTCTGCGTTCAAAACCCAAAACAGTCGGGATGAAGAAGGACGTTACCGAAGGACAACATGAAGTGCAACAACCTTAGCTGCCATTTTGGTAGTGTATTATACGAATGAGGGCACTATCATGCCTGGTTCTGGGAGGATAGCGGGATCTGGTCGCGTTTGCTGCGTGTTGTGCGGCGTGTCGTGGTCGAGGGGGTAGCGGATTGTGACTGGAGGCGGGAGACTTTTCCGCGTATGAGTGAGATCTGGGAGTGGACTGCCTGGCGGGATTGCTGGAGCTGGCGGGCGATTTCAGAGGGTCGTTGGTTACTGAGCAGGTGTTGACAGATAATACCTTGTTTCTCGGTCAGGCCAATGCGCGGGTCTTCGAGCGCCATGCGGGCCATATCTTCCAGTTCGCCAAACTTGCTTCTACGATAATCGTCCAGGTCGTCCGGGGAGAAGAGCCAGCGGTCCACCACGCGTATACCGGGGATGCGTCCTGCTTCTACTAGATGCATAAAATGCCAATAACTGAGATCGAGTTGTTTTGCTGCTTCGTGTGTCGTGAGCATCCCATTGAGGTGCTGTAAATTGCTATGTAGCTCTGCGCTCCTGAGGACCATGTCGACGCCTTTCTACGGTTATCCTGCCGTAAGCTAAAAGTGTCTGGCAAGGATATACTTAATCGTTCCGAGTATATCATAGGGGGAGTGAGGAGTGCAAGTTTCGTGGGCGAAGAATTTCAGGGCGAAGGGGCGACCCGGCTGTGCGTAGTAGTCGCCCGCCTGCATCGATAGTGTGCGTAAAGCGGCTTATTACTTGCGCGGGAAGATAGCGTTGACACGCATCGCCAGGGAGATATCGCCCGCTGCTTTGACCTTGCCCGTCATAAATGCGTTCATCGCGTCCAGCTTGCCATCAGCGATCGCGAGCCAATCTTTGTCACTCATCGAGAGGGTCAGGTCCGGTTTCTCAACGCCGCCTGTGATGATATCGCATGTCTGGTTGGCGATCTTGATCGCCCACTTGCCAGCCTCTTCGCCGCTGATATTCCACTGGATCGTCTTATTCAAGCCCGCTGCCGCCGTTGGATTGAACAGGGCCTTCATCGTCTCGAAGGTTTCTGCAACTGTCATTGACTATCGTTCTCCTTTTATCTTTATGCAGGAAAGTTCCCTGCTGGCACTGCTACAGTATAGCACATCGCTGGGCGAGCGTTTCAAACCCTGGTGGCAACCGCTCTGAAAGAACAAAGCTGTTCCGCCGTACCAACAAAGCGCTCCTCGCGGCGGCCATGACGGACGCGCTCGGCAAAATGGGGCGCAAGGTCGAGGAAGCCTGCGCAGAGTTCGGCCCCTGCGGCCCTCGCAGCGTCAACGAGGATAGTATCAAGGACGGTGCGTCGTGGAGCGTAGATGTCGGCTACCTCCTCTGCAGGAGGAGACATGCCCACCAGCGTGAACGGGCCGAGATCGCGGGTAATTTTGGCAATAGGGGGACACCCCGAGGCGATCACCTGGCAGGCGGATGAAGTGGGTAGACATAAAGAGTGCTCGATTATGAGAAGCGAATGGGTGTCACGGCAGGAATACTTCTCTTGTTTCTAGTGCGCACTGATGGTATCCTGAAGAGGCAGGAGGAACTTCCGTCTTTAGCACGGTGAAATGGAGTCTCAGGTATGCCAGGCGAACAAGTTATGCGAAAGGTAAAAGTCGAGGGCGGCTATCTGCGCTTTAGCGCGGCCCATTTTATCACCTATGGCGGCAAGTGCGAGCGGTTGCACGGTCACAACTACGGCGTACTGGTCGAGATCGAGGGCGCGTTGGGCGAGGATAAGCTGGTCTTTGACTTCACCGTTCTCAAACAGCTCACGCGCGAGATCTGCCGACGGCTCAACCATCATTTCTTGCTGCCACTGCACAACCCCCACCTGCAAATGAGTTCCTCACCTGAGGAGTGGGAGATCCACTTTCAGAATAGACGCTATATCTTTCCCAGAGAGGATGTAATCGAGTTGCCGATCGACAATTCGACCGCCGAACGGCTCGCGGAGTACATCTGCAGCGAGCTACGCGCGCAACTCGCCGAATATGAGACCGCACACCTGCACACGATCATGGTGGGAGTCGAGGAGGCTCCCACCCAGATGGCGTATTACCGTCAAGCTTTTAGAGAAGGATAGCTTTGACTTCTTCCGTTATCTAAAGGGACTCAGGCCACGATAAACTCGCGCCCAACCGCCCTGGCAATGGCCTCCGCTTGCGGCATCAGATCTCTGAACTGCTCGATGGTCAGCGACTGCGCGCCGTCCTTGAGCGCCTCGTCAGGATTCGGGTGCACCTCGATCAGCAAGGCGTCGGTTCCGGCTGCGATCGAGGCCAGCGACATCGGCCCGACGAGATCGCGCCGCCCGGTTCCCTGGCTGGGATCGGAGATGATGGGCAGGTGCGAGAGGCTCTTGATGAGCGGAATCGCGCTGATATCCATCGTATTGCGTGTGATCTTCTCGAAGGTACGAATGCCGCGCTCGCAGAGAATCACGTTGCGGTTGCCGTGGGCGAGAATGTATTCAGCGGCCAGCAGCCACTCCTCGATCGTCGCCGACATACCGCGTTTGAGCACCACAGGCTTCTGCGTGCGTCCCACCTCGTCGAGCAGGAAGTAGTTCTGCATGTTGCGCGTGCCGATCTGCAAGATATCGGCGTATTCGCTGACCATCGCTACGTCCGTCGGGGTCATGACTTCGGTGATGATCGCCATGCCGAACTCCGAGCGCGCTTTGGCGAGCAGCTTTTGAACGCGCCGCCGCGCAGGATGACGGCACCCTCTTTGCGCACCCCCTCCGCCGTGGTCATGAGCTGCTTCTCGCTTTCGACGGTGCAGGGACCAGCCATCATCACGACCTTGCTGCCCCCGATGCTGACAACGCCAGCGGCGACGCATGGAACCGGTACCTGGATCACAGTATCCTCGGGATGGAATTCGCGGCTGGCAAGCTTGTACGGCTTGGAGACGCGCAGTACACTCTCGACGCCGGGCATGGCCTCCAGGCTTTCACCGATTGTGGGATTGATGCCACCCAGGCTCCCCGGTGTGCCCGAGGGGCCAACGCCGCCAAGAACGCCGATGACCGTGCGCTCGACACCGTGGGAGGGATGGCCGGTTAAGCCGTGTTTCTCTAAAAATGTTAAAACATGTTTGACGTTTTCTTTGCTACAATTAGACCGCATCACTACTATCATGCAAAATGACTCCTTTGAACCAATAGAATAGAAAGTGGGCTGCGTCAATGACAACCCTACGGAGCATCCTGACCACACTGTCATGGCTCAGATGCTGCTCATAACTATGCGAGAGAGAGATACTTACCGACGTTCTACGCTGAAGGTAGGACGCAGGCCAACTGCCCCGCGAATGTAGATATGTTGCATCTCGGCGGCGCTGCGCGTGGTATTGACGTGCAGCAGGACGCGGATGCAGTTGCCCAGACTGGCCGGAACGGGAATCTCGCGTGTGCATATCAAAGCTGTCTCATTCCAGCCTATACTTCGTGCCGCCAATGCTGGAAACTCGGCGTCCAGGTCTTCGGTGACGGTGAAGATCGCACTGGCGATGTCTTCTATTTCTAGCTCATTATGTCGCACTAACAATTCTAATAATTCCGTGGTCGCGGCGAGAATCTCGTCCCGATCGTTACGCTCTACGGTAGTGGCACCGCGAATACCTCGACAATACATAGCCATAACATCCCCTTTCAGTGAACTGTGTTGTCCGCTTACGAACAATGTGTCCCTATTGTACGGGATGCAGGCAAATCTGCATATGGTAAGTGTACTCACTCCACAATATAGATACTATGTCTACAATGTACTATCTTTGTGCCAGACTCTGGATATACTGTCTTACAGCCTCTACCTGCTCGTCTTCTTTGTGGCGATCGATCAGGTTGACCAGCGCGCTGCCGACGACGGCGCCCTCCACGTAGCTTGTGACTCTGGCGATGTGTTCGGGCGTCGAGAGGCCGAAGCCGACCGCGAGTGGAAGGTGCTTGTCTTTTGTAAAGCCACGCACGCGCTCGATGAAGTCCTGCAGGTGGGCTGGCAGCCTGTCGCGTGAGCCGGTGACGCCGCTGAGCGAGACGCAGTAGATGAAGCTCCCCGGACCACTGGCGGCGAGTTCGGCGATGCGCGCGATGCGCTCGTCGGGCGTGGTTGGCGGGACGAGAAAGATGAGCGAGATCCCCTGGCGTTGCGCCGCTTCGTGCAAGGGAGCAGCCTCTTCCGGCGGTAGATCAGGGATGATCAGGCCACAAACGCCGCTCTTCCTGGCTGTCTCACAGAAACGGTCGAGTCCGTAGGCAAGCACGGGATTATAGTAGCCCATCAGGAGCAAGGGCACATCGGTCTGCGCCGCGACCTGGCGCGCGACCTCCATGCAGCCGTTGATGCTCATGCCACGTTCGAGCGCGACCTGACCCGCGTGCTGGATGGTCGCGCCATCGGCGAGTGGATCGCTGAAGGGCATGCCCAGCTCTATGATGTCGGCTCCGGCCTCAGCGGCGGCGACCACGATCTTGATGCTTTGCGCGGCAGAGGGATAGCCGGACATAAAGTACGGGATCAGCACGCCGCGTCCTTCTGCGTGCGCGCGCTCGAACGCCTGTGTGATCTTTGCTCCTGGAAGACTGGCGGATCGCTCCGTCGTGTTTTTATTGGTTGTTTGCATATTTCTCCTCACTCAGCCTGTCAAGTCCTTCACCGGGAAGGCCCGCTACAGGCTGAGAGTATGTGTTTTCGCTGTCGTTGGATTTGCTGCATCCAGTATGCTGGCCTCGAAGGTGCCCCCGGCGTACTTCTGGAGCAACAACCGGAGATCCATCAGGGCCGCTTTGATGTCGCGATGGCTGTCCGCGTGATGGGCCTCGATGGTGATGATGGCGCTGGCCGTGTCCGCCCTGGCGGCGCTCTGCTCGCTCTGTCGCCAGCACCAGCGGCGGGCGATGACCAACCCCGTCTCGTCCGAGAAGACGACCTCGCCCACCTCTGGGTGCTCCACCTCGTTCTGTCCCAATGTTGTGTAGCGCTCGCTGCCGTCGGCGAAATGGACCGTGACGGGATCCTGGAGCGCGCGGGTATCAAAGACCGCGACGGGGAGCGCGTAGCGGATGCTGACCAGGTTGCCGATATCGACCAGCAGGTTGATGCTGGGGATGTCGCCCTTCTTGGTCAGCCGGCGCAACAACGCCTCCGCTGAACTGCGGATCTGCGTAGGGTCGACGCCGAATTTGCGAAACGCGCTGCGCCACGCCACCAGCGCTTCGATCTGGCTGAGCGGTGTAGTGCCAATGCGCTTCTTCACGGCCTCCTGTTCGGCATGGTAGGATGTCAGCAAGCTCTCCGGCGCTGGTCCATTCGTCATGTCTTGTGCTAGAATCACTCCGCCGACTACATCGGGGTAGCGGGCCAGTATGTCTTCGTGATAGCGGAATTTTCCCATTATTCACCTCTAGTGCATTTCCACTTGACATGGTAGGCTTTCATGACTATACTTTCCCACTGGGGCGGCTTGAAGTTCCTGTCCTGTCTCGACCCGCTTGAGGGTACTGAAAACTAGTTATAAGCATGTTTTACTTGCTTGTGTCTACTCTGACGCCCCATTTTTGCTGCACATAACTATATAACTATAGACTGAACTATAAACTGACGTTGAGAGCTTTGGCGACGGAGATCATGTCTTTATCGCCACGGCCCGAGAGATTGATAACGATAAGTGATCCCGGTGTGAGCTTACCCTGCTCGCCCTGCTCCAGGACGTAGCCCAGCGCGTGCGCCGACTCCAGCGCGGGAATGATGCCCTCGGTGCGGCTGAGCGCTTGCAAGCCATACAGGGCTGTCTGGTCGCTGGCGGAGAAGTAGCTGGCGCGCCCGGTATCTTTCAGGTAGCTGTGCTCCGGTCCGACGCCGGGATAGTCCAGGCCAGCCGAGATGCTGTGCGTGTCCAGTACCTGCCCATCCTCGTTTTGGATCAGGTAGCTCAATGTGCCATGCAGAACACCGGGTGTTCCAGTGACCAGCGTGGCGGCGTGGTGTCCCGGCTCCATGCTCGTGCCGCCCGCCTCGACGCCGACCAGTTTCACCTCTGGCACGTCCGCGAATGGGTAGAAGATGCCAATGGCGTTGCTGCCGCCGCCCACGCAGGCATAGATCGTATCGGGAAGACGGCCCTCCTGCTCTAAAATCTGTGCGCGCGCCTCTTTGCCGATGATGGACTGGAAGTCGCGCACGATGCGCGGATAAGGATGGGGACCAGCCGCCGTGCCGAACAGGTAGAAGGTGGTCTCGACGTACGTCACCCAGTCGCGGATTGCCTCGTTGATGGCGTCCTTGAGCGTCTTCGTGCCACTGTTGACGGAGCGCACCTCAGCGCCCAGCAGCTTCATGCGGAAGACGTTGAGCGACTGGCGCTGGATATCGACCTCGCCCATGTAGATGATGCATTGAAGGCCGAGCATCGCGCAGACCGTCGCCGTCGCTACGCCATGCTGGCCCGCGCCCGTCTCGGCGATGATGCGCTGCTTGCCCATGCGTTTCGCGAGCAAGCCCTGGCCCAGCGCGTTATTGATCTTGTGCGCGCCGGTATGCGCCAGGTCCTCGCGCTTGAGGTAGATCTGCGCGCCGCCGCAGTGCTCGGTCAGTCGTACGGCGTGGGTCAGCGCGGTCGGCCGCCCGGTGAAGGTGCGGTGCAGTTCGTTCAGCTCTTCCCAGAAGTCTGGATCAGCCTTGGCCTGTTCGTACGCCGCCGCCAGTGCCGCCACCGCCGGCGCGAGTGTCTCGGGGATGTAGCTGCCGCCATAGGAGCCGAACTGGCCTGGGCGGGTTGGTGTGGTCGTCATAAATCCTCATCACATCTCAAGCTGAAAACGGCAGCTCCCACCACTCAGCGTCCGTCCCCGCGAATGCATCCATTATCTCTCGCAAATCCGCTAAAAAGAGCGGATCATTGGCGGCTTGATCAATCGATGCGATTTTTTCTTCCAAGTGTGGGTCGGACAGGTGTTGTTCGAGGATTTCCTCGAACAGCGCGTATTCCTCCAGCGGAAGAATGACGCCGATCGGCTTGCCATCGGCATCAGTGATAAATTGATGTTTGAGGGTTGTTGTGGTCATAGGACACCTCATAATTCCTAGTTATGAATAGCCCAATCATACCACATTCACAGCGGCTAGGAGACCAACTGATCGGTAATCGGATCGGTGAGAGGCGAGCGGCGACGGGTTATAGACCATGGGCGATACATCTCTGGGCTAAAGACGACGTTCGATCAGGATGGGCTAAGCCTAATCTGCAATCTGCAATTCGGCTATTGCCCGTCGCCCAGCCGCCGCGTGGCGTAGGTGAGTTCTTTCGTCAACAGGG
>WNFY01003380.1_pt1 | contig 14936 bp, 13 predicted proteins | sample 5400091 | NCBI WGS metagenome assembly WNFY01 (sample SAMN13153364, study PRJNA577476) | soil metagenome | isolation source: 60 cm soil or saprolite under grassland replicate 1 | place: USA:California | collected 2016-06-15 | reverse complement strand
GAGTGCAGACCAGATCACTGGCAAAGATGTGCGCATGGATTACGAGGGATTGGTTGCCGGCGGATCGATGGTTGGTTCCGGCGGCTTTATCGTTATGGACGATACAGTGGACGTCTTCGAATCAACGAAGAACTTGACTCAGTTTTATAAGCACGAGTCCTGCGGCTGGTGCACTCCTTGTCGAGAAGGTACTGATTGGCTGGTAAAGATTTTCAAGCGGATCGAAAACGGAGGCGGCCGTCCGGACGACGCGCAGTTATTGCTTGATCTGTGTGACAACATCGAAGGCAAATCATTTTGTCCGTTGGGCGATGCCGCAGCGTGGCCGATTCAATCGGCGATCAAACGGTTTCCGGAAGACTTCGAAAAGCGCTTATTAGGATCGTGAGAGAGAGTTTAACCACAGAGGACACAGAGAAGGTAGGAGCAGGCTTGCTTGTATTTCATTTCTTCTCTGTGACCTTTGTGGTAAATGATTTGTAATGTCAACTGAACTAATCAAAGTCACGATCAATGGCAAAGAGTTTCAGGTGCCGAAGGGCGCGCGCCTGATCGATGTGTGCCGAGAAAACAGTTTCGATATTCCCTCGTTTTGTTACTATGCAGATCTCGCTTTGCAGGCATCGTGCCGCATGTGTCTGGTGCGTATCGAGAAGATGCCGAAGCTCCAAACCTCCTGCACGATTATTTGCACTGACGGAATGGTTGTGACGACCCAGAGCGAAGAAATAGAAAAAGCTCAACGCTCGATGCTCGAGTTTCTGCTGGCGAATCATCCGCTGGATTGTCCCGTCTGCGACCGCGGTGGTGAATGCGAATTACAGGAGCTGACATTTGACTGGGGCAACCTCGAAGAACGCTTCATTGAAAAGAAAAATGCGCAGCCGGAAAAGTACTTGTCACCGATGGTCGCCAATGATCCACAGCGATGCATTCTATGCAAGCGCTGCACCAGGGTCTGCGATGAATGGATGGGTGAAGAAGCCATCGAGGCCGGCAATCGCGGCGCCAACACCGTCATTGGAACTTATGGTGGTTGGCTGAATTGTTCCGAGTGCGGCAACTGTATCGAGGTTTGTCCTACGGGAACACTGCTCGATGGTACTTATCGCCATCAGGCGAGACCCTGGGAGCTCACGCAGACGGTTTCGACGTGCACGTACTGTTCCGATGGCTGCCAGATGTCGCTCGGGTCGCGTGGCAGCGAATTGATGCGTATTGTCGCGCGCGACCGCTACGTAAACGGACTGAATGGCGAGTTTCTTTGTATCAAGGGCCGCTTCGGTCATCCGTTTGTGAACTATGAAAAGCGAATTCGCACGCCGCTGATTCGTTATAAGAAAGGCGGCAGGCTGATCTCGGCGACCTGGGACGAAGCCATTCGGTTCGCGGCACAGAAACTCAGCGCCGTAGCCGAAGCTCACAGCGGTAATTCAATAGCCGTTGTCGGCAGTCCTCGTCTTACGAATGAATCCTTGTATTGCCTCCGTAAGTTTGCTACCGAAGTTATCGCGACCGAGAACTTCGTGGTTGCCGACACGTTTAGTCTCAAGCCATTCTTTGAAAATCTCGGTGGTCAGTTGGCAACGCATAGAGACATTCGGTACGCCAAAACAATCCTGCTGATTGGCGGTGAGCCCGAAGAGTTGCAGCCACTGACCGGCAAGCAAATCCGCCAAGCCGTGCGCAACGGGGACGCGAAATTCATTCTGATTAATAGCGTGCGAATTCGTTTGCGCGAACAGGCTTCGCAGTTCATCCACATTCGACCAGGGACTGAGGACGCAGCCTTGCTGGCGCTGGCCGATACTGCAAACGACGCGCTAGCCGCACGCAAAATAGGAGTTGAGGCGAGCGAGTTGGAAACGTTGCGCCGCACGATCAACGAGACGCAGGGCGATGTAGTCGTAATGTTCGGCGGAGAGTTGAGCGCCGACGCGCAATCAGTCGTTGCTCAACTGCCATATGTTTTTGCCGGCGAGGGTCGACGCATTCTGCTTCACCCTCTGCCGCTCTTCAACAACAGCATTGGCGCCCAGGATATGGGAATGAACAGCGGTAAGAATGTATCTCAATTGCTTAACGACGCGGGCGGCGCAGTCCACGCCATGTACTTGGCCGGAAGTTTTTTGCCGGCGCATTTGCGTAACGATGAGCAGGCGCTCGGCAAATTAGATTTTCTCGTCGTGCAGGAACTCTTTGAAACTGAAACGACTACCTTCGCCGACGTCGTTTTTCCAGCTGCCTCGTTTGCCGAAATTGATGGCACCTTCACTAACAATGATGGCTTTGTCCAGCGTGTGCGCAAGTCGATTGAGCCGGTGCATCAGTCGAAGCCAGACTGGATAATTACTGCACAACTCGCGAAAGAACTAGGCCGCGATTTTGGATTCGAGATGTCGGCCAGCGCAGTCTTCCGGGAAATTGCCGAGCGAATAGCAGCGTACGCTAATCTTCGATATCCGCTATTGAAAGATGAAAGCAAACCAGTACAGGTGAAGCATGCGATTGCGCCGCGGCGGGATCTCTCAAATAAGATCGAAACGGTTCGTCGGGCGGTAGAACACTTTGCTGAAACTGCTTCGAAAACTGAAGGCACTCCGCCTGTAGGCCACGAGTTATTCAAGCTTGGTACACTAACTGACAAGGTACCGCAATTCCATTTGTTGGCGGCGGGAAATCCGAAGCCGGAAACGTTTCGAATCTCGCCTCTATATCAGATTACGATTGATGAAGATCTCAAACGCGAACCGGCGGTGGCGTAGACGCAAAGAAGCCGTCGAAGACGGCAATAGAAGATAGCCAGGTGCAAGCGCGAAGCGCGCCGCGCCTGGTAAATTGGAATATGATAATAGAGCCCTGAAAGGGCGACAGAGCTAACTCAAGAGCGAGTTGGTAGTTCATCGCGCACTTTCAGCGCGCGCAGGTCTTAACGGATCAATACCAGGCGCGGCGCGCTTCGCGCTTGCACCTGGCTACTATCTTTCGCGCTTTCAGCGCTGCGAGGGAAATGGAAGATCTCAAACACGCTGGTTTTGTCCTCGCCGGTATTCTGGTCGCTTTCTTCGTCGTCATGACGATGGTGGCGTACACAGTTCTGGCTGAGCGTCGCGTGCTGGGATTTATCCAGGGCCGGCTTGGTCCAAATCGCGTCGGTCCCGGCGGATTCCTGCAGCCGGTTGCCGACCTCGTCAAGTTCATCTTTAAGGAAGACATCGTCCCCGACAAATCGACTCGCTTTGTTTATTTTCTCGCGCCCGTAATTGCTACAACCGCGGCGCTGATGACGATTGTCGTCTATCCGTTTGGCCCCGAGGTCCATTTGCCGGTTCTGGGCACGATTCGTTTGGTGATAGCGCGTTTTGACGTGGCGCTGCTTTACGTTTTGGGCATTACTTCGGTCGGCGTGTACGGCGTCGCGCTCGCCGGTTGGTCATCAAACAATAAATACAGCCTGATGGGTGGCCTTCGCTCAGCAGCACAGATGATCTCCTACGAGCTGGCGTTGGGCCTGGCACTAATCGGAGTGATTCTGCAATCAGGCACGTTGGATCTCTACAGCATTGTCGAACAGCAAGCAGGTCATTTGGGGATCACGGGCTGGAACATCATCTGGGCACAGGAACTGGGTTTTCTGATATATCTGATTTCGGCAATTGCCGAGACTAACCGCGTGCCGTTTGACCTGCCTGAAGCCGAAACGGAACTGGTGGCCGGCTTTCACACCGAATACAGTGCGATGAAGTTTGCGCTGTTCTTTCTCGCTGAGTACGTCAACATGTTCACCGTTTCGATGCTGGCGACGACTCTTTTCCTTGGCGGCTGGAACGGTCCTTTCGTTCATCAACTACCCTGGTTGGGCGTGTTCTATTTTCTCGGCAAGGTGATCCTGTTTCTTTTTCTTTACATCTGGCTGCGCGGCACGCTGCCTCGTTTTCGCTTCGATCAATTGATGAGCTTTGGCTGGAAGTTCCTGGTGCCGACGGCGATCATCAACATCGTGATCACGGCCACGCTCCAGTGGTCGCCGGTGTTTGATTATGTTAGCAAGTTTCTGAAGACCTCGACCGGCTGGTGGGGATGACGGCGCTGCTTTTCATACTGTTTGCTGGATTGGCGATTGGCTGCGCGATTTCAATGGTAGCGCAACGCAATCCGCTTTATGGCGCAATATCTTTGATTGGTGTGTTCATTTCGCTGGCTTGTTTATATGTCATGCTGGCCGCGCCATTCATTGCTGCGGTGCAAGTCATCGTTTACGCGGGCGCAATTATGGTGCTGGTTGTGTTCGTCATAATGCTGCTGAATGTCGAACAGGAAGAACGCTCGCCGACGCGTTTGCGTTCGCTGATTCCGATCGCGGTCGGCTTGTCGGCGATTCTCTTTGCTGAAGCAGCCTTCATAATTTTTTTCGTCCACACTTCACCGGGCACCCCGACCACCAATACTTCGGACATCGGTTTGACCTCCTCGATTGGCGCCGGACTTTTTACCAGTTATCTGCTTCCGTTTGAGATCACCTCGCTGCTCTTATTGATGGCGATTGTGGGCGCGATGACGTTGGCGCGGCGCGGCGGGCTGCTGCCGCCGGGCGCCGCAGTAGTGCCTGGAGACCAGGTATTTTCAAAGGAACTACTTGATCGACGCGAGATTGGAGATTTGATGCCGGTAACCGCGCATACGACTGAGGAAGCGGAGCGATTGCTTGGAGTAAGCAGGGAGCATCATCTTTCTGATGATGAGTGAAGAAGAGAGCGTTGTACTTTGTACTTAGTGCTCTGTACTTAGTGCTTGGTATTTTGACCTTTGGGTATCGAGCCCCTTTTTTATCAGAACATCTAAAGAACAAAGTACAAAGCACTAAGTACCAAGCAACGTTTCTATGGTTCCACAGCTTTCATGGTATCTGGCGCTTTCCGCCGTGCTGTTCACGATTGGAGTAGTCGGCGTGATTGTCAAGCGCAATGTGATCTCGATGTTCATGTGCATTGAGCTGATGCTGAATGCTGTGAACCTGACGTTCGTAGCTTTCTCGAGCTTCTTCCGAGATGTTTCAGGTCAGCTCTTTGTCTTTATCGTGATGACTGTGGCTGCCGCGGAAGCATCGGTTGGCCTGGGAATCATCATCGCCATCTTTCGGAATCGCGAGTCGCTGGATGTCGATGAGGCGAGTGTTTTGAAACTTTGATTACGCTTGCGGCTTTGCCGCCCTGATGTGCGGAAAGGCTTTGCCTTTCCGGCACGAAGAATTGATCAACAGGCTACGCCTCTCTTGTGAGGCGCAGCCTCGCAGAGGAACCAGAGCAGCAGCGGAAAGCCGCAGGCTTTCCGCCAATCGGGTGGCAAAGCCACTAAGGATTAACTCGAATTAATGCAAAGCAATCTCCTTAGCCTAATAATCTTTGCTCCACTTGCCGGGGCGGCTATTAATTGGCTCGTAGGCCGCCGTTTGCGAAACGAGAGCTTCATTGGCTTAGTAGCCTGCGCCTCGGTGGGCTTGTCGACCATCGTCGCTTTCTTTCTTGCTTTCAAATCCGACGGCGCGCTCCGTACAACGCAGCCGATCATGGATCACCTTTGGACCTGGATTCAGGTCGGCTCGTTTCGCGGCGATTTCGGTCTGGCGATGGATCGTTTGAGCGGCATCTATGCGCTCTTCGTTACGTCTGTCGGATTGCTGATTCACATCTTCGCCACCGGCTACATGCACGGTGACCGCGGTTACTATCGTTTCTTCGCTTACTTGAACCTATTCATGTTCGCGATGCTGATCCTGGTGCTGGCGGACAACTTTCTGTTGATGTTTGTCGGCTGGGAAGGTGTCGGGCTTTGTTCTTACCTGCTGATCGGATTCTACCTCGACCGGGAAGAGGCTGCGCCGGCGGCCAAGAAAGCTTTCATTGCGAACCGCGTTGGTGATTGGGGATTTGTGCTGGGCATTATGCTGGTTTTTGTCACCACCGGTTCAATCAGCTTTTTCGACAAGCCTGGCGTGACCAGCGCGCTCGCAGCCATTGGCAGCCTTCCTGTTGACAGCTTCACGTGGCACGCAATCTTTGCCGGCGGTATTACATCAATCGCGATTCTGCTTTTCATCGGCGCAACCGGCAAGAGCGCGCAAATACCTTTGTTCGTCTGGCTGCCGGATGCGATGGCTGGCCCGACTCCGGTGTCTGCTTTGATTCACGCGGCCACGATGGTAACTGCCGGCGTGTACATGGTGGTGCGTTGCTCGGCGATTTACACGCACGCGCCTTTTGCCATGTTCATTGTCGCGATCATTGGCGCGGCTACGGCCCTTTTCGCCGCGACGATTGGACTCGCGCAAAACGACATCAAGAAGGTCCTTGCTTACTCGACCATTTCTCAGTTGGGCTACATGTTTTTGGCATGCGGCGTCGGAGCCTTTGTCGCGGCGATCTTTCACGTGATGACGCATGCGTTCTTCAAAGCGCAACTGTTCCTCGGCTCGGGCTCGGTCATTCATGGAATGCGTCAAGAGCAAGACATGCGCCGCATGGGCGGTTTGCGAAAGTACATGCCAATCACCTGGATAACGATGTGCGCGGGCTGGCTGGCGATTTGCGGAGTCCCAATCTTTGCCGGCTTTTTTTCGAAGGATGAGATTCTCTGGAAAACCTGGAACGCCACCGGAGCGGGCATTCCCCCTGGCGCCGGCAAAGCTCTTTGGTTCATCGGTGCAGTTACTGCCCTGCTGACTGCTGTTTACATGACGCGCTTAATGGTCATGACGTTTTGGGGCAGTGAGCGATTTGGAGCGCAAGTTGATAATTTGCGGGACGAGAATCACCACGCTCAAGCGCACGCGCAGGTTAACAGCCTGCACCACAAGCCGCATGAATCACCACTTTCAATGACTATTCCGCTAATCGTGCTGGCGATCCTTTCCACAGTCGGTGGTTTAGTAGGCGTTCCTTATGCGATTAGCTCACTCACCGGTGGTCATCCGGAAAATTATTTCGAGCGGACTCTGGAACCTGCGGTTAGCCTAGTCCCTGATCAAGCGGAAAGCTCAAGGGCTTCAACTACGGAGCTCCATTGGCTGTCGCCTCCTCCACAGGAAGTTGATGGTAAACCCGCAGTCGAGGCTCTTAGAGAATCAGGTACTAGCGAAGCCATCCCGAACGCCTCCGAAATTTCGCAAGAGCGTCTATTCACGGTGATCTCGGTCGTCATCGCAATCACGGGCATCAGCATTGGTTGGTTCATGTTCCAGCGGCAACCGCTGCGTCACATGCCGCGCTTGCTCGAAAACAAATACTACGTTGACGAAATTTACGACGCCGCGGTCATCAACCCCATTCACACAATGTCGCGCGAAGGTCTGTGGCGCACCTTCGACCTTGGGGTCATCGACGGCCTCATTCACAGGCTCGGTCAAACGGTCGTGGATTTCGGCAGGACGATTCGCTATATGCAGATCGGTTTTGTACGCAGTTACGCAGCGATCATTTTGGCGGGCGCATTGATCATCATCGGTTATTTCGCCTACAGCGGTGCCCATGTGTTGAGGTTTTTGATGCGATAGTTTTCTCTGCTCTCTGTGGTGATCTTTTCGAATCGTAATTCACCACAGAGGACACAGAGGAACACAGAGAAACACAGAGATTAATGCAGAATCATCTGCTCACAATCCTAATTCTCTTGCCTGTAATCGGTGCCGTTACGACCGTCACTTACAGTTTCACGCCAGGAGCGCGAGAATCGCACCACCGCTGGATAGCGTTCGGATTTACGACTGTCACCTTCGTTGTGTCATTGTTTTTGATAAAAGCGGCCGGCAGCGCCGGCGCCGCATTCCGACTGGAAGAAAACTATTGGTGGATTACTTCGATCGGCGCCCGCTATCATCTCGGTGTTGACGGCATCAGCCTTTGGCTCGTCCTATTGACAACGCTGTTGATGCCAATAGCGATTCTCTCCAGCTGGACCGCAATCACGAAGCGGCAACTCACCTATTACGTCTTAATGTTACTGCTTGAGTCGGCGATGATTGGCGTCTTTGTCTCGCTGGATCTGCTGCTTTTCTATCTTTTCTTTGAAGCTTCGCTCGTGCCAATGTTTTTCCTGATTGGCATCTGGGGTGGCGAACGACGGATTTATGCCGCGGTCAAGTTCTTCATCTACACGTCGGTAGGCTCTTTGCTGATGTTGGTCGGGATTATTGCGCTTTACTTCATTCACCAGCGGGCGACCGGCATTCCTAGTTTTGATTACACTGTCCTGACTGAGGGACTGCGAAGCGGTTTGATGTCGATTTCGCCGCGCACGGAGTTCTGGCTCTTTCTCGCGTTCGCATTTGCTTTCTGTATCAAAGTCCCATTGTGGCCCTTACACACGTGGCTGCCGGACGCACACACCGAAGCACCAACGGCTGGCTCAGTAATTCTTGCCGGTGTATTGCTAAAGATGGGCACTTACGGGCTGCTGCGATTCAACTTCGGATTGTTTCCGAATGCTTCGCGGCAGTTTGCGCCAATCATGATCACGCTTGCAGTTATCGGCATCATCTACGGGGCGCTGGTCGCGATGGTCCAGCCGGACGTGAAGCGGCTGGTGGCTTATTCCTCGGTGAGTCATATGGGCTTCGTGGTGCTCGGATTGTTTTCGTTTACTGAGCAGGGGATGCAGGGTGCGCTCTACCAAATGCTGAATCACGGAGTCTCGACCGGAGCACTGTTTTTGTTCGTCGGAATCATTTATGAGCGACGGCATACGCGGATGATTAACGACTTTGGCGGTCTTGCTCGACCGATGCCATGGTTTTCAGCTTTATTTGTCATCGCTTCTTTGTCATCAATCGGCTTGCCATTCCTGAACGGTTTCGTCGGCGAGTTTCTAATCATGCTCGGCGCGTGGACCTCAAGCGTGGTTCAGCACCCACGGATCGTTACGATGCTTGCCGGCACTGGAGTTATCTGGGCTGCGGTGTACATGCTATGGATGTTGGAACGCGTGGTGTTCGGCACGAAGACAAGCGACGCCAACGCAAAGTTAAGCGACTTGAATCTGCGCGAAGCTGCCCTGCTGCTGCCGTTGCTCGCGTTGATGTTTTTTATGGGTGTTTATCCAGCGCCGTTTTTGAACCGTTCGCAGGCGAGCGTCGAGGCCGCGCGCGCCATCCTGGCCAATCCCCATTCCGGCGCGTCCGTGGCAATTGCCGGCACCGTGCTTCATGAAAGTTCGCACTAGACTTGTTTTCGTTATGAGGTCGAGACTTGGGTACCGGTTATCTTTCGTCGCGCTGTTAACCACAGCGATTTTGGCCTTTGCGCATCCCGTCGGACAAGCGACGCCAAACCCCGGTTTCCCTCCGATTAAGTTGCAGGGCGTTGACGGCCAAACCTATGACCTTGCGAATTTGCGAGGCAATGTTGTGCTGATTTCGTTTGGAGCGACTTGGTGCGTGCCGTGCAGCACCGAACTCCATGCTCTGGAAGAACTGAGGCGAGAATACGCTGGCAAGCCGGTGAAGTTTTTCTGGGTCAGCATTGAAAGCGACGAACAAGTTTCCAACGATCGGCTGAGGCGCTATGCAAAAGAACAACGAATAAGTTTTCCCATCCTGCGCGATCCATTAAAACTTGCGTTCACGCAGTTTTCGCCGCGCGTCCGTTTGCCAATGATTGTGTTCTTCGCCAAAGAGGGAGCGGTCGACGCCCCGGTTCAGTTTGGCATGCGATTGCCAGTCGATGTGTATAAATCGGATTTGCGCGTCCGATTGAATAAGTTGTTAGCTTGATCTTCGTGTTCGCTGTGCCTCCGTGGTAATTATCGGTTTCACCAGGAAGACACGGAGAGCATCGAGAAAACATTTATATGTCGCTTTTCGCATTTCAAGCAGTTAACCCCGATATCAGCCTGTCACTGATCGCGCCCGAGACCATCGTCGGCATCGCCGCTGTGGTTGTCATGCTGGTGGATGCGTTCGCCCGTCGCCGGCAAGGCTGGCTTACCGGCGGCTTGTCGATTGCGGCTCTGCTTGCCGCGGGCGTGTATTCGATTTGGCTTTGGATAGCCTGGCCTAACTCTCGCGAAGCATTTAACGGAATGATCGTGCTGGATGAACTCCGTTTGAGTTTCACACTCATTTTCTTAATTGTGTCGATCCTGACAGTTCTGATCGCGATGGCCTGGATCCAACTCGAGAACCTACCCGCGGGCGAGTTTCACGCGCTGCTCTTGTTTGCCACTTGCGGCATGATGCTGATGGCTTCGGCCGGCGATTTGGTAATTGTGTTTCTCGGACTGGAAATCCTTTCGATCGCAACTTACGTAATGGCCGGCTTTCGCCGCAGCGATGTGCGCTCAAACGAATCGTCGTTGAAATACTTCATTCTTGGCTCGTTCGCTTCCGCGTTCCTGCTTTATGGCATTGCCCTGGTTTATGGGGCCACGGCAACAGAGGCTGTGCCCGGTACAACGAATATAGCGATGATCGGCGCGCGGATAAATCAATCGCTTTACCCGCCGTTGCTGTTCGCGGGCGCCGCCATGATGCTGGTTGGATTCGGTTTCAAAATCGCTACGGTGCCTTTCCATGTGTGGACACCTGACGTCTATGAAGGCGCGCCTACACCGGTAACGGCTTTCATGGCCGCCGGACCAAAGGCCGCAGGCTTTGCTTCATTCCTGCGGGTTTTTCTTTTTGGCTTTCCCATCGCAACCGCCGCGGCCGAAACCGCCGGTTACGCGCACAAATCCTGGTTGGGAGCACTGGCAATCATGGCAGCGTTGACAATGAGTGTCGGCAATGTGGTCGCGATTGTACAGAACAACGTCAAACGAATGCTGGCTTATTCTTCGATCGCGCACGCGGGTTACGCGCTGGTTGGATTCGTGGCGGCGGGCGCGGCAAGCGATCCGGAACAGAGAAGCGCGGCGCTGACTTCGGTCGCATTCTACCTGCTCACTTACGCAATTATGAACATGGGCGCGTTTGCGGTCGTCACATTGATGGCGCGCAGCGGTGATCGCCGGAATGAAGTCGAAGACTATAACGGCATTGGTTTCAGCTCGCCGGTGCTCGCCTTTTCGCTTTCGCTATTTCTGCTGAGTCTGCTGGGAATGCCTTTGACTGCCGGCTTCATGGGTAAAATTATGGTCTTTAGCGCCGCCTTGCGTCAGGGCTACGTGTGGCTGGTGGTGATTGGCATGCTGAACACGGCCGTCTCGGCCTACTACTATCTGCGGCTGATCATCGTCATGTTCTTTCGCGAAAGACCGACGGAGTGGTCTTCGCCTCGCGTCCCAGCCAGCGTGGCGGTTGCGCTGGTGATTACAATCGCCGGGGTTTTTTACCTTGGCATTTTCCCGGGCCGGGTAATCAATGCGTTCAGTGCCAGGCCGACAACCTCACTTTCCATTCGATAGAGATGAGCATTCCGGTGTCTGACCTGGGGCACGAAGTCGAGCAAACAATGGGCGAAACGTGGCTGCCCCGAATCTATCGGGAGCGAATCCTGAAGATGCGCACTCGATCTTACGAATTTCCTGTAACAGCAAGGAGTCCAGCGCCTGAGATACAGCACACCTTGCTCGGAATTGAATTGAAGGTTGGACGGCGGCGAATGCTTTGTCCCGATTTGGCAACGGCGCGCTACCTCGCGGTCTTTGCGCGCATCGGTTGCAGAGCAATCGCGATTCCCTATGACATCACAAAGATCTCGCAGGTTGCTGATGCTCTGGAAAGTTCCTGGCATCGTATGCTGCTCTTGGCAGATGAGCTCGCAGCTAATCATGGCACGCCTTTCCGCACTCGCCTTAGACGGGCATTAATTGCTAAAGTACGAGATGAAATCACGGCAGCTGGCGCAGGTGCGCGCATGCCGGAGTTTAAGCAAAGTACCAAACAACGCGTTCGCTGAAAATTGGGAGACTGCCCAGCGCGCCCCGCAAGGGTGAAAGAAAGTAGCCAGGGGGCAAGCGCTAAGCGCGCCGCCCTGGATCGAGTTAACGAGAAAACGGCGCCCTGTGGGGGCGCAAGAAATTTGCCAGAATTCACGATCGTATGATGCAGGACTCACAGCTTTTCGATATCGATGATGCGCATCAGCAGGATTCAGCCGAGCCGCTTCCCTTTCCCTTTAATCAGCAGAAGTTCTGTCGTTACGAACCGATCGAAAAAACGATCGACGAAGCACGAGTGCTGATAGTCGATAACCTCTTGCGTGACGAACGCGACCTATCCGATGTCGCGCGTCAGGATTGGGGTGCTGAGGTTCTAACTCATCTTAAGCGCGAACGCCAGATCGCTTCGCTGGCTCTGCAAAACATCGTCAGCAACGTCGACAGATTAGTTAAGCAACCGCGCACGCGCGTTGCTCACCTGACGGCCCTCGCTGACACTGCCGAGGATTTTCAGCCTGAGGCGATTGTGCTCAGCGGCACGCTGCGCGACTTTGACTATTACAAGCCAGAGATTCTCGAAGGCTTTTCGCACTTCATTCATAGAACGCGCGTTCCTGTGTTGGGAATTTGCGGCGGCCATCAACTGATTGGCTTGAGTTTTGGTGCTCGCGTGCTCACGCTCGACAGCCAGGAGCAGCATGACCGCCGCAATGATCGAGTCACTGAATATCAATATCGTTTCGTGCGTATAGTCGATCCCGAAGATCCAATCTTTGAAGGCATTGACAATCCACAGTCGGGTATTTGGCAGGACTATACGAAGGAAGGACGCATCTTGCGCGTCTGGCAGAACCACGGTCTGCAACTCGACCTCGTTCCCGAAGGCTTTACCCTTCTGGCCACGTCATATCTCTGCAAGAACCAGATGATGGTCAAACGCTCCGAAGGTCAAGTGATCTACAGCGTGCAATTCCATCTCGAGAAATCCTTCGAAGATTGGAACCAGAGCCGCACTCGCTGGGAACATCCGAATGAATCGCGCGATGGCAGGATTCTGTTTGAGAACTTTTTGCGATTGGCGCGGGCGTATCATTCCCCTCCTTGACCAATGGCCTGAAGGTCGACTTCAACTCGTGCTTATCGAAGAACAGCGCAGCGACTATCGCCGGGCTGATTGTATGGTGCTCCCCTTTCACATCATCACACGCCTGCAAGGGCAACCTTTCGCGGACCTGTCAATCGACGGCTATGATTTGAAATCCAATCTTCCGGCCTCTCGCTTTTCAATCTTCGGCCAGACCATAAAGCCTACTTAAAGAAGAGCGAAGATCCTTCTTGCGTGGTGATGACTGAGAAACAACTCAGTCATCACGACGCGATTCCATCCTGTAAGCGTATGCGCTATCTGGAATTAGCAGTTGGTTTCGATTTGTCGGTAAGATTGCAGAGCGACGGTATTGCGATTAAAGCTGCAAGGCCGAAAACTGACTTCATTGAGTTCCTTACTTCCGGAGGCGATGAGTCGAGCGGGTGCTTTTTACGCCAAAGCCAGAATCAAGTCAATGACTGTTAAATCCGAGTAGCGGGCATTTTAAAGTTTGCGGGGACAACTTCTTCACTGGGAGCGCGGGCGCCCTCGCCCGCATTAACGCCTTTCGTCTAAGAAAGTAAAGAGCTGAGCGTGCTGCGCGTGCTTGGCGGGCGAGGCGCCCGCGCTCCCAGTAAACAGGTTGGCCTATTCATCCAGGATAGAAACTGACCCATACCGCGGACAGACCGACGGCGCAGATTACGGGTAGAGAATTTCAAATTGGTACTTCTGATCCTGCGGATTCGATGAAGTGAAATTCGAAGCAGCAACTATACAGGCTGCAAAACGACTCACGAGCGAGAGCCTCGCGGCCGCGGCCGCAGAACTTGCCGGGCGCGATCGACACTTGCGGTCAATTTACGAAGTTCACGGCGCGCCGCCGATGTGGGCTAGACGTCCAGGCTTCCCTACTCTGCTGCGCATCGTGCTTGAGCAACAAGTGTCGCTGGTCTCTGCGCGCGCAATGTTCCAGCGACTGAAATCAAACATTGAGCCATTTGGTACTGAGCGGTTTATTGAATTGGGCGAAGGTTATCTGCGTTCGCTCGGCGTGACGCGACAGAAGGCGCATTACTGTGTGCAAGTCGCGCATGCTTTTGCGGACGGACATTTCGATACGATTGGAAGACTGAATGACGAAGACGCCCACACTACATTACTCAGGATCAAAGGCGTCGGGCCCTGGACCGCAAACATTTATCTCTTGATGGCCCTGAGACGTCCGGACATATGGCCCGACGGTGACGTTGCGCTGGCAACTGCTCTGGGCAGACTGCGCAAGATGAACACTCGACCTTCGTTCGAAGAGTTAGCAAGAATCGCTGAACCCTGGCGCCCTTTTCGTTCCGTTGCTGCAAGGATGTTGTGGCAGTATTATCTGGCGGAGCGAGAGCAAAACGAGATTTGAAAGCTATGAGCGGAGAGAGTATTCTCAGCGAAGGTTAGCGCGATGTACGAGATCGATCTCAAAAAGGCAAAAGCCGAGGCGAATCGCCTGATAGAGACGGCACTCGAAGGGCAAGAAATCGTCATCACCAAAGACGACAAGCCTGTTTTGAGGCTCGTTCCTGTTAACGGTGTGCGTCGCCATAGCGGGAGCGCAAAGGGCCAGATTTCCACCTCAGAAGATTTCGATAAGCCGCTCGAAGACTTCGCTAAATACACTGAATGAGATTGCTCCTCGACACCCACACCTTCCTGTGGTTTATGCCGATTCAGGGCCGTTAGGCCCGGCATCGTTATAGAACATCGGGACTTAGACAGCACCCAAAGGCCCGTAGGGCCGACATCGAACCTTCGATTTGATGCTCAATGAAACAAAGTGAGAGAAGCCGATCAAGGTACCGCAGGGAGGCCTGCAAATCTATGCGATTTGTTACTTAGCGCCGGGAACGTGAAACTTGTACGGATCATCCGAATCTGCGCCGTACTAAGTGCTATAACGGTGTTTAGCGCCTACGCATCCTGCCTTTTT
>WNFY01009885.1_pt1 | contig 14946 bp, 10 predicted proteins | sample 5400091 | NCBI WGS metagenome assembly WNFY01 (sample SAMN13153364, study PRJNA577476) | soil metagenome | isolation source: 60 cm soil or saprolite under grassland replicate 1 | place: USA:California | collected 2016-06-15 | reverse complement strand
ACTTGTAGCGCTCCACCGCCCCGCTTGAGGTTCTGTCTCGCCCGCGCAAAATCGACCAGGATGCGCCGCATGATTTGTGCGGAGACGGCGAAGAAGTGAGCACGATTCTGCCAGCGCACGCCGTGTGCATCAACCAGACGCAAGTAAGCCTCATTGACTAGGGCGGAAGTCTGGAGACTATGGCCCGCGTGCTCATGGCCCATGTAACGCTTGGCCAAACGATGAAGCTCTGCATAGACGAGCGGAATAAGCTTCTCGAGCGCCAACTGATCGCCGTCGCTCCAGGCCCGGAGTAATCCCGTAACTTCTTCCGGCAGTGTCTGGGCCATGTTCGTCCTTCCGGCAGGTGGTCTCTCAAGTGACCCGAAAAGTATCACACCTACTCGGTTTTCTCCACGAACTTACAGTGGAAGAAGAATTTCCTTCTCGCCGCTGCCGCTTTTTCCCCCGGACTCCGCTTAAGAAGATAGAGGCATTCAGAGGATCGATCAGTAATGCCAGCGGCAAAGAGTTGATCGAGCAAAGAATGCCCTTTCACAAAGAAAGAGGTACATCATGAAAAAGCACGTTTTCACAATGATCGCGATGATAGGTCTTCTTGGTTGTCTGGCCGTTTCGGCCAGAGCACAGTGCGACAGCATGCAGTCAGTCGTCAACATTCCTTTCCAGTACAGCGTGGGTCAAACCACGCTCCCGGCAGGGCAGTACAACCTCACGTGTTTGAATACTGAGCACAAACTACTTCGGATTCGCAGCACCGATGGAAAAGCGAGCGTGGTGATGTTTATGGACTCAGTCCCCGGAAAGGCGCAGGCTCACGGGAAGTTGGTGTTCCATCGCTACGGCAGTCGTTATTTCTTCGCGCAAGTATGGGCTGGCGGATCAGGCGCCGGACTGGAGACGCCGAAGTCGCGCGCCGAACGCATCGTCGAACGTGACTTGGCTGGCATCAAGCTGAAACGCGAGACGATCGCTTTGTCCGTGCGCGAGTAGAAACAAACGAAGCGGCAGTACTCGCCGGTGTCAATCCGTGAGTGATCTATCGACGAGTGGAAGCAGGCCTTGTTCACGTCGCCGAATCGCCGGAAGGATGGCAGTTCATCTGTCTCGGTTCATGACTCGATGAAAGTCGAATCGAATCAACCCCACTGCGCCTTTTAGGACGCAGCACATCATGAAAGGAAGACGACACCATGAAAAGATTTATTTCTATGCGCAAACCCATGCCTGTAGTAGTTCTTATCGAGAGAATTTCGTGTGCCCTGATCACGATTGTTCTGGTGAGCGCCACGTTCGCCATCTCCGCAGTAGCACAGCAACAGTTGCCTTTCAAGGGCACATTAGCAGGAGTCGAGACCTACCAATTTGAGCCGCCTAACACACTAGTGGTAAATGGGACCGGCTCGGGCAATGCCACACATCTCGGTCTGTTTACAGTTGAATATGAAATTGCGGTCGACCTGGCAACCGGTATGGGACCTGCGGATGCTCATTTCGTATCCGCTAACGGCGACAGTCTCTTTTGTGAAGGATATGGACAGGCAACGGAGACAGCGATACCCGGCGTCGTCATGATTGTGGAGTCCTACACCGTCACAGGTGGTACAGGGCGATTTGCGGGAGCCGCAGGGGCATTCACAGTTCAGCGCGTCGTCGACCTTGGTACAGGAGTTACTTCTGGTAGGTTCGAGGGAGATATCACTATTCAGTAGGTTGCCAGGCAAACACCGTGTGTAGCCCGCCGACAAACAAGGATCGGTGCAAGAACATCGGCTGGATGAGCTTTAACTTCCCGCGTAGCTTTGAAAATCAAGGTGATTGCATCAGCAATGTCAACACCGGCAAATAGCTGATTTCGATTTGGGACCTGAACGAAGGAGCAATCTCCTTTGCCATTCACTTCCCTACAGTCGCGTCAACCTGACGCCAAGAATTTTGAGCATGACGTATGGGGAGATTCAACCCTTACGAAGACAATGGCTGATCGGTTGTTCATTGGCAATCGAATCACTCGGAAGAAACTTGATGGCGACTCGGCGACGAAGCTTAGTATCTTTCGCAGGATATACCTCACCCATCCCGCCCGCGCCGAGCTGCGAGCAGATTTCGTAACGACCGAGTTTTGTGCCGGAGTTGAACATCATTTCTTTAACTCGGCGGTCCAATTGATAATCACGGTCGGCGGCGCGGCTTTCGTATCGCCGATTAATGTGCCGATCAGGAATCGCTGACCGTCCGGCGAGACGTCGAATTCGTGAAAATTGGTCGTCCACGCCAGCATGCGAGTTTTGAAAATAGCCTTCGGAGTGTTGAATTCAAAATCCGCGCCGCCCGTTTTCACGGCAGACGACATCAACTGGCCGTCTGACGCCACGAAGAAGAGTTCGCTTCCGTCGCGCCGCCATACCGGGAATTTGCCGCCGCTTATCGAGACGCGCTTCTTGTCCGCGCCTAGTTTGCCATCAGCAGAAAATGACTGAACGTAAATCTCGTAGTTGCCGGTGTCATCAGATGAATAGGCCAGCCAGCGTCCGTCGGGCGAAAGCTGCGGACTCTGTTCGTCAAACGGCGAATTCGACAACTGATATTCTTTCCTGTCGCCAAACATCGGCAATACCCACATATCGAGTCGCGTCTTCACTCCCCGTCGTGTGTAAATGATGAAACGACCGTCGGGCGACCATGCGGCGGGAAAGTTCGCCCCTGCGAGAAGGTCTTCGGCCTCACCAGAACCATTCGTGGCTATCACTGTGACACCACGGACGGTTCCGCTGCTATACACAATGCGGTTGCCGTCGGGCGCCCAGACCGGAGTCTGGCTAAACGCTGAAGTTATTCGCAGTGCCGTTCCTTTTTCGAGATCGATCACCCAAAGATTTGAGTCTGCTGGGACGGAACTCATTGACCTTTTCACCACCAGACGTTTCCCGTCAGGTGAAAGCATCGGGTCTTGTCCGGCACCGACTTTCATCGGAGCATCAATCGCTCCCGTCTGTTTGCCTTCGCGGTCGAACCAAACAAGCTGGTAGTCCCGCAGCCATTGTCCCTGCCAAATCAAAACCCCATTGTCCGAGACAGAGAATCGCCGAACAGACGGAGGGTTTTTCGCGCCGGTAATGATTGGTATAGGCTCGCCGGAGAGCGCCAGCTTTTCCGCGTCGAAAGCCTGAGCCACCAGCGCGTCATTTTGTAAAAAGATGAGCCAGCCTGGCGGCGCGTAAATCGAAACTCCGGCGTCAACGAGAATCTGTTTGATCTCCGGCGAATCCAATGAGCCTACCCAAATGCCTTTTTGCTCCCGGTAGAAAAGAAAATGGCGGCCATCGGGCAGAAAGTAAGGAAACCGATCTCGCTCTATCTCATTAGCTTCGGTCTTGAAATTCACCGGCTTTGGCTCGCCACGCTGTGCCGACACTTGCACCAGCGTAGTGCGATAATCGGGCGCAAAGACGATCACGCCGTCTTTGTTCCATGTTCCGCCGATCAAGCGAGCAGAATCGCACAATACCTGCGCGTTGGCGCCGTTCAGCTCCGAGCGTTTGAGTTTGCCGTTGGAACCGAAGGCGATTGAGCGGCTGTCCGGCGACCAGAATGGCTCCACTGGATTCTCAGAACCGGGCAGAACTTTTACTTCGGCCGAATCCACGTTGCGGACGTAAAGCATAATCTTTCCGTCTGCTGAAGTAGCGCTAAACGCGATCTTCTGACCGTCTGGAGATATGACAGCCGCGTCAGGTAGCGTGTCGTTAAAGGCGAGGTCAGGCGGAATAAATGCGAGCCGCACGGCGTGTGCGTCTGACGAAGAGCGATTTAAATAGAGCAGCGCCAACGCTGCGACGAGACCAAACAAAAGAACTGCAGCGACAATCCAGGCGAGCTTTGCGTTGCCGAACCATCGCGAGATTCCCGTCGACTCTGACTTGTCGATCTCAGAGGTAACGATTGGCATAGTAGCCGTTTGACCTGAACTGATCGCGCTTCCCGAAAGACTCTCGATCGCGAACGCAAGATCGCGAGCCGAATGAAAACGCTCCGCCGGATTCTTTTCGAGGCAGTGTCGTACGACTCGTTCAAGCGCCGGCGAAACTGTCTTGTTTGTCTCAGAAAGGTCCGGTGGATCTTCACGCAGAATCGCGCTCATCGTTTCGGCCATCGAGTCGCCACGAAACGCGCTCTTGCCGGAAAGCATCTCGTAAAGAATCGCGCCGAACGAAAAGATATCTGAACGATGATCGACAGCCTGTCCCTTCAACTGCTCAGGCGACATGTAACCCATAGTGCCCATCACCGTACCGGGATCGGTGTTGACCTTGCGCGTTGGCACCTCAGTTTGTGATTGCGCCCCGTCACTCGTTCCGGTGAGTTTCGCCAGACCGAAGTCAAGAATCTTTACGCGGCCATCGTCGGTGATGAAGACATTGTCAGGCTTAATGTCACGATGAACGATGCCTTTCTCGTGTGCCGCCGCCAGACCTTTCGCAATCTGCAGCGCATAATCAATCGCTTTGCGTTGCGGTAGCGCGCCGCCGGCCATCCGTTCGCGCAGCGTTTCACCTTCCAGTAGTTCGGACACGATGTATGGTGCGCCATCGTGAGTGCCGATGTGATAGATGCTGAGGATGTTCGGATGATTGAGTGCGCCCGCGGCTTGGGCTTCCTGTTCAAAGCGATTCAGTCGATCAGCATTCTCTGAGAGTGAAGCGGGTAGAACTTTGATCGCCACGTCGCGACCCAGCTTGGTATCACGCGCGCGATACACCTCGCCCATGCCGCCTTCGCCGATCTTGAAGACGATGGTGTACTGAGCGATCGTCGTGTTGGGGAAAATGGTTTCGCTCATGCTTTCGGTTCAATGCTTCATTGGTTCATAGAATCAATCTCTCACTTCGGCGGATCGAATTTCTTCACCAATGCTTGAAATCGCGGATCGCCGCGCAGCGGGTCAAAATGCGGATCGGTTTTGATTAGGAAAAGCCAAAAATCGCCCTGTTCCGCGTTGCGAGCGAGCGTGGCAATAGCTTCTTCCTTTTCACCGAGCTGCGTAAGTATCTCGGCTTTCAGTGATCCACTCTGTCCAAAATTTTGCCGGACAAGTTCCTTCAAATAACCGTTCAAGCCGCCCTTGGCAAAACTCTCTCGCATCAATTGCGCATCTTCGGATCTGCCGTCGAGTTCGAGCGATTTAGCGCGTTCCTCAACCGACGCGGCATAATCGCCCGTCCGCCAGAAAACGCGCGAAAGCCAGCGATGCGACCACGGCAACGTCGGCTCCATTTCGGCGAGCTTGTTGAATTGCCGAATGCTCTCGTCCGTCTTGCCCGAAACGAACATCAGGACGGCGTAATAAAAATTGATGCCCGCCGAGGTCGCATCAATCTCCAACGCGCGCTTGATCGAAGCCAGCGATTCGTCGTAACGCCCGAGCATCATTAGCCGCGCGCCTTCCCACTGGTGCGCCGGCGCATAATTCGGATTCAGCGCAATCGCCCGCTTCAACTCGCGCTCGGATTCCGCCCAGTTGTAATCGAGCATGTACTGATAGCCAAGCGAAGCGTGCGCTTCCGCCAACTGGTCGTCGAGTTCGAGAGCGCGCCGGATGTAGTTTTTCTTTCGCGGCCGATCAAGATCCTCATTAGTATCCGCCAGCCCGATATAGCCGAGGGCAAAGTGGGGGTCTCTCTCGACCGCCTGCCGGAAATAGCCTTCTGCTTTGTCAAACTCCTTACCGCCGCGCTTGTTCCAATAGAAGCGTCCTTGCAGATAAAGCCGATACGCTTCCGGGTTTGTTGTGTAACTCCTGGCGATGTTCCGCTCGTCAGCGCCCGACAGTTTCGTTTTGAGTTTGCTGGAAACGTCACGGGCGATCTCACTCTGAAGCGAGACCAGTTCAGAGAACTTGCGATCGTATTGATCCGTCCAGATTACATTCTCAGTTTGCGCGTCGATGAGTTCGAGATTGAGAGTCAGTTCTTCGCCGCGTTGCGTGAAACGTCCATTAAGGATCGCCGGGACGCCTAACTCTTTGCCGATCGTTCTTGCGTCCGCGTCCTTTCCCTTGTATCGAAAGACCGTCGAGCGCGCCTTCACATTCAGATTGGGTAGCTGTGAAAGACTTCGGATCAGCGTTTCAGTCATTCCGTCTGAGAGATAATCCAGGTCTGCGTTGCCGCTGGCATTGACGAACGGCATCACCGCGATTGATTGGATGGTCGCGTTGTGCTTTCGTGAGAAGTAGGAGTAGCCGACAATGGCTATGCCTGCGACCACCAAAGCGAACATTGCGAGTACAAGTCCGCGCCGTTTCGGTTTGTTCAGCTCGCGCGTTGTGCTTGATGGTTGAAATGGCTCAAGAACTGTCGTCGGTGCGGTAGCGCGATTGATGCTCGCATCGGTGACGTTCGGCAGAATGCTCGTCTGAATCTCGCTCGACACTCCGCCAGAGCCAAACTTTGCCGTACGTGCGTCGCCACTGAACGCGCCTGAGTCGCTAATTAGCACTGTGCCGTCAGTACGGCAGTAGACGAGCGATTCGTTAGTCTCAACGCGATTGCATTGCGGGCAGCGCTTCATGGTTTATGAATCGTAAATAGTAATTCGTGAATGATAAAGGCAGATCGTTGATGCCGTTCCTACGGCAAACCGATCCGTTTGACTAGATCGGCAAAGCGCGGGTCGTCGCGCAGCGGGTCCATAAATGGATCGACCTTTATTCGCTGCAGGAACCAGTCGTGGTTCTGATAGGCTTTTTCGAGCTCGGCAAAGGCGGCGTCCTTATCACCAATAGCCGCATAAGTGATCGCAACCCAATAATTCATCACATACTTTCTTTTTTCGCCTTCCTTCCACCTATTGATAATTCCCTGTGCTCTTTCCCGTTGCCCGGTTTTCGCGTATGCATAGCCCGCATCGGCAAGGAAGGGCATGTCAGAATCCAACGACTTTTCTGCGATCGCAAGCGACTCTGCATACATACCCTTCATGTCATAGGTGTGACACAGCCAGTTTTTGCCGCCGATAAAGTTTGGGTCGAGATCATAAGTCTTCTTTGCCTGATCCACTGCCTCGTCAAATCTGCGGGCATACATCAGCACGCCGGCATAATTCGCCCCCTGGATCAGATACAACGGCTCCTTCTCCATCGCAATCTTCATCTCTGCAATGGCTTCATCGTGCCGTCCCATCGGGCTAAGGTAAGTCCATGCGTAACGGTAGTGTGTAATACCGAGGTTTGGATCAAGTTCGAGCGAACGCTTGAACTCGCTTTCCGCCTTTGCCCAGTCCCAATCGTAGGTAGCAGTTATCATTCCTGAAACCGTGTGCGCTTCGGGAAGATCGGGATCTAGCTCAAGTGCTTTTGCGACCGCCGCTTTTGCTTTCGGCATCGTCTCGCTTGGCGCAGCGTATGGATATGACGGGATAACCGCCCAGGACTCTGCGATGCCCACATAGCCGAGCGCGAATTTCGGATCAAGTTTTACCGCCTGTTCATAGATCTCAATACTCTTGGACAGGTCTTCTTTGGTTCGTTTTGCAAAGTGAAAGCGGCCTTTCAGATACAATTGATAGGCTTCGTTATTGTCAGTGTATTTTTTTGTAATGCCCTTCATGTCGTTACCGGCCAGTTTTAGTTGCAGCTTCTCCGCGATCGTGGAGGCGATCTCGCGCTGCGTGGCCAGCAAGTCAGACATCTTGCGATTGTACTGCTCGCCCCAAAGCACTTTGTTGTAGCGCGCATCAACCAGTTCCACGCTGATCGTCAAATCGTCTCCGTGTTGGGCGATGCGACCGGTCATCACCGCGTTGACGCCGAGTTCGCCAGCGATCTTTTTCACGTCAGTCTCTTTGCCTTTGTAGCGCATGACTGAACTGGTCGGGCTAACCTTCAGATTGGGAAGTTGGGAAAGACGATAGATCAGCGACTCTGCCAAGCCGTCGGAGAGATACTCAGTGTCGGCTGCATTGCTCCTGTTCTCAAAAGGCAGAACGGCGATTGATTCAATGGCGACTTCCGAATTGCGTGCATGCACAAACAGACCGAGGCCGACTGCGCCCGCAATCAGCACAAGAACGACGATCGCCGCTGCGAGTTTGTGACCTTTGATTGTCTCCCACATTGTCCGCGAGTTCCCGCCGTAGTCCTTTCAATTCAATCGCCACTTCCTTGATCGATTGATAGCGCTCGTCAGGATCCTTCGCGAGACAGCGACGCACGATGCGCTGTAATTCGGGCGGAGCAGCAGAGTTGAAATCAGCAATGAGAGGCGCGGCTTCGTAAACGACCATGTGCAAACACTTGATTATGGATTCCCCTTCGAAGGGCTTCTTTCCGGTTGCCGCCTCGAAAAGAATGCAGCCGAATGAAAAGACGTCTGAGCGCTGATCGATCTCTTTCGTTTTGCCCTGTGCCTGCTCCGGCGACATGTAGCCAACCGTGCCCATGACAGTGCCCGGAGTTGAATGCTCGGGCATCACGGCCGTTGCCACTTCGCTGGAATCATTCGCAAGCGGTGCCTGCGGCTCGACTAATTTTGTCAGGCCGAAGTCCAGTATCTTTGCATGACCATCCCGCGTAATCATGATGTTGTCGGGTTTTAGATCACGATGAACGATCCCCGCGGCATGCACTTTCGCCAAACCTTCGGCTGCGTGTTGCAGGTAGCGCAGCAGTTTCCTCAATTCTGTTCGTTCATGATGAATCTTCTCGCGCAGCGTGACGCCATCGATATACTCCATCGAGATAAAGTGTGTCCCATCCGTTTCACCAATCTCGAAGATTTGAGCGATGTTGGGATGACTCAGCGCCGCCGCGGACTTGGCTTCGCGAACAAAGCGCTGCATGCGATCACGATGTGACGCCAGATCAGCCGGAAGGATCTTCAGCGCCACTTTCCGACCGAGCTTTGTATCCTGGGCCAGATAAACCTCACCCATGCCACCCGCGCCGAGTTTGGAGACGATTTGATAGTGGGATAGTTTGAGACCGGGGGATAATTCTGGCATCTATGCTCGTAGCAAGCTTACAGTGCTCAGCTAAACGTCGCCCCAAGTATACTCATCATCAAAGTCCGTTCCTAGCCCGCAAACATAGCAAGAGCCGGTTGGGGATTTGAGCAAACTTCAATAGCGGAAACATACCCGATAAGACTTCATCCTTCTTGAAAGCGGCGAGCAAAGCTTTGGCAGTTATGATATCTGGCGACTTTGCCAGCGCAGCCACACTGTGCGGCGTCTGGCTGGGGCTATCTGTTATGCAGAACGCAACCAACAGCCGATCGAGCACGCGTATCTGCTCTATTACAAACCAGCCGAGCGGCCGAAGTATATCGGGGCGTTCTTAACTGACATCGTTGGAACGCCGCGGACAAACGATTAGACACACATGAATCAGTGGTGCTCAACAAGTCAATACTTGATCCAGCGGGCCGCAGATCAGGGCATAAAGATTTCATTTATTGGACCAGCGATTGTTATCTCAAAGTGTGAGGCTCGTTGACAAATGGAATGCAGACCTCCGCATAACCAGTGCGGAGTTCTGGTGGAAGTTCGCTCAGGGTTGCACTTACAACCATGGTTTTCATTGGCTTTTTGTCACTACTGGACCAAGTAAGGAGAGCCGCTTTGCAAAGAAGATTCACTTCAGCGACGTCAATGTCACGTCAAAAGCTTCTTTTGGCTTATTTGGGGTCGTTCTGGTAAGTGATTGAAGGCGCGGAGGTAATTGGTGGAGCAGAGGGGGATCGAACCCCTGACCTCCGCATTGCGAACGCGGCGCTCTGCCAAACTGAGCTACTGCCCCACGCGCGAAGAATCATAGGGAGTGTCTCAAAGACAGTCAAGCACCCTCCAGGACGGGTAGTGGGGTGATTTTGTGGTCATGATTTTTCACCCCACTGTCCCAGGACGGGTGGTGCCGTAATTGTGTGTTGGTCAATTACTGCACACTCCAGTACGGTTACTGCACACTCCAGTATGGTCAAGGAGACTCCAGGCAGGGTAGTTGCTCGATGTAGCACTAAATCAGCATTTGCCTCGCATCTTCTATTGCTTCTGCAAGCTTTGAGATATTCTTCCCGCCACCCTGCGCCATATCAGGTTTACCGCCGCCCCGACCATCGAGCATCGCGCACGCCTCGCGCATCAGAACGGTCATATCGCCGGGCGCATCTGCTGAGCGCGCGAAGACGAGTCGGGCAGCCTCTTTGTCGCGTGAACCGAGCAATGCAACGGTCCCGGAATTCGCGATAAGCGCATGAGCCAGTTTCTTCAACGACTCAGCATCGCGAGCATCAAATATCTGAGTAATCAGACGGATGCCATCGGGTCTCATTTCTGCCGTCGCGATCAGTCTTTCCGCTTCCACGCCGGCGGCGACGTCTTCCAAAGCGCGCACGCGGCGATGTAGGTCCTTATTCTCGTCGAGCATCTGCGCAGCCAAATGCGGCGCATCATCGCGACTGGTGCTAAACAGCGCTGCCGTCTCTCTCGCACTTTTGTTGGCACGACGGTAATCAGCCAGTGCTCGTCCGCCCGCGACAAACTCGATCCGAGTCAATCCCTTGGCCCGCTCCCACGAACGGACCGCGATCATTCCCACTTCGCCAGTGCGGTACGCGTGCGTGCCGCCGCACGGGGTCAAATCAAAGTCGTCGATCTCGATCAGGCGCAACTCGCCCTCCCGAGCTGAGTCCTTTCGGAGTGGAAGCCCGGCAGCTTCCTCGGGTGTGACGTTGAGGATAGCTAGCGGCCGATCCTCCCAGATCACGTTATTGGCCAGCTCGACCGCGCGTTCGATGATCTCCGTTGTTGGGTTACCCAACTCAACATCGATCTCACATGACTGATCCAGTACTCGGAAACTTTTTGTGGGTGCATTGAAGAGGGTTACGAAAGCCTGCGAGAGAATGTGCTGACCAGTGTGTTGTTGCATGTGGTCCAACCGTCGCGGCCAGTCGACCCTTCCTTTAACGATCGCCCCAATCGGCAGTGGCGTTCCCTGTACTACATGCAACACACCTTTTGGTCCGTCGTCGACACATTCGACAACCCTCAAACCGTTCAGCGTTCCCGTGTCGCTGGGCTGACCACCGCCCGTGGGATAAAAGGCGGTTCGATTGAGAACGATCGCGCACCAGCCGCTGACACGTTCGGTTACCTCGATCACGCGCGCTTCAAACTCGACCAGGTGCGAGTCGTCATAATAGAGACGTTCTGTGGTTGGCATACCAGAGGGTCCTTGTTATGGTTGAGTTAATAAACGAACTGGTAGAGGCATGCAAGTGTCCCTCCAAGGTTTTACTGGAACCGTGGGCATCCCGCCCGTAACGAGCAAGACGGGCACGCAGGTTTTCTCGAGTAGTATCAGGCTCTTGTCGCTCAAGTCGTCGCGCTTCGCGCCCGTTGCTGGCGGGAGGCCACGCGGTCCCAGCAATAACGACCGCGTCCCAGTATGACGTCGCGCTATTAGGTCGCGTTACCTCAGACTGACCCGCGCGCGAAGCCCATATCCTTTGACACTCCTTTCTGAACTGAACATAATCCGCACCTGTTTCTCATTGTTCTAAATTCTAACCACTATCAATCTTCAGGTTTGGAGTCAGCCGATGAATGCTTTTTCGCGCAGATTATTTCTGTGGCTTATTGCGATTGCGATGCTACCAACGCTCGGTGGAGTCTCGGTTGCTCAGCAAGAACGGTTACGGTCCCTTACGTACCGGTTATCGATGTCGCGTCCGGTCTCGCACCTATTCGAAGTTTCAATCGAAGTGGAACTTTCGGACAGCTTGAGGAACCAGGCTATTGAATTCCAAATGCCGAAGTGGTCGCCGGGCCGCTATGCCGTGTTTGACTTTGCAAAAAACGTGCAGGAGTTCAGCGCAGTCGCCGGCATTTGCCCGCCCAGAAGCAGGTGCGACATGCCGATGCGTCCTGTTACGCGCGTTGACAACCAAACCTGGAGTGTTGCTCCGTTGGACAGCGCGAATTTGACGATCACTTACAAAGTGTTCGGCGACGATCTCTCCGGAACATTTTCTCAACTCGACACCCGCCATGCGAATTACAACGGAGGGTGCATTTTCATGTACGTTGTAGGCCATAAGCCTGATCCCGCAACCCTCACCATCGATCCGCCCCAGGGTTGGAAAATTGTGAATGGTCGCATGGAGCGACCAGGCCAGCAGGAGTGGCAGTTTCCCAATTGGGACATGATGATCGATACCCCCACGGAGATTGCTCCCGATTGGACTCAAGATGACTTTCAAGTCGACGGCAAGAAATATCATGTGGTGGTTCACTCCTTGGGAGATGAGGGCGGTAAGCGTGCAAATTTAGTGCGTGACATCGAAAAGATTGTGCGCGCTGAAACCGCCTTGTGGGGCTTACCTGAATTTGAGGAGTATACCTTCCTGATCCATTTCGCGACCGACGACCATCCGGGTGATGGCATGGAGCATCTCACGTCGACACAGATCATTGTGCCGGGGGCGCTCGCCGATAACGGCACTTACGAAGGCGCGCTAGACTCGGTTGCTCATGAATTCTTTCATGTTTGGAACGTCAAGCGTTTACGGCCGCTCGAGCTCGGTCCCTGGGATTTTACCCGGCCGGCAAACACTCGTGGCTTGTGGATCGCGGAGGGCTTCACAAATTACTACGGCCACCTGATGCTGCGCCGCGCCGGTCTTTGGGATGATGCAAGATTTCTGCGCCGGGAGAGCCTCACGATCGGTGGTATTGAAAATGCGCCCGGGAGTCGTCTGATGAGTGCGGAAGAGTCGTCAATATCTGCGCCATTTCTTGACGGTGGTCTTGATGTGCAGAAGACTAGTCTCGCTAATACCTCGATCAGCTACTACCCGAAAGGCGAATTGATCGGAATGGTTTTGGATTTGCTGGTGAGGGGAAGGACAAAAGGGAAGTCCTCGCTGGATGACATTATGCGACACATGTATGAAGAGTTTTACTTGAAAAGTCCGAATGGCAGCTACTACCTGCGCGGTAACGGTTATCGCACTGAAGACTTTCAACGCGTTGCGTCGGAGGTTGCCGGTTTCGATCTCGACGAGTTTTTTAAGCGCTGTGTACGAAGCGTAGAGACCTTGCCCTACGATGAGGCTTTTGGTTACGTCGGACTTCGCGTCACTCGGACGCCGGCACGCGACGCTTCCATTACGGGGATCTCGCTGGACTTCGAGAGCCGGCGGCCCATGACGATCGGGAACATTCGGAACAACTCTCCAGCGGAAGATGCCGGCTTACAACGGGGCGACGAGATTGTCGATGTAGCAGGAAAGCCTGTGACGAGAGAAAACTGGTTGAGCACGATCGAGCACTACAAGCAGGGAGACTCCATTGCGATGACGGTCAAGCGTGACCGAAGCACCATTCATGCCAATATCGTGCTCGGTCAGCCGTTGCGGTTCCAATATGTAATTGAGGAACGTCCAGATGCCGGAGCGGAGCAAAAAGCGTTGCGGGCTGCATGGCTTAATGGACGGTAAGGCGTTAGGGTCGAGGGCTACTCGCTGGCCGGCCCTCGCTTGCGTTCTGTTTGAGCTATGTTGATGAAGAGTCTGAGTCAGGACAGTTGGGACTTAGCGGCAATGCAGCGCGTTGTTGTCTTCACCAAGAGAGTTGGTCGGCGGCCAGGAACTGCTAATCATCATTTTTCAGACTGATGGCGATGAGTTGATAAGACTGATGGCGATGAGTTGATAAGACTGCAACCCGCTTCGGCCGGCTTACCTCCGAAGGTAAGAAACAGTAGGGAGTTTAATCAGGTAGACGTTTCTTTCGTCGGTTGGAAGGGGACCTAACTTACAAACAAATACCGCCCGCTCATGAGCTGTTTTGGTTCACAGGCGGGTTGTGCCGCATAAGAGTAGTCAACTTGCTCAGTCGACTTTACGCCGCCGAAGTTTGGCTGCCACGCCCGCCAAGCCTGTGCCGAGTAGCATCAGAGTCATTGGTTCTGGTACAGCAGTGCCCTGTTGAGCATTGACCACGATTACGTCGTCAAAATTCCAGAACGACGGGTCATGACGAAACCCAAACTGCAATTGGGTTGATGCGCCGGTAGCCAACAGACCGTTGAACGTGAACTGCGTATAGGCGAATGCTGCTGAATTTGTGAGAGTCTGAAGAACTACTCCGTTGAAAGACACCTGGAACTGGTTTGGTGTCGAGCCACTCAGGTTTGAGAGCCAGAAAGTCAAATTGTAAGTTTGACCTGGCACCGTCACCAAATTCTGCGTGAGGGTCCCGAGGGTGCCGACTGGTCCAGTGCTGACTCCAAAACTTCCGCTGTGCGCGGAACCAGCTGTCACAGCCGTAAATCCCGAAGGGTCAATCGCAGTCCACCCCGTGAAGTTCCCGGTTTCGAACCCGCAGTTATTTACAATATTGCCGCCCACAGTACATACGTCTGCTTTAGCTGCAGGGGCCCCAAGACCAAAGACCACAAGCGCCGCTAAGGCAAGAGTCAGCTTGTTAATACGAGTCATAGAATCCCTCCTTTAAGATCCTCTTGGGTTTTAGAACTCGTCTGCACTTTGTTTTGTGACTTCAAAGTAACGTACACAATTGATGAATTGTGAAGTTACTCCTTGGAAGTGCTTAGCCCATTCCCCCTAGACGACCACGGATTGGGCCAGATTTGACAACGAAATTTCGATGGAAAGCTACAAAATTTCGATGGAAAGCTACAAAATGATTAGCAATTTAAGTGCCGCGACAGGCAAGGAAGGTGCCGACGAGCCGAGTGACCATTTTGTTTGGGATTCTCACGAATACATCCCAAACGGCAGCGGACGAAAGAGGAAAGGCTGTTCAAAATCCGGACAAGTTTTCTGAATTCGGGAAGGTTTGATCGAAATCGCAGATCATCACAGGTCGCGATTCTCAGGAACGATAATTTCGATCGACTGCGGCGCTATTTCGAATGTCATT
>WNFY01004812.1_pt1 | contig 14949 bp, 13 predicted proteins | sample 5400091 | NCBI WGS metagenome assembly WNFY01 (sample SAMN13153364, study PRJNA577476) | soil metagenome | isolation source: 60 cm soil or saprolite under grassland replicate 1 | place: USA:California | collected 2016-06-15 | reverse complement strand
TTATGCATTCGCCGTTCCTTCTGAAAGGGCCTTCAAGGCCTCAAATGATGTGCGCCACTTGAACGTGGTCGATGTTGTTCCCTGAGTGAACGAGCTATCTCTTCTTTGCGGACTTCTTGCCGCCTTTTTTCTTGCCGCCCTTTTTCGCGGCCTTCTTCTTAGTTGCCATATTTTTCTCCTTTTCAGCTTACATGTTATGACCACAAGATGCTGTGTTGCTATAACTCTTGTGGTCTAGAGAAAACGGCGCACAACATCTTGCTATATAAACTTAATTTGCAGGCTTGTCAACAATTTATTACTCAGAGTGTGAAATATTTTCGCAAGCACTCAGCGATCCAACCCAGCGCGATCGATGGTCTTTCACGCGCGATCGCATGAATGTTTTTTCTTTCGCGCTCAAGATTGAGAACCCGAAGATGATGCGTTGCTGATGCGGATGAAGATATGCAGAAGTTGATGACCAACGCGAAATCTTCATCGCGTGCCTATCTGAACATCGGCGTGAAGATCCATTCGTCGTGTCGATCGATTCCATAGTAAGTCATCACAGAGTTGCGCTGACTACGGCTCGCGACTCCGATAAAAGGTCCGGAAGCGTTAGCTGAAGTGTCCTCGCCGCCGGGCGCTGTATCGCTTGACTCAGTGTCGAGTACATTCATCATTTGCGGAATCAAACTGGCCAAGCCAGCGAGCTCTCGTCGCGGCGTGGGTGGCGTGCCGCCGCTATAAACCGTTAAGGATCGCACGAACCCGGCAAATTCCTGCGATGTTGGGCTGATGAACCTCCACTCCCCGGTGCTGGAAAGAGGATCGCGCGCCGCTTCGGCGCGTAGAATCTGCAGCTTTTTCGTGCCTCGCGGAATTCCTTCCAGAAGTTGATCCATAGAGGTGGGCAATGAGTTAACCCCCTGAGCGCCTCGATACCGGTAATACGAGCGGATGGCCTCAGCTACCTGTTCGCCGCGGAAAATCGCCTCTTTTTCGCGTTCGCGCTGTGCTTGTTGCCGTACGTTGGAAGCAGCCGCGATGGCGAATAGAGCGAGCAGAGTCATCAGCAGCAGCAAAGCCACAAGCGTGTAGCCGCGCTCATTCGACTGCGGATTGCAGACCTCGGATTGCGAATTAGCGGAGGAGTCAAGAATGGTGATGTGCTTAAGAAAATGATGCTTCATATCTATATCTTTGCACTTGAGATTGGCAATCAAAATTCGCAATCCGCAATTCTCTAAGGCTCTTCGTCGCTTACCCGCACCGGCGGTCGGGTCTGAGGATTCGCGCTGGTAATCGAGAATGGAATCGTATGTCGAATCTTCAAGGTCGTGTCAACCAGGACGATTTCCTGCTCAGAGATGCTGTTAACTCGAAACCGACCGGCGAGCACGTCACCGCGTTGCACGTTCAGCAACTCCTTGCTGCCCTTGTCTTGCAACACAGCCGTATCGTTGAATCGGGGCTTTCCGATGATCCCGACGTAATTGTAATTAGGCAGCGGTGGCGCAGTCACGTTCAATGTAGTCGTGTTCGAGTAGAGTTTGCCGTCGTTGCTTCTGATGATTACTTGTCGCATGCCGGCATTGGTAATCAGCGATGACGGTACCGTAGTCGCTATTTGTTGCGAGTTAATGAAACGAGTCGGCAAGTCCCGGTAATCGATCGTCACATGCACCGCAGGTGTGAACTTATCGCCCATGATCTGCAGACTGAAATCCGCCGTCCCAGCGTATACGATTGACGGCGACAATGAATTAACGGCCAACGGCGGCGTCGGCGTTGGCGATGGAGGTGCCGGCGTCGCAATCTTAACGGGTGGGGGCGGAGGTTCATAGTAAGCGAAGATGTTGCGATTAACCTCCGACACTGCCGGCACTGACCAGCTGGCAGGAATCGGTTGCAGATTCATCGAGGCTTCTTGCGCCGTGTCGCCGGCTGGTAACTTATTGACTGTGATTACAGAAGGCTGCGAAACAGGACGATTCCGATTCGCCTGTGGCTTGCTGGAGCTGCCGCCCAGAAATACGTAACCGAGCACGATGATAGCCCCGACCCCAAGCACTGCAGCCGCAATGATTTTCTTTTTTTCGTTAGGATTGTTTGGATCAAAAAGTCGCATCGTTCAGTTCCTAAGGCGTGGATGCGCCTTCCACGCCCGGTCGTCGAAAGTACGTCGCCATATCCAGACGCAAACTTACCAGCGTGCCGCGTCCCCCGGACGGTTGCGCAATTGCCGGGGCGGCAGCACTGCCGCGTGCCGGCACCGGATTTCTCACGATAGGAGTTTCTTGCAGAACTCCAGATTGCGTCACGCTTTCAAGCTCAACCGCGTTGATAATTAGAAATTCGCGGCTAGTCTCGATGTCGCGCACAAAGTGCCGCACGTTTTGATACGGCCCTTCGACAGTAACGGTCACAGCAATGCCGGGATAGATCGTTTGCCACTTGGCGCTGCTCTGCTGTGACGCACTCGCCGTCGGCTGCACATTGTTCTTGGAGCCAACGGGCTGAAGCGGGGTGTAGCCGGGCCCGGCGGTGTTGCGGAGTCCGTTCGAGCGAATGAGATTATTCAGTTCACTGTAAAGCGTCATCCGGCCGGTTTCAACCGCTGCCAGCCGGTTACTTTCGAAGTCTTCCAGGCTCGCATTGATTTTGTCGACAGCCGTTTTGCTGTCGGTATCTTTTTCAAGATTTGCTTGTGAAGCGCGCAGTTGGGCCTGCAGGCGATCGCGCTCCAACTGAGCTGAGGTCAGGCGCGAGTGCGCCGGTACCAGAAAATAGAAATATGCCAGGATGGTAATCAACGCAATCAGGGCAGCGGCCGCCAGGCCGATCAGCTCGGGAATTCCAATCACATTTAATCCCGGCGAGCGCCTTAATTGATCGATACGAACGCGAATCGGCTGGCGAGCTGCCAGCGAACGATCCTGCATTGGTTGATCCTGACTCATTGGTTTTTCCCCGTACTCGGCGCGGTATCGACTGGCGGATGGGTTCCTGTTTCGATCGCCGCGCTGGCTCGTGGAACATAGTGCACGTTCATTTCATATTCGGCGCCCCCATCGCCCTTACCGCGCTGCAGGTTCTGCGACACCAATTCGGCATGAAAGATTCCCTCACGATCCATATCTTCGATCATCTGGGTAATCGTGGCCGGATTCTTACTGACGACCGTGAGATCGAGGTTCGCTAAGGTGCGATCATCCTGCGCGCCAACTTCCTTCACGACAATTCGCGCGACCCGCACCGCGCCGGGCAAAGCAGTTTCCAAATCTGCGAAAAGCCGCGACCACGAGAATCGTTTGCGATCAACCAGCGTATGCGCGGATTTGAGCGTTCGCTGTTGCTCAGGCGTCAGCGCAATCTTGATTTCCTCGGCGTGGCGGTTCAGCTCGTCTGTTCGCTTCCGCAATTCCGCGACATCTCGCTCGGCCGCTTGCATCTGCCTGTTAGTTTGAAATGTCGACCCGGCGATAAGTACAAGGCAAACGATCGAAACAAGCGTCAACAGCGTCGTCACGGTCCAGGGGAGCGCGCGATTGCGAAAGGGATTGCTCGAAAGATTAAGCCTGGTGACCATGCTTCTGCTGGCTCGCTAATTCAGACGATTCGTCGACGACTTCATTAAAAGGATACACGGCGCTCGCACCGAACGGCAACGAGGCCGGCTCGGTAATCGACTTACACGCATCGTGACAAATGAAAGTTTCGGAAAAAGACCGTTGGAGAAGCTTAAATGATTACGCGCTGGCACTCATCGCATGACGCTCGAGTTTGAGGTAGAGACCGCGGCGAGTAAGCCCAAGTTCTCGCGCTGCGCGAGAGATATTACCGTTGTGCTTGCGCAGAGCTTCGGCGATCAGACTGCGCTCAACTTCAGCCAGCGCATCCGCGAGCGTGACGTTCTGCAGCGGAACAGTCACCGAGGGCCCCGCAGAACTGCCGCCGATCGGCGTGACGCCGCCGGGCGGAGTAACCGGCGTCCCCATGTGACGCAGCTCAGGCGAAAGCTGCTCAGGCGTGATAACCGCGCCATCCTCGGCGCGTGCAATCACGCGTTGAATCTCATTACATAGCTGACGAACATTGCCCGGCCAGTCGGCCACCATTAACAGATCGATTGCCTGGGGCGTCATTTGAATTTCTCGACGGCCAAATTTCGCCGAATAGTGATTAACGTAGTAGTTAACGATGGTAGGAATCTCCGACCGTCGTTCACGCAACGGGGGCACTCGCAGGCGAATCACGTTCAAGCGATAGTAAAGATCTTCGCGAAAGCGACTCTGCGCGACCATTTCTTCCAAGTCCGTGTTGGTCGCCGCGATGATCCGCACATCAACTTTTATTGGTCGCTGTTCGCCCAACGGTTGAATTTCACCTTCCTGCAGGAACCGTAAAAGCTTTGGCTGAACATCCAGCGGCAGATCGCCAATTTCATCAAGGAACAGTGTGCCACCCGCAGCGGTGCGAATCACGCCCGCCGAATCCTTGACCGCTCCGGTAAATGCGCCACGGCGATAGCCGAACAGATAGCCTTCTGAAAGTTCTTTAGGCACGGCCGTGCAATTGAAGGGCACGAAGACTTTGTCGCGGCGAGATGAAAGCGCGTGGATGGCGCGCGCAACCAGTTCCTTACCTGTACCCGATTCACCGGTCACGAGCACAGTGACGTCGGACGAACGAATCTTGTGCACCTCTTCGACCAGCCGAGTCATCGCTGGACTCGAATGAATGAAGCCAGGCATTAGACTTGCTCCGGCCAGCGTACTTTCTTCCTCAGTGTCCGTCCCGCTGTGACTACGGGCGCGCAAGGCGCAAACGTCCATCCCTAACTCGACAACACGCAGCAGGGGATCGAGCGAAAGGCCGCCCGGCAGTTTCGCACTACCACTGGGAGAAATCAGCAAGGTTGCCGGCGGAGCATTGCTCGATTTGAGATTGATGATGGCCACGTCATGCTTCCGGGCAAACTCTTCGCACTGAGATTCTTGTTTCAGTGAAGCGAGCTGATCAGCCCAGTCCACGGCTTGTTCCTTGCTGCAACCGTGAGCAATTACCACACGCTGGCGTCCGCCTTCTTCGGGCTCGATAATCATCACCCGACGCGAGTCGGTTTCCTGGCGAATGACCGCAGCCAGCTCGCGCAACAGCAGTTCGCGCGACGCAACCGCTTCCGCCAGGCGCAAAGTCAGCAGCTGAACTACTGTTTCGCGCTGGCGTAGTTGCTGCGGCGTCGTCTCATCAAGCGCTGCGGCGGCTTCTTCGGCCCTGTTGAGATCCAGGCGCGCGCCTAACTCACGAAAGATATTTACAGCCCGCGTAAGGTGTTCAGGGGCGCGCTCGGGTTGGGCGATAGCATACGCGCGTCCCAGTTCGTAATGCGCGCGCGCGCTGCGATATCGGTCGCCAAGCAGATCGAATATGGAAACACTGCGACCGAAGTGCTGTGCCGCCATAGCAGCATCAGCGCGCGCCATCTCTAATCGCCCGTGCAATCGTTGCGCTTCTCCGGCCGTCAAAAGATCGGTAGGCGAGTCAGTTATTTGTTCCGCTAAGCGCTGTAGATGTGCGACGCATTCTTCTTTGTCGTCGTTTTCAAGCGATGCTTCCGCAAGCAATAGACGCGATTCACAAATCGCCTGTCGATCGCCAATCCGTTCTGCGAGTTCTAGAGCCTTCTTCGCAGTCGTCAGAGCCTTGGCGCCCTGGTTCATCGCGACATAACAGCGACCCAGCGTGCGCAGCGCTTGACCTTCGTACCACTTGTTTCCCTTTTCCGTGGCCAGGGCGACCGCACGCTCCAGATAGCCACGCGCCTCCTCGAAATCACCGCGAAGCATCCGCAAATCGCCGAGCGAGTCGAGAATCATGGCCACTTCAGCACGGGGATCCTCAGCCTCAGTGGCGATTGACAGTGCCCGTTCGAGGGCTTCCTGCGCGCGATCCCATTGCCCGATCAGAATTAGATTAATTCCGAGATTGTTGTAACCATCGGCAGCGTTGGTCTTGTGATCAGTTCGTTCATAGTAGCCAATGGCCTTCTCGAGATAGCGAATCCCTTCCTGCGGGCGCTTGAGAAAACTGCATGCCCCGGCCATGTTGGCGTAAATTTTGCCGAGCAGGAAAGTGGCTGGATGGTCTCCGACGAGCTGCACCGCTTGTTCGAAGTTCTCCAAACCCGCTTCAGACTGACCTTCGTGAACGTCAGCCAGGGCCAACCCAAAATAACTTTCTGCCAGCCCTCGCCAATCACCAGACTGCCGATAGCTTTCCAGCGCGCGATGCGAATAGTCGCGGGCGATCGGATACTCGTTGATGCTGCGATAGACGCGTCCGAGCGCGGCATAAACCTCACCCACCCCAGCGCCTTCTTCCGGCAAGTCACGAAGCATGGCTTTTAGCAGCGCAATCGCTTTGGGATGATCGCCGTTGTAGTTGTAAGCCAGCGCGAGTCGTACTCGCAGCTTCGCGTTCAGGGTTGTGTCAAGTTTGGCGCACGCCTCCGGAGCTTCATACATCGCGACCACTGCGAGCGACTCGCGATAATGTCCCTGCATCTCCAGAGCGATTGACAACGAGCGCCGGGCTTCGGCCAGCAGTTCAGGTTGAATTCGCGCTTGCGTAAGTAGCGAAGTAAGCCGCGTACGCGCGTCACTCGTCAAACCTCGATCGAGCAGGCCGCGAATTGTTTCCAGCTCCCCAGCTAGCGATTCGGGAGACGCCTTACCGGCGCGCGAACGCAAGCGCGCGCGCGCATCCTGTAAATGGACGACACCTCCCTTCGCTTTTTGATTTTCGTCGCTCAAGTGATCAGTTCCCGCAGCAGTGAACGCCTAATCGCTGCAACTATGGGTGATAGCTGAGAATATAAGTAAAAGCCTAATAAGTATGGCTTTTCAACCTCCGAGATAACCCCGGCAGGGACGCAGGCGCGAGAGTAACCCCGTGCAATTCACAAGTAAAAACAGCCTGAAAATATCACAGTCCGGCCCAACCGTCACGCGGTCGCCGCTCAGCATCGATTATCGGGGATAGACGAGAATCGCGTCGCTCACCGGTCGTTCACCAGTGGCATCCGAGGGTTTATTAACAAGTTTGTTCTTGATGACCATCGTTGTGGAGCCGCCGCCGTCGAGATTGACCGCTTCAACTGCTCCGAATTCGAGCAATAAATCAGCGAGCATCGTTAGGGACATGCCGATGCTTTCGCCCGGTTGGCGCCCATCAACCGTTACCAGAAGGATCTGACCGGATTTAAGTTTGGCAATCGCGGTTCGCGGGTGGCCGTCGCTGACAAAGCTCGGTAGAATTTTTTCAGCCGCGTTAGTAATCTCAACGCGTCCGTTTTTGATCAACTGCGGCCCGCCACCGACTATATTCTTTGCGTGTAACCACAAATCCCCTGACTCCGTTTCAACCGGACTCAGATCGAATTTCAATTGTACTCGGTTGCCGATGCGTAGATTTTGGAGCGCCCATTGGCGCGCGCTACCTGCGACGGAAATGACAAAGCCATCTGCGGGAATCGTGCTACTGCCTCTTAGGTCGCGTCGTTCCACGATTCGCCCGCGCCGCACAAGTAATTCCAAGCCGTCGGGATTAGTCAAAGTGGTGCGATGAAACTCAGGAGCAAAGACGATCAGTTCATTATTCCCACGCGGACGGTTGAAGCCGTCGATGAGATGCTGAACTTTCGGACTGACAACTATCCGGGCGTCAAACTTCAAGTGTCCGAAGATCAGTTTCTGTTGACGCGGTGTTTCGACCAAGCCGATAGCGGCGCGCACGTTGTATGGCTCGCTCAGAATCTTACCGTTTAGCACGTCGACGCCGATTGAATCCCCGCGATAGGTTCCCATTGTGCGGAAGTAGCCACTATTAACTGCGGCCAGCGCACCGTGGCGAGCGGCCATCGAACTGACCGTTTCCAACCCAACGGCTTCATCCAGCGCATGGACCATCAGCAGGCGCGCTTTCGTGAGATCGATCCGCAGCATGTTGATGAACCATGGCCCGGTCGCTTCTTTTTCTGATTTGAAACCCCGAATGATTTGCAGATGCTCGATTCCAGGGGCGATGAATTCGGATTTCAGGCCGGAGGAACGATTCCCAGTTTGCGCCGGCGCCAGGATGATCGTCGCAAGATAAGCGTACGCGAGAACGCCGATTAGTAAGTTGAATTTGAGCGCATTAAGGCTGATCAAACCCCGCCGCAACAGCCCGATGTTTTCACCTCTTGAGTTCATAGTCGTCACGTGGAAAGAGAGGGGCGATGTTAACGCACATTAAGCTTGCGTTGAGAACAAATCTAACCGCAGGCCCATTCCTTGACACCCCTTAGACCGGCCCTTATCATGCTTGTTTCCGCGCCGGCCGAAATCGTCGCTAATGTATGTTCGAGTCTCTTTCCGACAAACTGAAACGGACGCTGAAGAATTTGCGTGGCGAAGGCGTTCTGACAAAGGAACATGTTGATGCGGCATTGCGTGAGATTCGCCTGGCGCTGCTGGAAGCGGACGTAAACTATAAAGTCGCGAAAGACTTTATCGCGGCGGTCAAAGAGAAGGCCGAAGGGCAGCAGGTTTGGCTGGAACTGAGGCCTTCCGAGCAGGTTGTCAAGATCGTTTTTGATGAGCTGGTTGAACTGCTCGGCGGACAATCGTCGCGACTGGTTTTCACCAAAAACAGTCCGAACGTTGTCATGATCGTGGGCCTGCAAGGGTCGGGCAAGACGACGTCAACCGGGAAGATCGCTCGTTGGCTAACTCAGAATCAGAGTCGCAAGCCTCTGCTGCTTTCTACCGACGTATATCGGCCGGCGGCGCGGGAACAATTAAAGGTCATCGCGAAAGCGACAGGCCAATCGATCTTTGAAAAGCCTGAAACAAACGATCCGCTGGAACTAAGCCGCGAAGCTCTGAAACATGCGCGTGATGTCGGTTATGACACGCTTTTGATCGACACGGCCGGGCGCCTGCACATCGATGAACAGTTGATGGAAGAACTGGTCAAGATTAAGAGCGAAACGCATCCGGTCGAAATTCTTTTTGTCGCCGATGCGATGACCGGTCAGGATGCGGTGCGATCGGCCGAAGAGTTTCATCAGCGCGTTGGTATCACCGGCGTGGTGCTGACAAAGATGGATGGCGATGCGCGCGGTGGTGCGGCGTTGTCGATCAAACAGGTCATCGGTCAGCCGGTAAAGTTTGTCGGCGTGGGCGAGAAGTACGACGCCCTCGAACCCTTCTATCCCGATCGAGTGGCGCAGCGCATCCTCGGCATGGGCGACGTGCTTTCGCTGATCGAAGAAGTTCAGTCGAAAGTCGATCAGGACGAAGCCGAGGCGCAGCTAAAGAAGCTGCAGCGCAATCAGTTCACGCTCGATGATTTTCGTTCGCAACTCAGGCAGGTGAAGAAGCTCGGTTCTTTCTCAAAAATTCTGAAGTTGTTGCCGGATCAACTTCTCGGTGGCGTGGGCATGCCGGAATTGACTGACGAGCAGTCAGAGCTGATGGAGAAAGAGCTGAAGCGCACCGAAGCGATCATTGATTCAATGACCTGCGCAGAGCGCGTAAACCACATGATCTTGAACGCGAACCGGCGACGGAGAATCGCGCGCGGTTCGGGAACGACCGTCGCGCAGGTAAACTCGCTAGTCAAGCAGTACACTGAAATGCGGCGCATGATGCAACAGCTTTCCGGCTCGGGCATGTTTGGCGGCGGCGGCGGTTTGCGCGGCAAGATGATGCGCCGCATGGCTGGTATTCCAGGGCTTGAAGGTGGTGGAACTGAGGCGATGATGGCTGGCTTGCCGGCTGGCCCGTCCCGAAAGAAGAAGAAGAAAAAGAAGAAGCGACGATAAAGATCGAACAGGCGGACAAGTCTGTCCTCTAAACCGATCGCTTACAAGCGGTACTCGTGCCGCTATTGGAGGAAGAGAAGTGTTAGCAATTAGATTGATGCGCACCGGCGCTAAGAAACGACCGTCATACCGGATCGTGGTAAAAGAAAAGCAATCGAAGCGCGACGGCGCGTTCCTCGAGAATCTGGGCACTTACAATCCGACGCGCGAACCCGTTGAGATCAGTCTTAAGGCCGATCGCATTCAGTATTGGATCGGAAAAGGTGCGCAGCCGACAGATACGGTGCGGCGATTGATAAAGCAAGCGGCGAAAGCGCGCGCTTCCGCCGAATCACAAGTCGAAGCGGCCTGATTTTTAAATTGTGTTTAGAATGGCGGGCTTGCCGGCCCAAAGGTGCGGCCCAAGTGCCCGGTCTAACAGGCGGCAGCCAGAGTGATGCGCGAGACAATCGAATTGGTGGTTAAGGCTCTCGTCGATGATGCCGACGCCGTTGAGGTGCGCGAAATTGAGCGTGAGGGAGCGATGCGCATCGAGGTGCGTGTGGCCCAGACGGACATGGGAAAGGTAATCGGCAAACAGGGTCGCACCGTACGCGCCTTGCGCTCGCTGGTTTACGCCGTCGGCTTGAAACAGCATCGCCGGTTTGTTCTCGACGTTGTTGAGTGAGCTGGCAGTTGTTGATCTGCGCGACGCGGACACTTCGATGAAAGATGCCGATGAGGAGCGCGAATCGGACAATGGTTTGATAACCGTCGCCAGGGTGGTCAAAACCAGAGGCCTGCGCGGTGAAGTAGTTGCGGAACTCTTGACGGATTTTCCGGAGCGCTTCGAAAAGTTAAAGTCGCTCGTGGCCGTTTCGACAGCTGGAAGTCGTCGATCTTTGCAAATTCAAGAGCACTGGTTTCATGGCGATCGGATCGTTTTCAAGTTCGCTTCCTACAACACGATCGATGCGGCTAAAGAACTTGTGGGATATGAACTGGCCGTTTCCGCGCAGGAGCGCATCGAACTTCCGAAAGATCGTTTTTATGAATGGGAACTTTTCGGTTGTCGGGTCGAAACAACTCAGGGAAAGAATCTCGGCCACGTGAAAGACTTGATGCGCACGGGCGGCGTGGAGATTCTGGTCGTAACTAACGATGCCGGCGGGGAAGTGCTGATTCCGATGGCGCACGATATCTGTGTTTCGGTAGATGTCGAAAAGAAATTGATCCGCGTCGATCCGCCGGAGGGACTGTTGGAATTATAGATTACGGAATTCGGATTGCGGAAATAATGTCAACTGAAATCCAATCCGAAATCCGCAATCCTAAATCCGCCATGCGGATTGATATCATTACGATCTTTCCCAATTATTTTCGCGAAGCGTTTGATTTTGGAATTATTCGGCGCGCGCGCGCAGTGGACCTGGTAAAACTAGAGGCGCACGACCTGCGTTCGTGGACCTCGGACAAGCACCACGTCGTCGACGATCGACCGTTTGGTGGCGGCGATGGCATGGTGCTGAAGCCCGAACCGATCTTTGCAGCAGTTGAATCGCTGACCGGTGCCAGCGAGCATAACAACATACCGAAGAAAACACGGGTTGTTCTGCTGTCGCCGCAGGGTCGAACTTTCACCCAGGCAGTGGCCGTCGAATTTGCGCGCTGCGAGCAATTGGTTTTGATTTGCGGCCGCTATGAAGGTGTCGATGAGCGCGTGGCGGAAGCTTTAATAACCGATGAAATCTCGATTGGTGATTACGTTCTTTCGGGAGGAGAGCCGGCGGCGCTCGTGGTCATCGACGCGGTGATACGTTTGTTGCCGGGCGCGCTCGGCAGCGAAACGTCAGCTACGAACGAGTCGTTTACGAATGGCTTGCTCGATTGTCCGCATTACACGCGGCCGCCGGAATTTCGCGGGATGAAGGTGCCGGAAGTTCTGCTGAAGGGCAATCATGCTGAGATTTCTCGTTGGCGCCGCGCGGCCGCGGAGCAAAAAACGAATCGTAATCGACCGGATCTTCTAAAGAAGTGAGGTTTGTACTTTGAACTTCGTACTTTGATTTCTAATCCAGGGTACGTGACCTGCTTAAGGAGAGCTAAGCACGAAGTACTAAGCACTAAGAACGAATTGGAGTTAGTCACATGAATCGCTTGGATAGCGTCGAGAAGACGCAATTACGAAGTAACATTCCTGATTTTGGGCCTGGCGATACCGTGCGTGTACACGTACGCATCAAGGAATCCGAAACCAAAGAGCGGCTGCAAGCTTTTGAAGGCGTGGTCATTGCTCGCAAACACGGCGGCGCGCGCGAAACAATCACCGTGCTGGAAAGAATTTTTCCGCTGCATGCGACAATCGTCGACCATATCGATGTAGTAAAGAAAGGCCACGTAAGACGGGCAAAGCTTTATTATCTGCGCGAGCTGCGCGGCAAAGCGGCGCGCATTCGCGAACGTGATACGCGGCAAAGCGCCGATATTGCCGAAGCTGCTGCCGTTGGTGCGGGTGGCGACGCTGCGGAAGGCAAGGAATAAGGTGTCCAGAAATCTTCTTCTATCAAACCTTGACTTCTCGCAATTAGGAGAGTAGAAGACCCCCGCAAACCTTGCTCTGAACCGCTTCGCGGTACAGCCCCCACACGGGAAAAGGAGTTAGTGCTCAATGAACTCTCCACACGGCCTCGCACAGAGGATAGTAAGAATCGTATTTGCGTTGGTCGTCATCACGTCGGCGCTCGCTCTATTAAATAAGGCAAAGTCGGGTTCAGCCTCGGAAACAAAGGGACAAACAACGCCCCCAACAAGACGACTATTCGAGAATCGGGTGCCGGAGCACCTTCCGATTAAAGTCAAGATCAAGAGAGAGAAAGAGAAACTTTTCCGCGACCTCGACAACGAAAATTGGCCTCGCGATTTTGAAATCGAAGTCAAGAATGTCGGGGAGAAGCCGATATATTTCCTTGACTTTGGGCTTCTCGTTCCTGACGCGAAGATAGCCGATAGTTATCAGGCTTTCAGCATTGTGTACGGAAGAATAGCACTAGCAGACTTGAACAATCGGCCGACGGCCGAAGACATACCGATTCAGCCGAGTGAAACTAAGGTCTTAAAGCTTGAAGATGTGCAAATTCGCGGTTGGGATGAAGGAAGGGTTGCGGGCCTTGTTCCGCACCGTATACGTGGTGCACGGTTGATATTTCAAAACCTAAGCTTTGGTGACGGCACCGGCTTTTTCGGCACTACCGGCGCGCCAAGACCGAAGGTCGATAAGGAACCGAAGGAGCGGGCCTGTCTGCCTCCGATTGACGGTTACGGAGGGTCACCGACCCCTCGAATTTCTGTCGATGAGATCGGTGACAAGATCAATACTCGGAACCAACTCTATGCCGGCATATTTCAGCCGGCATCTTTTTTGTCACGCGAACAGGGCTTGTCTCCAGCGCCTGTCGAAGCGGCATTGCTCGATCCCGATTGTAACTGCGTCAACGCCTCCTGCCGACATGGCTGGATAGAAATCGTCGATACCAATCAGACTAACGGTTACTGTTACCAGTGTGGCAATATCCACCGGTTCCACGAAACGCAATGCTACGATCCGGGCAATTGCTATTTCTGGGACATTCGATGGAACTACTGCCCAAATAACGGTAGCCCGTATTACTGTGAAAACGATTTCCTCTCCGACTGCGCAACGAATCCACCGTCGTCATCGCAATGTCCGGGCAACGCACCAAACCCGGATTGCAGATGCGTTTATGAGGGCGGTGTTTACGATTGGGATTGCGAAAACTGTGGACCAGGATCTAGTTATGCGGATTTCAATAGCTATCCAGCAACAGGATGTCCGCCGTACGCCTCAAACCACAGCAATTGTTGTGTCTGTAACCAGACGGATCACAATTGTGCCGATCCCATCAACTGCCATTGGGACGACGCATTGTGCAATTGCTATCAGGATAACGCGCCCTCACAGCCTTGTCGTGGTTGTTATGCGGACAATAGCCCTTGTCCGACAGACGAATGCTGTTCCGGCAGATGCGATCGTACCTCGGAAATATGCTTACCACCATGCCCCAACTGCAACGATCCTTGGGCTTTCTCTGTTGACTCAAATACCTGTTCCTGCCCACCTGGATACGACGCGATAGACGGTTGCTGCTATGACTCATTTGGCGGTGGCGGCGGTGGCGGTGGCGGCGAATGTGGCGATTGGTGCGATTGGTGGAATCCCTGCTGGTGCGCTACTTGTGATTCCTGGGGCTGGGGCGGGTTTGGAATGTGCGCGTATATTGAGCCGATATTGATCGATTTGGCGGGCAATGACTCCCGAATGACGGATGCCGCAAATGGCGTGACCTTTGATTTCTTTGGTCATGGCAACCCACTACGCATCTCATGGACAGCTTCGGCCTCAGACGATGCGTGGTTGGTCCTTGACCGCGATGGAAATGGAAAAATAGATAACGGCAAGGAGCTATTCGGCAACGTTACGCCCCAGTCACGACCTCCCGAAGGATCTCCGCGTCTTGGTTTTCTCGCGCTCGGCATGTATGACCGGCCTGCACATGGCGGGAACGGTGACGGCGTGATTGACAGTCGCGATCGCATCTTCTCGCAACTGCGTCTGTGGCAGGACACAAACCATAACGGCATTTCTGAATCATCAGAATTGCATACGCTGCCTGAGCTCGGAGTAGAAGCGATCTCGCTCGATTATCGCGAGTCCCGACGACAAGATCGATTCGGGAACATCTTCAGGTACCGGGCAAAAGTCTACGGGCCGAACCACACAGACCTCGGGCGCTGGGCCTATGATGTCATCCTTTTCTCCGAGCCGCCACAGAGGTGAGTGCGCGCCGTGCACATCGCAATCGACGCGCATTCCGTGGGAACTCAACTGGGCGGAAATGAAAGCTATGCCATCAATTTGATCGAAGCCCTCGCCCGGATCGATCCAATCAATCAGTACACCCTGTATGTCACGAAGGAGGCAGCCATCGATCGCTTCCAGGGTCGCTGGCCTAACTTCAAGGTTCGGCGGTTACTTCCGCACACGCCGCTGGTGCGTATTCCGCTTACCCTCGCCCTGGAACTACGCCGTCGCCCCG
>WNFY01005004.1_pt1 | contig 14952 bp, 12 predicted proteins | sample 5400091 | NCBI WGS metagenome assembly WNFY01 (sample SAMN13153364, study PRJNA577476) | soil metagenome | isolation source: 60 cm soil or saprolite under grassland replicate 1 | place: USA:California | collected 2016-06-15 | reverse complement strand
TCGGGTGGTTTTTCACCGTCCCTTACGTGATCCGGGCGATCGACCGGCGCCCGGCTCAGCGGGCGCGGCGCGTGGGAGCGCGATGGCGCCTCGTGGTGGCCTGGAGCGGGATGCGGGGGGCCGTTTCGCTCGCGGTGGCGCTCGCGCTGCCGTTCACGACCGACACCGGCGGCGGCTTTCCGAAACGCAACCTCATCATCTTCCTCACCTTCGCCGTGATCTTCTTCACGCTCGTCGGGCAGGGGCTCTCCCTGCCGGCCCTGATCCGCCGCCTCGGGCTGAACGACGGCGGCGCGGACGCGCAGGAGGAGATACGGGCCCGGCTCGTCGCGACCAAGGCCGCGATCGCGCAGATCGACGCGCTGGCGGGCGAGGAGTGGACGCGCGAGGAGACGGTGGAGCGGATGCGCAACCTCTACCAGTACCGTAAGCGCCGCTTCGCGGCCCGGGCCGGCAAGATCGAAGACGACGGGTACGAGGACCGGTCGCTCGCCTACCAGCAGATGGTGCAGCTCGTGTTGGGAGCGCAGCGCCAGGCGCTGTTGCGGATGCGAAGCGACGGAAAGCTCTCGAACGCGGTGATGAACAGGATCCTGCACGAACTCGACCTCGAGGAGTCGCGGCTGGAGATCTGAGGCGCGATCCGCGACACCAAAGCAAGTGCATGCCCTGCGCCGAGTCGTCCACGGTCTGGCGGTAGGCTGCCTGCGGCGGCGAGGGAGAGAGGGCATGCCGATTCCCAGGACGGTACGGCGGTGGAACAAGGTTGGGCTGAACCGGGTCACCAAGCGTATTGCGCCGTGGATGCCCGGCTTCGGTGTTGTCGTGCACCGTGGCCGGCGCTCCGGCCACCGCTATCAGACACCGGTCAACGTGTTCCCGGCCGCGGACGGCTACGTCTTCGCGCTGACCTACGGTCCGGACACCGACTGGGTCAAGAACGTTCTGGCCGCGGGTGGCTGCGAGCTGCACACACGAGGGCGCGCCATCCGGCTTGTCTCGCCGCACCTGTTTCACGACCAGAGCCGACGCGCCATCCGCCCCGTCGAACGGCAGGTACTGCGGATCCTCGGCGTCGCCGACTTCCTGTCCCTCAAGACCGAACCTGCGGCACCCGCAGCGCCTGGCCAGACTTGACGCCGCGCTGAAATGCCGCAGTGATCGAGTGACGCGTCCTGGTGCTCGGGTGGCCGATGCTAGGGCCGCACGAAGGTGTTCTACGGTCGCGCAGGCAACTGCTGCAGCGCCCACGTGTTGCCGTCAGGGTCGCTGAAGGTGACGAACGAGCCCCACGGCTGTACGTCAACGTCGCTGGCCTCCACCCCGTGCGCAATGAGCTCTCGCCGGGCGGCCTCCACATCCGCAACGACGACTTGCACGCCCTTCTGCGAGCCCGCCGGCATCTCAGTGACCCCTGTGCCCATCACGACGGAGCATGCCGACCCAGGAGGGGTGAGCTGCACGAACCGCAGCGTCTCGTTCACCTGGTGGTCGTGGTCAGCGTGGAAGCCGACCTGATCCACGTAGAACGCCTTGGCGCGGTCGACATCGGTCACCGGTATCGCAACGAGCTCAATCTTCCAGTCCATGTCCGGCAAGGTATACCAGCGGCCGGCCACTGACCCGCCGGCCAGGGGGGGCCGACTGCAGGCTGGTGAACATGCTGTGCAGGGTGGCGATGCCTTCTCCGGCCGAGCGGACGTCGAGCACAACCTGCTCGGCGTTGGCCTCTACCGTCCAGTCCGCCCAGGGGCAGCACTGGTTCTCGACCGCGACGAGCTTGCGCAGTTCTTCCCCGACGCCCGGCTCGGGGTGGAAGGAGATGCGAAGACCGCGAGCGGTCTCGACGCGCTGGGTCATCGCCCGGGCCGCGAGCTGCTCCCAGCCGCCGGCCTGGGTCGCCCGGTCTGCCGATGCGAGGGTGCAGGCGACCGGCGTGATGCCAGTGTTCCCTTCGGTGGTGATCTCTTGCGGGGCCATCGTTTGCCTCCTTGTGAGGGATGGGTAATCGATCGCAATCGCTTGCCAGCGTCGCTGTTAAAGTCGACTTGATGTCAAGTCCCGATACGGGGCCCGGCCACGTTTGTTGCCCAGCACTGGGTTGTCCTGTTAGCCGGGTGGCCGGTGCCCTCCTTCGATGCCCGCCGGGCCCCCGTGGTCCTCCTCGCGGGCAGCCAGCGGAATGGCCTCGTGGAACACCTCGTCCAGCCGACGCCGGAGCTTGCCCACGGTGTGACGTGTCTCGGGGGAGAGCACGTGGCCCGGCTCGGCCGGCCCGCCTGGAGGCGGCAGCCCTGGCAGCTTTGTTGTCCTGCTGGCAATCGCCGCCCGGGCATCTTCGTCCAGCGGCCGGGTCACCTCGATGTACTCACCGGTCGGCAGTTGCTCGATAATGCCGGTCTCCACTCCGTGCTCGAGCAGCGCACGGTCTCTTCGCTGCAGGCCCAGGCAGATCCGCTTGGTCACGAGGTAGGCGACGATCGGGCCGACGATGATGGCGACCCGGCCGAACCAGGTGGTCCAGTAGAGCTGGATGTCGAAGAACCGGGCGATCAGGTCGTTGCCGCCTATCAGCCAGAGAACCCCATAGAAGGTGACACCCGCGACTCCGATGGCGCTGCGGGTGGGTGCGTCACGCGGCCGGTCGACGAGATGGTGCTCTCGGCGGTCACCGATCACCCATTGCTCGATGAACGGGTACAGGGCGAGGAACAGGATCAGCAGCCCGAAGATCACCAGCCCAGGAATCAGGACGCTCAGGCTGAGCGTGTGGCCGAACGCGTTGATCTGCCAGGGCGGCATCATCCGCAGCGCGCCCTCCAGCCAGCCCATGTAGAAGTCGGGCTGCGCGCCTGCCGAGATCGCCGCGGGGTTGTACGGGCCGTACAGCCAGATCGGGTTGATCTGGGCCAACGCGGACAGCCCAGCGAGCACGGCGAAGATGAAGAAGAAGAACGCCCCCGTCTTGGCCATGAAGTACGGGTATGACGGCTGGCCGACCACGTTCTGCTCGGTGCGTCCGGCTCCTGGCACATGTGTGTGCTTCTGCACAAACAAGATGATCAGGTGCGCGGCTACCAGTGCCAGGATGAGCCCGGGGATGAGCAGCACGTGCACGATGTACAGCCGGGGAATGAACGCATGCCCAGGGAACTGGCCACCGAACACGAAGAATGTGACGTAGGTGCCGACGATCGGGATCGACAACAGCACACCTTCCGCGATCCGCAGCCCGGTACCGGAGAGCAGATCGTCGGGCAGTGAGTAGCCACTGAACCCCTCGAGGATGCCGAGGGCGAGCATGATGACACCGATCAGCCAGTTGATCTCGCGTGGCTTGCGGAAGGCACCGTGAAAGAAGATCCGCAGCAAGTGCGCCATCATCGAGGCGAGGAACAAGTCCGCCGCCCAGTGGTGGATCTGCCGTATCAGCAGACCGCCGCGAACGTCGAAGCTGATGTTCAGCGTCGAAGCGTAGGCCTTGCTCATCCGCACGCCCTCGAGCTTGGTGTAGGAGCCGTGGTACACGACAGCGCCGATGCTCGGCGTGAAGAACAGCGTGAGGAACGTCCCAGTGAGTAGCAGGATGACGAAGGTGTAGAGGGAGATTTCGCCGAGCAGGAAGGTCCAGTGGTCGGGATAGAGCTTCTTAAGGACGTAGTAACGCAGCGCCTTGGTGCCACGGAAACGGTCGTCTAGGTAGCCGCCGATACGGCGCAGCGCCTTTCCCCTATGCTCATCCTCGCTCCCACGAGCTCGAAGAGCGCGGTTGCGGTCAGCCATTGCTTTGCTCACCTTGCTTCGCGCCATCGGCATGACCGCAAACGGCAGCACGCCCTTCTGCAAGTCGCGGCAATCCACATCAAGGCAGCCTCGCTCTGATGGGCACGATCAGGGCACGATCTGGCGTCCCGGCATCGACGCCTACCGAACTCGACGGAGTGGGTGCCCGAGCTGTGACACCGCCCAGGCCCGCGTCACCGCACCGCGGAGGCTCATTCACGGCGGTCGCGTTGGCGGCGTAGCGCGGCGGCGGTTCCTATGCGCCGGGCCCGCCCTTCGCGGAACATGCGCCATCCGAAGACCACGTACCAGGCAAGCGTTTCGATGCTCACCACGCGTTCGGCGAGCCCGCCGAGCTGGGTTGGTGCCGCCGGTGAGCGCGGGTTGAACAGCCAGAACATGGCCGTGGCCAGCAGCACAGTCGCCGCTGTGGCCGCCAGTGAGTAAATGCCCCAGCGGCGCCAGCGGGCGTCGCGGCGCAGGCCCAGCCCGACGACCAGGAACGACGACACCATGCTGAGCAGGCCGACGACGGTGGCCAAACTGTGGATGGCGACGGTGGCGGCCGCGTCGGTGAACAGGCCCGTAGTGACGCCCGCGAGACCGCGCAGGGCGAGCAGCGCGGTGGCCAACCGCCGACAGCCTGGGCCAAGGACCGGCAGCATGACCATGGCGAAACCGACGGCGAACACGATCAACAGCACGCTGTGGACAACCGCGATGGTGTCCATTACCCGCCCGTATCTGTCCACGCCGAGATCGCTGATGGCCTGATGCACCGGTGAGTAGCCAGGCCGCAGCGCGCCCACCACGGTGTAGGTGACCACAAACGCGATTGGGTTGACCACACCGCCCAATAGGGCTAGCCACCGGCCCGGCGTCCCGGATCGGGTGCTAAAAGGTGTGCGGGGCTTTATGTCGATCATGAGCTGTCCTCCTGATCGGAGACTTGCAGCGGCGGGAGCAAGTGGTGGAGGACAACCGCGCTGCCTGCCTGACTTCGGCACCCCGCGGCGGCGAGCCTGGTAATGGCACAGGCACCGAATGCGGCGATCCTTTCCCCGCTCGCTTTCCTCCTTCCGCTTAGGTCCTATTGCCTATTTCGACGAGATAGGCCCAAGGCGTGTGACAGCTACGGGCGCCTTGCCCACACGGCAGGAGCGCAAGGGTGCTGCGCGGCGGTGCCTGGCCGAGAGCCAGGCGTCTTTGACGGAAGCAATCTCAGTGCGCCCGATCACGTCCTGAACGGCCGCACGCTGGAAACATGCCGCGCACGCCCGTCGACGTGGCCGCGCACCGCCCGTTGGGTGTTTGGCTGGGTCCGTCGTGCGGTGCCACGCTGAGACGCTGCTTGTTCGTGATTCGGCTACCGGATGTCCGGGCCGGCCGCCGCCGAAGACAGCCGTCACACAGCGTCGTTGCCGGGCTGCTGGGTGGCGGTATTGGCTTCTTTGGCGAGCTCGGCGAGCTCGGCGAGGTCCGCGAGTGGGCCGAGGTGCCCGAGCTTGTCGGGGTTGACGATCGAGCGCACCGTCTGGATGACGCCGTCGGCGACGTCGAGTGACACCACGTAGACGATCCGCCCCGAGCGGTCGGTGAACAGTGCCCCCGGCTGGCCGTTTACCTCGGCTAGCCGGGCGCGGATGCCCACCTTCCGGGTCTGGGCGGCGATGGCCATCAGCAGCTGGGTGACCTTCTCGCGGCCGAGCAGCGGCATGGGAGCGGCCGGCACCTTACCGCCGCCGTCGCCGTACAGTACGACGTCGTGGGAAAGAAGACCAACGAGTCCTTGCAGCTCGCCCGCCTCGCAGGCGGCGAAAAAGGCCGCGGCAAGCCGCTCGCGCTGCCGCCGGGACGCTTCGAAGCGTGGCCGCTTCTCCTCGACGTGCCGACGGGCCCGCACGGCGAGCTGGCGGCAGTTGTCCTCGCTCTTTCTGACGATTCGGGCGGTCTCGCCGTAGCCGTAGTCGAACACGTCGTGCAGCAGGAACACGGCCCGCTCGACCGGGGACAGGCTCTCCAGCAGGACGAGGAACGCCAGCGAGAGCGAATCGGCGGTCTCCGCCTGTTCGGCGACACCGGCGGCGTGATCGGTGAGCAGTGGCTCCGGAAGCCAGGGGCCGACATAGGTTTCCCTGCGGCTGCGCGCGCTGCGCAGCGCGTCGATCGCCAGCCGGGTTGTCACCGTTGTCAGGAAGGCGATCGGCGAGTCGATTGTCTCCCTCTTGGCTACCCGGTGGTAGCGGAGGAACGCCTCCTGCACCACGTCCTCTGCGTCGGCGACGCTGCCGAGCATGCGATAGGCGATCGCGAACGCGGCCCGCCGCAGGTCCTCGGTGTCCTCGGCCCCGGTCATGCCGCTACCGCCTGCAGCGAGCTCACCGCCGCCTTCGCCGCCCGTTCGCCGCTCGCGATAGCGGCGTCGGAGAGCAGCCCTTCGGGCCCGACCCAGTCGCCCGCGAGGAAGATTCCCGGCGCATCGAGCAGCTCCGGCCGCACCCGGCCGGCGAGACCACCGGTTTCGGGCAGCGGCAACGCACCGTAGACGGTCATGTGGCGAAGGTAGCGGCTCATCACCGCCTCGGCGCGCCAGCCCGGCTGCACACGGTCCGCGAAGGCCTCGAGCCGTTCCCGCTCACCGACCTCGAGCTCGCCACCGGTCAGGTATGCGGCGACGGTGACCAGGACGCGTCCTGGCGGCGCGAGCTCGGCTGGCGGCGCATGCACCGAGAAGTAGTAAGGCTCGTCGATGGCGGTGGCGAAGCGGCACCGCGGCGCCGGGAGGCGGCGGAGGCCCAGATCGAGCACGGCGAGTTCGGCCGCGGGCCCGATCCGCCAGGAACTGCTATCGCCGCGGCCGTCGAGGAGCCGGGCTGCCGTCGCGGGAGTGCCAGCAGCGACGATCACGGTGTCGGCTGCGAACGCGCCCTCGCGAGTCTCGACGATCCACAGGTTCCGGTTGCGGCTGATCCCGGCGACCGCGGCTTGTGTTCTAATGTGTACTCCGCGCCCGAGCGCCCGCTCGGCAAGCAACCGGACGATCGACTGCCAGCCGCCATCGACGTAACGCACACTGCGCGGCTTGATCGTCGCTTTCAGCTGCACAACCGCGCAATCGGCGCTCAGTCGGCCGAGATCGGTGGTGTAGACGACGATCCGGGTCAGCGCCGCGGCGAGCGCCCGGGCGTCCTCGGGCCCGATCTCCCGCTCAAGCCACTCGGTGACGGAAAGATGTGCCACCTTGGCGGGATTGGCCCGCGGCAGCGAGCTGAACCACTTCGCGAGCGCCATCTTGCCGCCCATCGGCAGCAAAGACGTGGTGAACATGGAGCTCATCCCTGTCGGCAGGCGATGCAGCGCCGTGCCCCGGACCGCCGCGGCCGCCCCGAAGCTCGGCGGCCTGCCGGCCGGGTCGATTCCCAGTGAGCGCAGAATCCTCGTGCCGGCACCCTGGAGGTAGAGGCCATGCGGGCCCTGGTTGAGTAGAAACCGGTCTTTCTCAGTGGTGGCGGCACGCCCACCGAGGCGGGTCTTGGTCTCCAGCAGCGTCGTCTCGATCCCACGGTCGGCAAGGACGTTGGCGGCCGTCAGACCGGCCAGCCCGCCGCCGATAACCAGTGCGTTCATCCGGTCACTCTCCCTCCGCACGCGGTCGGGTTTGCCAGGTAACGACGCACCGGAGGCGCCCGCTGTGACACGGATCTGGAAACCGTGCGTCGCGGGGTCTGCCCACGGACCTCACCATCACCGTCACAGGCCCGGCCACCGATCCGTCTAGGCGAAGGGCGACGGCCGTGGCGGCTACTGCGTGGCGGCTGCCAGCTGCTGCTGGGCGTCCTCGTCGAGCGTGATGTCGGCGGCCGCGAGGTTCTCGTCCAGGTGCCGCAGGGAGGACGTGCCGGGAATCAGCAGGACGTTGGGCGCGAGGCCCAAAATCCAGGCAAGTGCGACCTGGGCGGGTGTGCGGCCAAGCCGCTCGGCCGTGCTGAGTAGCTGTTTGTTGCCCAGCACTGGGTTGTCCCGGGCGAAGCCGGAGCCCAGCGGGAAGAATGGCACGAAGGCGATGCCCCGCGAGGTGCATTCCTGGAGAACGGGCATCGAGGCGCGATCGACCAGGTTCAGCGGATTCTGCACGCACGCTATCGAGGTGTGTTCCAGGGCGCGCAGCAGGTGCTCGCGGGTCACGTTGCTCAGGCCCACGCCCCCGATCAGCCCCTCGTCGCAAGCCTGGATCATGGCGGCAAGCTGGTCGTCGAACCGGCGGTCCGGCGCCGCGTCGTCCATCAGCCGCAAGTTGACCGCGGCGAGCTGCTCGACCCCGAGGCTGCGCAGGTTATCCTCAATCCCCCGGCGCAGCTGATCAGGTTCGTCGTAGACGAGCCATCCTCCGGACCCGTCGCGGCGCGCTCCGACCTTGCTCACCAGCGCGAGGGTGTCGGAGTAGGGGTACAGCGCTTCGCGGATGAGCTCGTTGGCAACGTCGGGCCCGTAGTACTGCGCGGTGTCAATATGGTCGACACCCATTTCCACCGCGTGGCGCAGCACCGCGAGCGCCTCGTCCCGGTCACGCGGCGGGCCGGACACGCCAGGGCCGGGCAGCTGCATCGCACCAAAGCCGATGCGGGAGACGGACAAAGGGCCGAGGGGGTAACGCTGCATTACCTGATTCTAGAAAACCCACCCCGTTGAGGTTGTCCCGAGCGCCGTTGAACTTCGGCGGTGGTCCCGGGCCCGCGCTCGATCCCTGGGTCAGGAAGGCGGTGCGACTCCGGCTCGGCTTCTATCGCCGGTGCCCGGCTTCGCCTGTTGCATGGCGCCGCGCTGAACCTGGAGAAGGAACTCGGCGTTCGAGGAGGTTTCGCGTGTCTTGGCCAGGAGCAGGTCGAGGGCCTGCTGGGAACCGAGCCCGGCCAGGATCCGGCGCAGCTTGCTGGTGGCGATGTGCTCGTCGGGTGACATCAGCAGGTCGTCCCGGCGGGTACTTGACGGCGCCACGTCGATCGCGGGGAAGATCCGCTTTTCCGCGAGCTCGCGGCGCAGCCGCAGCTCCATGTTCCCGGTGCCCTTGAACTCCTCGAAGAACACGTCGTCCATCCGCGAGCCGGTCTCCACCAGGGCGGTGGACAGGATCGTCAAAGAGCCGCCGTTCTCGATGTTGCGGGCGGCGCCGAGGAACCTGCGGGGCTGTTGCAGGGCGGTGGTTGCCACCCCGCCGGCCAGGATGCGACTGCTCGACGGGGCGGCGAGGTTGTAGGCCCGGCCGAGCCGGGTGATGGAGTCGAGAAGCACGACCACGTCGCGGCCCAGCTCGACCAGGCGCTTGGCCCGTTCGATCGCCAGCTCGGCGACCATGATGTGATCGGCGGCGGGCTGATCGAAGGTGGAGAAGATGACCTCGCCGCGCACCGACCGCCGCATGTCGGTGACCTCTTCTGGCCGCTCGCCGACCAGCACGACCATCAGGTGTACCTCGGGATGGTTGGCGGCGACCGCCGCGGCGATCGCCTGGAGCACCATCGTCTTGCCGGCCTTCGGCGGCGACACGATGAGACCCCGCTGGCCCTTGCCGATCGGGCTCACCAGGTCGATGATCCGCGCCGTCGGCGAGCCGCGAGGGGACTCCAGGCGAAGGCGCTCCTGCGGGTACAGCGGTGTCAGTTCGGCGAAGTCCGGGCGCTCCTTCGCCCGCCCGGGTGCCATGCCGTTGATGGTGTCGAGGCGGACGAGCGCGCTGAATTTCTCACCAGCCTTGCCCTGGCGGGGACGCCGGGCGGCCCCCTCGATGTGATCGCCCGTGCGCAGCCCGTACTGACGGATCTGGGCGCCGGACAGGTAGATGTCGCCCGGGCTCAGCCGGTAGCCGGACGCGCGGACGAACGCATGGCTCTCGCCGGCGTCGACGACGCCCGAAACGGGTATCGGCGGGTAGTCACCCACGTCCGGCGGGCGCGACCGGGCCGGGCGCTGCAGTGTGCTGGTTGTCATATAGGGGATTTCCTTTCGTGCCGCAGCGTGAATTTTGGACATGTCGTGCCGCGGCGTGAATTTTGGACACGCCAAAAGAAGCACCGTGTTGGCGCAGAGAAAACGCGCACGCGGCCTCGCTTGAAACGAAGATCGCCGCAAGAAATCGGCACCGGTGGGAGACGCTCTACGTCCGCGCCCGAACTTGCCCGGGAGCGACGGAGCCGCTGGTCACCCCGTCAAACAGGCACCGACCCGCTACAGCGCCGGAACCACGTTGTCAGTGTACGTCACAACGTCGGTGCAGTACAAAATAATTCCGCACCGCTGGCGTGTTCTTCGAGTACGCGGGGCAATCCTGCCCAGACGCGGCTCTTAGAAAGCGACCAGGAAGAGGGAGAGCATGAAACGGCCGAGCCATCCGCTCGGTCTCGTGCCGAACACAGGAGGTAAGTGCATGAGGAGTTTCAACCGCCCGCTGTTATCAGGGATCATCGCTGTCGCGGCGGCTCTGTCTTTGACGCAGGTAGCCCAGGCCGGCCGAAGCCTTCGGTGCCGAGCCAAATCGAGGTTCCTGCTGGTAACAAGGTGTTCCTGATCGGTCACGGCGTCGGCGTCCAGATTTACTCGTGCAACGCCACCACGAGCGGCACCGCTTGAGCAAGCGCCTCCGCGTGCCAGATTGAACAGAACTGTATCGGCGGCAGCTGAGGCCCGGCCGCGCTGCCCGTACCGCGGCACCAGAAGGACCGACCGTACTCCAGCAGACCACCAGAAGGATCCCGAACGGCTCACGCGGTTATGTCACGACTCGGCGACGGCGGGCGTCTTGTCCGGTCAAAGGCCGTTACAGATGGCTAGGCCACACGGATCGCGGTCCACCGGACGTCATCCTCGGCGGCGGCATGTCAGCGCGGTGGCGACAGGAGCGTGAAAGGTATCAGGTAAGACGCACAGCTCGCCGACTTGACGATGGTGTCGGTACACGGCTCGTCAAGGACGCTGCCGAGTGCCTTGACGGCTGCCTCGCCGGGCGGGGCCTCAGGCGGCATTCGCACTGCCGCGCGAAAGGATCCGTCGCGATGGACCGGCACTGTCCCAAGGTTCACGGGCCTGGCGCGCCCGACGAGCAGGAGCACAAGCCGGTAGGTCTTTCCGGCGGGATAGCTGGCATGACACGCGAACGGCCGGCTCGACACGGTCACCTCGCTGCCCGCCCGTATCTGCTTCGAGCTGAGTTGCAGCGGTGACGGCAGGCAGGACGCCGTGCCCGGGCCAGCAGTTGCACATCCGCCTGCCCCGACGGCGGCGGCAAGCATCACGGCTGTGAGCACATGTGTCCGCACGAACCCACCCCACCTCGCCCTGCTACACGGACTTGGACGTTGCCGGTGCGATCGCCGTTCCCTCACGCGCCAGATGCGCAGCCTCAAAGCCCGGCGCGGGCGCGGATCAAATGCGGGTGACAGCAATCGGTGACCATTCATGTCCGGCAATGTCACCTGCCCAAAGGGCGAGCCCTGAGAAAGGGTGGAGGTAGCAATGACGCGACCCGGTGGGAAGAAACGATGCAGCCCGGATTCCAGCCAGCCGAGATCGACACGAGCAAACCGCATCCCGCGCGGCTCTACGATTATTTCCTCGGCGGCAAGGACAACTACCCCGTCGACCAGCAGGCGGCCCGCGAAATCCTGCGGATCGTGCCCGAAATGCGGGCGATGGCCCGCGCCAACCGCGCCTTTTTGCGGCGCGCGGTCCGGTTCCTGGTCGCCGACGCCGGGATCCGGCAGATCATCGACATCGGCACCGGCATCCCCACCGCCGGCAACGTACACGAGGTCGCCCACCAGATAGCGCCCGGCACCCGCGTCGCCTACGTGGACAACGACCCCATCGTGCACGTACACGCGAGCGCCCTGCTCACCGGTGCCCCGTCCACCCGGATCGTGCTGGCCGACCTGCGCGAGCCCAGCGCGATCCTCGCCCACCCGAGCGTCACAGAACTCATCGACTTCAGCCAGCCCGTCGCGCTGTTGCTCATCGCGATTCTGCACTTCATCACCACACCGAAGACGCAGTCCAGCGCGGAACCCGGGTCTACGACCGCGCGACCGCCCCGCTCCGGTTGCGCAGCCACGCCCAGATCAGCGAGTTCTTCGACGGCTTCGACCTCGTCGAGCCTGGCCTGGTGCAAGTGCCGCTGTGGCGCCCAGACGGCAAGCCGCCCCGCCCCCGCGACCTCGCCAAGATCGCCATCTATGGCGGGGTCGGCCGCCGCGGCGCATAGGCCGCCCGCCGCACCCGGCCGCGACACGCTGCCCCGCTCAGAAACACCCTAAGAATCCCGAACGGCCGCGCTCCCCGTCGCACCCACCCACTGCGGACCGGCTCGTCAGCCAGCGCCGCCGGTAAGGCTCTCCATCTCGGTGGCAATGGTTTCGCGCATAAAGTCTTCGATCCGCTCGTCCAGGTCGCTCGCGCCGACCGAGCCTTGGTAACCGGGCTTGGCAAGCTCCGAGCGCACGACGCGAAGCCGCTGCGCCAAGGCGTCGATCCTCCTGTCCGTCGGCAACGTCAATACAGCCTCAAGATCGACTGCGTCTAGATCACCGCCGCGGAGCTGCGCCAAGGCCAGATTGATCCGGGCGATGGCTTCACAGCCATAGGAGCGCTCGTCCGCAGGACCGGTCTCGAACAGAGCGATGGCGCTGCGCAACTGCGCTATGGCAGCAGCTTCGTTGCCCGACAGCCCGGTCAGCGCAGAACCCGCCAGGTACGCCTGCTTGCTCGCAGTGAAGCGGAATTGGCCGCCGAACTCATCCTGCAGGTCGTCGCCGGTTTGTTCCCCGGCCTCACGTGCCGCCTCAGCCGCCTCACTGGTTCCTTGGGCATCACCAATTTCCGCAGCGGCTTGGGCATGCAGAAGGTGCAGCCTCGCCGCACCCGGTCCCTCGGGCGCATGCCGCAGACCGTCTAGGGCGAACTCCTGTGCCCGCCTCGGCTGCCCGCGCCAATACGAAATGCTGGCCGCCCGACTGCGGAGAAAGCCCATGAGCGGCCAGTGGTCGATGATGGTGGCGTATGCCCAGCCGGCACGAACCAGCTCCTGGGCCGCCTGGGGGTAGCCGAGGTCTTGAGCGGCCTGGGACATAAGACCGTTGAGGCCGCCCAGGAGGAAGTACAAGGTTGTCGTGTCGCGTGGCCACAGCCGCCGGTCAAGCACGGTGTAGATCCGGCTGCGGACGCGGTGCATCTCCTTGAACAGCGGAAATGGTTCGCCGGTCACGTAGTTCTGGGCGACGTTCGCGACGTCGGCGCGTAACTGTTCGAGGGTGGCTTCGCCGATGTCGCGCCGTTCGGCGCCTTCTGCGTGGTGGCTGCCTTCGTGTGCCGCCATCAGCACCTCTCGCTCGACCGTCGGGTCGCCCGGATCGGGCTCGTGCATCCAACGGTAAGCAACGCCGGCGGGCGGCTGGGCGGCTGGGATCACCGCCGCCGCGCCGAGGTGCGGAACAAGCTGCCCGGCGACCACGGGGGCCGAACTCCTCGGGCGAGATGTCCAGGGCACGGCAGTAGTGCAGTTTGTGGCGTTCGGAGATGCCGCCGTTGCCGTTCTCCCAGCGGCGGATGTTGCGGCACATGGCGGTGCCGCCGGGCATGGTGTGGTCGCCGCCGTCGGCGGCGGCCCGGCGGAGCTGGCGGGCCATCTCGGCGATCGGCCAGCCGCGGGCCTGGCGTTGCCGGCGCAGCCACCCGGCGAGTTCGGAAGACATGGCGAGCCACCCTAACCCCGCGAGACCGCCGAAACCAGGCCAGTGACCGCCGCCGACCGCAGCCGACCCCGATTGCCCCGCCGCTGCGCCGACCAACCGGACCTGGTGCGCCGCGCGGATGCCGTTAGGGATGGGGCGCATGTCAGTACTTCCTACGGCCGTCAGCAGAATTCCCAGGATCGCCCGGCTGGCCACCATCTCACACAACGGCATCTGAGCACGCACCGCGGGAGGGTGGTGACTCGCCGGGATCGTTATGGCGCGGCGTTGGGGTCGATCTGGGCACGCACCGCGGCGGGCTGGTGACTCGCCGGGGTCCTTGCGGCGCGGCGTTGGGGTCGAGTTGAGTAACCTAGGCAGGGGTCGTCAGGTTTGCGGTGATCGTTACGGGGACGGCGCGGTGTGATGGGTGCGTGGGTGCTTGACACGCGGGCACGGATGGGGGCATGCCGGTGAGCGGGGTGCCGGTGCGGGTTTTCATCTCCTACGCCCACGATGACCCGGCGCATGACGACCGGGTCCGCGGCTTCTGGTTATTCCTGCGCGCGAATGGGGTGGATGCGCGCCTGGACCTTCCGGCCGCGGAACGGCGGGTGGACTGGGCGCAGTGGATGACTCGGCAGGTCCGTGACACGCTGACCGCGTGCTGGTGATCGCTTCGCCGGAATATAAGCGGCGAGCCGAGGGGGACGCGGGGCCGGACGAGGGCCGGGGTGCGCAGTGGGAGGCCAAGCTGATTCGCGAGATCTTTTACGCCGACCAGGAGGCGGGGCTGCAGCGGGTGCTGCCGGTGGTGCTGCCGGATTGCTCAGCGGATGACATTCCGCTGTGGCTGGGCCCGAAGTCGACGACGCACTACCTGGTCAGCGACTTCACCGTGGCCGGCGCCGAGACGCTGCTGCGGCTGCTCACCGGTCAGCCGTGGGAAACCGAGCCGCCGCTGGGCACAGTGCCCTTCCTGCCACAGCGTGGCGCGGGAGCGCCGGTCGCGATGCCGGACCGGCCGGGGTTGCGCACCGAGGTGGTGATCGAAGCCACCATGTCCGGCGAGGGGAAGCTGGATTCCGCGGTGTGGGTGGCCGGGTCTCCGGTGTGCCGGCGGCTGGCGCCGCTGCCGACCGAGGTGGGCGGGGTCTGGGGCGCGTTGCGGCTGCCTGGGCTGGCTGCCGGGGACCGGATGGCCGATGCGGGCCGCCGCCTGGCCGCGACGCTGCTTGATGACGCCGCTCAGCGGCTGCTGGCCGGGTTGCTGCACGGGCTGTCCCCCGGCGACACGGTGGAGGTGGTGCTCTCGGCGGACGGCGCGGCGCTGTCCTTGCCGGTGGAGCTGATCCGGCTGAGGACGGGAGCGGGTGCGGAGGCCGGAGCGGGCGCGGGGGCCGCAGCGGGCGCGGGGGCCGGGGCGGGCGCGGGGGCCGCAGCGGGCGCGGGG
>WNFY01004104.1_pt1 | contig 14957 bp, 8 predicted proteins | sample 5400091 | NCBI WGS metagenome assembly WNFY01 (sample SAMN13153364, study PRJNA577476) | soil metagenome | isolation source: 60 cm soil or saprolite under grassland replicate 1 | place: USA:California | collected 2016-06-15 | reverse complement strand
TCACGCCCAAGAAGAAGAGAAACGTTGCGGCACACAACGATTTGCGATTGCAAAGTAGGAGGTCGCGAAATCGTTGCTTCCGCATCAGACATGCCGCCAGCACACCGAGACAAAGGGCGTCCGCGCGGCACGGTGTAAGGACGTAACACGCGAAATTACCGTGACGGAATTGGCTGTTCAGTATCAGTCGGAGAATAGGCGCGGCAAAGATCACAGTCACGAGCACCGCAATTAACACACGCGAACCCACTTTGCGGATAAGCAATGGAATGGTGAGATAGAACTGTTCTTCAACCGCCAGCGACCAGGTTGCGGTCATTGCAGTAGGACCAAACCATCCCAGTGGCACCATCCAAACGTTCTGGGTGAGAGTTGCATAAGAAAACCATGGAACAGTGAGCGGAGATGAATTTCCAAAAACAACATGAATCAGTTGAAATGGAAGATGGCGAAAGAGAAATGCTGCGGTGACAATTCCGTAGATCGGGAAAATGCGATACGCGCGTCGAATGTAGAAGGTCTTGAAGTAGCGAGGCGAATTCCTGGCTTCCAGAAGGATTCCCCCAATCAGAAATCCAGAAAGGACAAAAAACAAGTCCACTCCGCTCCAAGTTAGTTGTCCTGCTTTCAAGAAAACTGCGAGGGGTTTTACGTTGGTTTCGAGGCCGAAAACTGAGTGCCGCATGAACACCAACAGAATAGCGATCCCGCGTAGTCCGTCCAGCGCAGGGATTCTTGCCGGATTGAGAGCTGGAGATTGATGTGGAGCAGAGCCAGCAATTCCGACGACCCGAAGAGAACGCGGCAGCCGGGCCGTAGAGGGCGCAACCTCCCGAACTGGAGTAGAGGCAGCCAACGAAAATTGGGCAGATGCTAGCAGAACACCTAGCCATTAGGGATTATCGAGTTTGGTTAGCAGCATCCGAGGGAATGTAATAGAGACGAATCGTGCTCCCGATCTGTTCAACCGGGCGATATTTCAACAACCAAGCAAACGCTTCCGGCCCATAAGAGCTGTGAAACGCGTCCCCCATCCGTTGCGACCTTAGACTGATCGCGACCCATCCAGTGACAGGCTGAGCAGGCTGGCGCACCTGAAAGTCAGGCAATCCCAGGCGCGAAAGATCCGCAGTTGTCCAGGCCGCGATACTTATCTTCGAGATATGCTTCTTCGCCAGTTCGCTCGACAACCGAAGCATATCCTGGCCACAATCCAGGTCACATCCAGTAATTAAAACGTGGCTCGGATCGTTCCCGGCGAATTCGTTGAAGTAGGCAATATAGTCGTGCCGAGCACGGATACTTGAAATGGCTTGCCAGCAGAGCAGAAGAACAACAAACAATTTCGCCGCCAGCGGTTTGTACTTCCAGAGCCGGGCACCGGCATGCCCTGAAACAATCGCGAGAAGGGGGTAGACGACCAAAACGTGCCTAAACCACCAGCCACCAGCCCTTTCTTTTCCAAGTAAATAGGCTTCAGAATGCTCGGCGTTCATCAGCCAAGAGTCGGCGATGCCGCTGAGTAGTTCAGGCGCTGGTACCAGCGGATTGTTTAGAACCAAAGTGCGGGCAAGCTTCGCGACTGGAGACGGAAAATGCTGGAATGAGGGCATCGCACTAGGCGATAGGTTCATGCTTTCATTAAACCGCCCGATATCGAACCTGTAGCCACTCCAGACAAGCCCCGCCGCAATCGTTGCGATCATAACAATCTGAGCCAGCCACCGAACTCGCAGCATTTTCGGGGACCCTACTCGCTGATTCAGACCCAATTTGCAAAGAACCATGGCGAGACAGGCCACAGGCAGAAACAATAGGCTCGTGAACTTTGACAAGGTCGCCAGTCCCAGTGCCACTCCCAAGCCGAGGGCCGAGCGCGTGTTGCGGGTCTCGAGCCATCGCGCAAACTCAAATAATGCAATTAGCTGAGTAGCAGCTGCGGGCAAATCGGTGTATGCCAGAGAAGAAAACGCCAACACGACCGGCGTCAAGGTAAAGAAACCCACTGCAATGACGGCTGCTAGGGCGCCATAAGCGAGTCGCGCCCAGAAAAACACGACCAGACTGGCCAGAATAAAAAAAGGCAACACTCCTGAGCGGGCAAGTGCCAGATTGCCCAAGTAGTGTCCCCCCGCGATTGAGGATCTGGTTTCCGACAGTCCAAAACGGCGCAGGATTGCTGCCGCGCGAGGGTACTTCTGGAAGCCTGGTGCCAGCGAAGTAGAGCGGAATACCAATCAGGACGCGGCTGAGAGGAGGATGCAGAGGATCAAGCGTGTATGTGCCGCGATCCAGCCACTCGATTCCACAAGCAACGTGAGCAGGTTCATCGAAGCCTTGGGCTGCACCGCTGTAACTCAAAGTGATGCGGCATATGCCAAGAACGAGCAGGATTGCAAACAACAGTATGGCAGGACGAGATGACATTCGCAGGCTTTAGCCTCCAAACGAAAATGTCATCCTGACCGGAGCGGATGCTTCGCATCGCGAAGCACCTGCGCAGTCGAAGGACCTCATGTTTGCGCGGATTGCAGATGCTCGGCGATGTTTTCGCCTTGCCCACAATCCAACCATTGGTTCGTGTTCAAACTGATACTGAGCGTTCCGCTACTGGCACGTCGCGGTGAAGCCGTGAACACCTCCGGGCAACACGGTTTCTCCCGTGATGATTTCGTTCTTGGCGGAGATACCGCGCACCAAGGTCTGAGTCGAATTTGGCGCCTTAACCCACTTGAAGACGCCGTTCTTGTATATGAATCCTGAACCGTAGTCGTTGCCTACGATCACGCCATTGTTGCTGATCCCGTGTAGTGCCGTGTAGCTGGATGTATTGTTGTTGAAGTTCAATGTGGCAAAAACGCCGTTGCGATAGATGAAACCGTGCGACGCATTGCCCGAAGAGGAGTAACTGCCGACGACTACTCCATTGTCGTTGAAGCCGCCAGCACTCGTATTCGCCACGCCCGGAAAATTGGGGACTGCGAGGAATGTTCCGTCGCTGCGGCGCTTGAAGATGTGGCTCTTTCCGTTACTATCGAAGTAGCCGCCGAGTAGAGTGTTGAGATTGTTAATTCCAACAAGACCTGTGCTGTGGTGCGCAGCGTTTGGATGGACAATCAGCGTAGTCGCAGAACCGTGAAGATAAGCAGCGTGTCCGATTCCAAGCGTATCTACGTATCCTCCGACCGTGTTTCCGAGGTTGTTCCTGCCGTTGAACCAGCTGTATTTTGCATTGGCCGGGTGCCAATAGGTGATGGTGCCACTGGAGTAGTGCACAAATCCCCAGAAATTAGGCTTGTTCACGGGATAATCGGCCGTGCCTACGACAGCTCGATTGTCATTCACATCCCAGGCTGTGACCCGAGGGTTATTGGGGTTGGAGGGATTAAGCAAGAATGTTTTGAACGTGCATGAAGCAGTGGGCACTTGCGAATGAAGCGCGGCACTCCAACTCGTGCCGATGACTATCAAAGACATTAAACGAAACCACGACGCCATAAATGTGTTTCTCCTCTAAGGGCCGAGCCAGAACTGCGGCCAAGATTCGCGAAATCAGATGTTCGTAGAAGTGGCTCGGTTGCCGCTTTTAAGGGATGATTACGGAAACAAGGCACTGGGACTAAGGTTTGGTATCGCAATCCGCAGGAGGCCCAGTACCAACAAAAATGGCGGCTTCGCAGCCGCCATCTTTTTCAAGCACAAAGTTCACTGGCACTTCGCCGTGAAGCCGTAAGTGGTATGGCTCTTGTCCACCAAGCCGGTAATGATTCCATTGACGGAAATGCCACGGGCAGTCACGTACTGGCCGTTCGGGCCAACAATGTCTTTGAACACGCCGTTCCTGTAGAGGAATCCAGGGCCGCCAATTGCGACGCGGTTGCCGATGACGACGCCATTACTGTCAATACCCACGAGGTCGGTCCATGTCCGCACATCATTACGATAATTCAGGGTTGCAAAGCTCCCATTGCGATAGATGAAACCGTGCTGGGTCCCGGTGGGATCGCGGGGCAGGCCATAGGTGCCGACGACCACCCCATTGTCATTGAAGGCGCGCGCCAAAGTACCCGCCGACCCGGGGAAGTTCGGTACGCTCAGGAATGTGCCGTCACTGCGACGCTTGAAGTTGTGGTGTACTCCATTGGTATCGAAATAGTCGCCGAGAATAGTGTTGAGGTTGTTGATGTCGAACGCCCTTGTGCTGTGGCGCGCGGCCTTGGGATGGACGATCAAGGTTGTTGTTGACCCATGCAAAAAGGCAGCATGCCGGACTCCCAAGGTGTCGGTGTAGTTGCCAACGGTGTTTCCCACATTGTTACGTCCTTCAAACGTGCTAAATTTTGCGTTCGCTGGACGCCAATAGGTGATTTTCCCACTGGAGTAGTGAACGAATCCCCAGAACTTCGGTTGATTTGTCAGGCCCGTTGAAAAGTCGGCATTGCCAACGACCGTGCGATTGTCGTTTACACCCTGGGGATCTCCGAACGGATTGCTGGGATCCGCCGCATTGAGCAGCCAAAGATTCCAATTTGTGCATGTGGCCTTCTGCGCCTGGAGCTGGACCAGTGCAAGCAGACACATTACAAGACCTACGAGCAGAACACGAAACGATGACGGCATAACTTTCTTCTCTCCTGGGGGCCGGGCCAGAACTGCGGCCGAGATTCGCGAAATCAGATGTTCGTAGAAATGGCTCGGTTGCCGCTTTTAAGGGATGATTACCGGAAACAAGGTATCGGATGAAAGGCGTCTGGGCGAACAGACCCACCGGGGAAAGCTCGCCCTCCGCCCCTGCAATCACGGACTATTTGCAGGTCGCAATAAATCCGGTATAACCGGAGAATCCTGTGATCAAGTTTTTGCCCGGGCTTACTCCATTTGCGTACGTGGCCACATTGCTATTCGGCATCACGATCTTCTTGAATGTGCCGCTCTTGTAAAGGAACGAACCGGTTGAGTTGCTGCCTTTGATCGTGGTCGCAATGATCAGGTTGGAATCGCTGATCCCGGTGAGCTCGGTCTGCAGCGTGCTACTCGGATAATTTAGCTTTGCCCATTGACCGTTGTTGTAAATGAAGCCATGGCGCCACAGTTTGGGCGACGGCGTCTTGCTGTAGTACCCCACAATCGTGCCATTGTCGTTGATGGCCATCGCCTCAGTTTGCGCGGCTCCAGGAAAATCTAATGCGATTGCCTTGCCATCACTAAAGCGCTTGAAACCGTGCCGCTTGCCGGAGGAATCTGTAAATGCCCCCACGGTTGTGCCCCAGCGATTGATCGACCACACAGTGGACTTCTTGTAAGTTGTGCCGCCGATGGTCATTGTCAAGGGGGAAAACGTAGAACCTTTCAGGAGAAATGGCGTTCCCGCTGTTGTTCCCAAAGAAAATGGCGGACCAGTCACACCGACGGTGATGCCAGAGTTACTACGATCCATGAAGGAAGTCTCGGGGGTGTTGCGCCTGTAATAGGTGATGCTGCCGTCGGGCCACCGAGTAAAGCCGCGAACCGAGAAGTCAGCGTCGTCATAGGCATCGCCAACTACTGTGCCGTTGTCGTTGACGCCGCGCGGGTCCAGAATTCGGTGGCCGTAGTTGACAAAGAATCGCCTATTGAACTTGACGAACTGACAAGAAGCCTGCGTCTGCGCGTTGGCGGAGCTTACGCCCAACACGAGGATCGATACAGCCAGAACTGAGAAGCACGAGGACAAGAAAACGACAGTCAATACGAAAACTTGATACCACGACAACATAAAATTCATCTCCTGGGGGCCGGGCCAGAACTGCGGCCAAGATTTCGCGGATTCAGATGTTTGTAGAAGTTGGAGAGGTTGCTGGCCTTAAGGTGCCATTACAGCGAAGAAAGCACTAGGGCTAAAGGCTAATGCTTGGGAGGCAGATAGCAGAATTGCGATATTCGCAGCAGAAGCTTTTAACCGCAAAGGGCGCAGAGGACGCAAAGAAAACGATGCCTTAACCTATGTCTCAGGCGTTCGCGCCGCAGCACTTCTTATATTTCTTACCCGAGCCGCAGGGGCAAGGGTCGTTGCGGCCAATTTTTTCTCCGCTGCGAACGACTTGCTGCACTGGCTGACGGTCCCCTGCGCCGGCCATACGAGCTTGTTCAAGCTCACGGCGTTTGCGGCGCTGGAATGCCTCTTCCAGATCGTCAACGGATGTGGTGACTCCCTGTGGCGGACGATGGCCGTTTCCGTCTGTCCCGCCACCTGAGCGAATCACAGGAACGCCCGCAGGCCCGCCCTGGTCTTGATCTTGTGGACCGCGGCCTGCTGGACCAACTGGCCCCTCGTCGCCACGCCTGATGATCTGCATGAGGTAAAGATAGCGGGTCGTGTCTTCCTGAAAGCGCCGCATCATGCCTTCGAACATGTCGAAGGATTCGCGCTTGTACTCGACCAGGGGATCCTTCTGCCCATAGCTACGAAGGTTAATTCCCTCTTTGAGGTGGTCCATGTTGAGCAGATGGTCTTTCCATTGTTGGTCGAGGACGCTCAACATCATCATTCGCTCGTGATAGCGCAAGGCCTCGGGACCGATGAGTTTCTCCTTGGCGTCGTAGCGAGTTTTCAGCTTTTCGAAAATGGCATCGCCGAGTTCCTGGCGATTCAGAGTTTCTGGTTTGATGCCCTCGGCGAGAATGTCAACGCCGAAGCGCGTGAAGATCGCATCCTTCAGGCCTTTGACGTCCCAGTCGGCGGGATGCGCTTTGATTGGGGCATGCTGGTCGAGCAACTCGCTCAGAATTCCGGCAACGTAATCCTCGGTGATCAGGTCCTTCTGATCGACACCTTCGAGTAGCTGGCGACGCAGACCGTACACCGCCTCACGTTGTTTGTTCATCACGTCGTCGTATTCAAGAAGATGTTTGCGGGACTCGAAATGCTGGGCTTCAACGGCCTCTTGTGCTTTTTCGATTCTGCGGCTGATCAGCTTCGACTCAATGGGCACACCTTCTTCCATTCCAAGGCGCTGGAGCAGAGTCGAAACCCATTCCTTGGCGAAGATGCGCATCAGGTCATCTTCGAGCGAAAGATAAAAGCGTGAAGCTCCGGGATCGCCCTGGCGGCCGGCACGACCGCGCAATTGGTTATCAATACGGCGCGCTTCGTGGCGCTCGGTGCCGAGAATAAATAAGCCACCCGCCGCGGTGACTTCGTCGTGCTCGTTGTCGGTCTGCGCTTTGTAGCGTGCGAATGCGTCGTTCCACTGATCGGTTGGGACCACGTATTCGTTGCCGGCGTAATACCAGACAGTGCTGGTGGAATCGTCCACACCGACCTGAATCTTGCCTTGCGCGGCACGCAAAAGCTGGGCGATTCCCTTCTTCACACACTCCTGCTTGGCCATGAACTCGGCATTGCCACCGAGCAGAATGTCCGTTCCGCGGCCAGCCATGTTGGTCGCGATCGTGACCATGCCTTTGCGTCCGGCCTGGGCAACGATCTCGGCCTCTTTCTCGTGGTACTTGGCATTCAGGACGACGTGCTTGATGCCTTTCTTCTTCAGCAGATCGGAAAGGCGCTCGGATTTTTCGATTGAAGTTGTGCCGACGAGTACCGGCTGCCCGGTATCGTTGAGCTTCTGAATTTCATCAGCTGACGCGAAATACTTCTCTTTTTCGGTGCGGTAGACAAGATCGGGGTTCTCGATGCGCAAGAGCTGCTTGTTTGTAGGAATAACGATGACATCGAGGTTGTAAATCTTGCCGAACTCGGCCGCTTCGGTTTCCGCCGTTCCGGTCATGCCGGCCAGCTTCTTGTACATGCGGAAGTAGTTCTGGAAGGTGATCGTCGCGAGAGTCTGGTTCTCGCGCTCGATCTTCACACCTTCTTTGGCTTCAACGGCTTGGTGCAGGCCATCAGACCAGCGGCGCCCAGGCATGAGGCGGCCGGTAAATTCGTCAACGATGATGACTTCACCGTCTTTGACGACGTACTCGACGTCGCGATGATAAAGCGCATGCGCCTTGATGGCGGTTTCGACGTGATGTTTCAGCGCCCAGTTTTCGGGATCGGCAATGTTGCCGATGCCGAGCAGGCTTTCGACTTTTACCCAGCCTTCATCGGTAACGGTGATGTTGCGATGCTTTTCATCCACAACATAATCGCCGGTGTAGGATGCCGGCTCGCCGGGAGCGCCGGGAGTTTCCTCACCTTTTTCCAGTTTCGGAATGATGCGGTTCACGCGCGCGTATTTGTCGGTGGACTCTTCGCTGGCGCCGGAAATGATAAGCGGCGTGCGGGCTTCGTCAATCAGGATCGAGTCCACTTCGTCCACGATGGCGAAGTTGAATGGACGCTGGACGCAGTCCTTCAGATCGAACTTCATGTTGTCGCGCAGGTAGTCGAAGCCGAACTCGTTGTTCGTGCCGTAGGTTACGTCAGCAGCGTAGGCATCTCGGCGCTCTTGATCATCGAGATCGTGGACAATCACGCCAACCGTAAGGCCGAGGAAACGGTAGAGCTGGCCCATCCATTCTGAGTCGCGCTTGGCGAGGTAGTCATTGACCGTGACTACATGGACGCCGCGTCCACTGAGGGCATTGAGGTAAACCGGAAGCGTGGCAACTAACGTCTTGCCTTCGCCGGTCTTCATTTCAGAAATCGTGCCGCGGTGCAGGACCATTCCACCGATCAGCTGCACGTCGAAATGCCGCATGTTTAAAACGCGGCGACCAGCCTCGCGCACAACCGCGAAGGCCTCTTCGAGGATTTCGTTGAGCGCTTCCTGGAGGGCATCATACTGAATTTTTTCGGCCCGCTTAATCTGTTCCGGATCACGCTCGTCCTCGGGTTCAACGACGGAAGTAGTTCCCGGCGCCTGCGTTCCATTACCTGCGTTAAAGCGGCTGAGGCGGTCCTGAATATGCTTGCGGAATTCGTCACTCTTGGCACGCAGCTGTTCGTCCGAGAGCTTGTGCATCTCGGGCTCGAGCGCGTTGATTGCCGCTACACGGGGTAGCAAGCGTTTGATTTCACGCTCGTTCTTGGTCCCAAAGACCTTGCCTAACAGGGTGTTGATCAACGATGGAGTTCCTTCGGAGGCGAACGCCCGCTAACTAGAGCCTAGCATATTAGATGCGGCGTGGATGTTGGCTGACTCGATCATTCGCAGGTGCGGTTGCCGTGCCACACTGCCAGCATTTTCGTGTATTCTTCCCGCACTGATGCCCACTTTCTACGACCGTTTTGTCGAATGTGCTGAGCGCTGGCCCCAGAATGTTGCAGTTGAGGTCCAAAGGCCGGATGGAGTTGAGAGTCACACCTATGCCGAGCTGCGACGCATGGCGGAATCTTTTGGATCATGGCTGCTGGCGAACGGAATGCCATCTGGCGAGAGAATTGCGATTCTGGCGGATAATCATCCGCGATGGGTAGCAGCCTATTTGGGGATCATTGCCGCGGGCGGTGCCGCGGTGCCGCTCGATACCGCGTACCATGCGGACCAGGTTGCAAAGCTGCTCAAGGACTGCGGGGCTTCGTTGCTGGTTTGCGATCTGAAGCATTGGGAGGAGGCACAACAGGCGATCAAGGAAAGCGAAGTGCAGATCGTCATGACTGTTCCGGCGCTGAGCGCCGACGGACGGGCCAGGGCGTCCGTCCCCACACAGTCTGTGCCGGCCCCGCAGACCGGCGCAAGCGGCAACTTCGAAGCCCTGACGGACTTCGACACAATCTTTTCACAGGCACATGCGCAATTCACTCCAGTGCCCCGCCAGCCGGATGATCTCGCCTCCCTGCTCTATACGTCTGGAACCACCGCTGACCCCAAGGGCGTGATGCTCACGCATGCCAACCTTCTTGGCGAAGCGGAAGCCGTTTTTGCGTGGGCACATATTGGTCCGAGTGATGCAATTCTTGGTGTGCTGCCGCTGTTTCATGTGCTCTCGCAAATGGCAAATCTGCTTTTGCCGCTGGTCGCGGGTGCGCGGGTGGTATATCTTTCGACGCTCAATACAACGGAATTGCTGAAGGCACTACGGGAATGTAACATCACCGGTTTCGCCGTCGTGCCGCAGTTCTTCAATCTGATTCACGAGCGAATATTCAAAGAAGTTGCGCAGAAGGGTTCTGTCACACGATTCGCAGTTCGGTTGATGCGGCGCGTCACGGTGTTCTGCCGTGAGCTTGGATTCAATCCCGGCCGAATATTTTTCGGACAAATTCATGCTCTTTTCGGCAAACAGATGCGGTTGTTGGTGACTGGTGGGTCGCGATTCGATCCGAAGATCGCTCATGATTTTTACTCGCTCGGCATTGATGTGCTGCAAGCATACGGCCTTACGGAAACCTGCGGCGGGGCGTTCGTGAATCCGCCCGACAAAAACGTAATTGGCTCGGTTGGCAAGCCGCTGAAGGGAGTGGAGGCCAGAATCCTTGACGCCGAGGCTTCGGACGATGGCTCGCCCGGAAGTGGCGAGATCATCCTGCGTGGACCGATCGTGATGAAAGGCTATTGGAACCGTCCCGATGCGACAGCGGAGGTGCTGAAAGATAGCTGGCTACACACGGGCGACTTGGGGTACTTCGATGCCGACGGCAATCTGTTTATCAATGGGCGCAAGAAAGAAGTCATTATTCTCTCCAATGGCAAGAATGTTTATCCCGAGGAGATCGAGACACATTATTTGCAGTCGCCGTATATCAAAGAAATCTGCGTAATGGGACTCGAGGGCGAAGACAAGTTGTATGCGGTAATCGTCCCCAACTTTGAAGTGCTGCGGCAACGCAAAGTGGTCAACGCAAAAGAGGTCATTCGCTTTGACGTCGAGAGTTTTTCGTCAAGAGTAGCTTCCGCAAAGCGAATCAGCGGCTACGAAATCTGGCAGGATGATCTACCGAGGACGACCACCCGCAAGCTAAAAAGATTCGAGATCCAAAAGCGTGCACGAAAGGGATCCGATAGTGCAGGCCAGTTGACAACCGCTCGACCTCTAACTGGCGAAGAGAAAGCTTGGCTGGAGCGCGATGATGTGCAGCGGGCGCTGAAAATCATTCGAGACTACTCTCCCAGCGCGCCGGAAAATATTCGCCCCGGCGACAACCTGGAATTGGACCTCGGCCTCGATTCAATGCGGCGGGTTGAACTGCTGGTTGCAGTCGAGCAAGAGATCGGTGGGGACGTTCCAGAATCGCAACTCTCGAACATTTACACCGTACGCGAACTGATTGATGCAGTGCGAGAGAGTGCAGCGTCGGGCGGCAACTCGGACAAGAATGTCCGAGCCACACGGGCGTTTGCGGGTTGGAGCGCGGTGCTGCGTGAAGATCCAAATGATCCAGCGGTGACCGGGATTACGCAAGCACGGCCAGACACCGACACTGCCATCTTTCTTCTCGCTCGCCTCGTTGGACTGGTTTGGCGAACGTTCTCCCGCGTTCAGGTAGAAGGTCTGCATAATCTGCCACCCAAGGGTCCATATCTTCTCTGCTCCAACCATCAGAGTTATCTTGACCCGCCCTTGTTGCTCGCCGTGCTTCCGCGCAACACGCTGCGGCAACTTTTCGCGGTGGGAACAAGTGAAGTTTTCGGAACCGGCCTGATGCTACGCATTGCGCCCTTATTCCGCGTCGTAGTGGTTGATCCCGATGCGAATTTGATTCCGGCCATGCGTGCCGGAGCGTATGGGTTGCGGCATGGCATGGGCCTGGTTCTCTACCCGGAGGGCGAGCGTAGTATTGATGGCTCGCCGAAGATTTTCAAAAAAGGCACGGCAATTTTGTCCATTCATCTTCAGGTCCCAATCGTTCCGGTCGCCATTGATGGCTTCTTTGATGCGTGGCCGCGCGGCAAGCCCTTCCAGAAGTTTGTGCCGCTGAAAATCAAGATCGGCAAGCCGATTACGCCGCCGCCGGAATCAGAGGCGTCGGAAGAAACATACGCCAAGATGACAGCGGGGTTGAAGGCGAGGGTGGTCGAAATGTGGGAAAAGTTGGGAGACGCTGGCGAACGGGCCGCAAAAGCTAGTTCTTAATCGCGAATCGCGGGCTCCGTTTCTCGTCGCTTTGGCATCTCTCCTTTTTCTGTCTCTGGTTTTTCCGGCCACCCAGGCAGAGTCATTTCACCTGTGATCAAGCGCACGCCGCGCTCATACGTCAGGTACGACCATGCCCACTGAATCAGCACTATGAGCCGATTACGAAAACCAATGAGAAACATGATGTGGATGAACAACCAGGCGAGCCACGCGAAATATCCGGAGATGTGAATCTTGCGAATTTGTGCGACGGCAGCGGCACGGCCGATGGTAGCCAGACTGCCTTTGTCAAAGTAATGAAAATTCTTTCGTGGTGACTTCTTCAAGTCGGCTGCGATGATTTTGGCGACGTAACGTCCTTGCTGCATGGCCGCGGGCGCGACGCCCGGGAGCAAGTTGCCCTGTTCATCTTTCAAACTCGCGAGGTCGCCGATCACGAAGACGTCGGAATGATCGGGCACAGTCAGATCTGGATTGACCAGGACTCGTCCGGCGCGGTCTACCGGAGCACCCAATTTTTTGCCTACCGGAGAAGCGGCGACGCCGGCCGCCCACAGCACAACGGTCGCGGGCAATCGTTCTTCCCCGATCCATACTGCACCGGGAGTAATTCGCGTGACGAGCGCTGAGGTGCGGACTTCCACGCCGAGTTTTTCGAGTTGGCGGACCGCACTCTGGGAGAGATCTGGGGCATATACCGGCAGTACCCTAGGCCCGCCTTCGAGCAGCACGATTCGCGTTCGCCTCGGATCGATCGAAACGAATTCGTCTCGGAGCACCTGGCGCGCAATCTCGGCGAGCGTACCGGCCAATTCGACTCCGGTTGGCCCTGCGCCGACGATCACGAAATTCAGCTCGGTTTGCGGTTGCCCTGCCGTGGCCTGGCGCTCCGCCAGCTCGAACGGGAGCAAAATGCGGCGGCGGATTTCGAGCGCGTCCTCAATGGTCTTTAAACCGGGCGCCCATGGCTCCCATTCGTCATGGCCGAAATAAGAATGGGTCGCGCCAGCCGCAACAACGAGGTAGTCATAGGCAATTTCCAGATCAGACAGTTTCACCACGCGCCTTAGCAGATCGAAGCCGACAACTTCGCCGAGCAGAACCTCGACGTTCTTGCGGCCGCGCAAAATCCAGCGGATTGGCGCGGCGATCTCGCCGGGAGAAATTCCGGCGGTCGCAACCTGATAGAGCAGAGGCTGAAATGTGTGATGGTTCTTGCGGTCAATCAAAATGACACGAACTGGCAACTTCGCGAGGTTGCGGGCTGCTTCTAGGCCACCGAATCCGGCGCCAACGACTACGACACGTGGTTTGTTGTCGTGCATGTCCGCCCTCCGTTCGCTTCACTTGAAACTGCATCCGGCAACGCGCATCTCAACGTTATATAGATTCGCGCATGAGCAATAAGGCGGAACTTTTTACGGTAACCAAATCGCGCGAGTTAGCCGCTGTTTCGACGACTGGCTCTCTGCACCGCGTTCGGGATTTGCTGGAGATCGCGACCGTATTTGGCTTGATCCTGGCGGCTGTCTGGACGCCTTTGGGGCTCGTGAATTCACTGTTTGTGTTGATGGCTACCGCATGCGTGCTGATTTTTGCAGCACGAGCAAGATGGAATGCAGTGCAAATGGGACTGACCCGGCCAGCTGCAGGCAGCGCGACCATTCTCGTAGTCGGCATACTGTGTTGCGGCCTGGTTGCGATCGTCGGGACTCCGCTGCGTGCTGCCGGACCGGGCCACCACCTACCATTGATCCAGTCTGCGGAGTATGGACTTTGGGCGATGGTCCAGGAATTCATTCTGCAATCGGTATTTTTCTTGCGCTTTGAAGCTCTGTTGGGGGCGAGACGGGCAGTGTTTGCATCGGCAGCCGTTTACGCGTTGGCACACTTGCCGAATCCGATCCTGACTGGCCTCGCTTTACTTGGCGGAATCTTATTTTGTGAACTCTTCCGGCGCTTCCGAAATCTGTATCCAGTCGGATTGATTCACGCCGCTCTCGGGCTGACTATCGCTGCTAGCTTGCCCGACAAATGGTTGCATCACATGCGGGTGGGAATTGGATATCTAAGATGAACGGCGTCGGATCGCTCTGCTTCCGTCTACTTCGTATCCACTCCAAACCCCAAAATCGCATTGACCTCGACTGGCTCGCTTCCACGAAACGCGGGACTGAACTTCCACTCTTGCAATGCCGAGAGAACCTGCTTTTCGAAATCGCCGCCCACGGACTGCAAAATGCTGGCGTTTTTCACCGCGCCAGTGCGGTCGAGCACGCATTTGATCACCAGACGCGCGCGGGGCGCATCGGACGAAATGTCGGTACGCAATGCCTGAGGTGCGACCAGATCTTCCGTGTAAGGGTGGATGGCAGATTGGGGATCCGCAAATTGCAAGGACACCATGCCCGCGCCGGTCTTGAAGTAGATGGTATAAACACGATCGCCCTTCAGCACGCCGTAGAAATTCATTGCGCCGCCGGCTCGCGGACTGGCGACGATTGTGATGCCATTGCTGTTCTTGTGAACGTCCGAGCGGCTCGAACTCGGTTCGGCCTCACCGAAGCTAGGAAGCGTAATTGTGTTACTGCCGCCGGAGACGGAGGCACCTGGCACGCGAGCGTTGCCGGTATATCGGTCTCCTGCACCGCCTGGGCCTGCAAACGCCGAGGTTCCAGTGCGTGGCGAGGCGTCTGCTCCCTTGCCCGATCCGCTGAACGATGCGCCGGAGCCCGCCCCGGCGGATGAACTGCCTGAGCCACTTCCGCGAGCCGGACCGGCTCCCCCGCCGGAGTCGCCCGCCCCCAGCGTATTTCCCGCAGGCGACATCGCCACCATCGCTCGTTCAGGAAGCGCCGGCTGGGCCGGCTTTTCGCCGGGCTTCGGCGAAACTATCACTCCGGTATTCGGGGATTTTGCTGCATCAACGGACTTTCCGGATACTGTTTCCACAGGTG
>WNFY01013731.1_pt1 | contig 14958 bp, 15 predicted proteins | sample 5400091 | NCBI WGS metagenome assembly WNFY01 (sample SAMN13153364, study PRJNA577476) | soil metagenome | isolation source: 60 cm soil or saprolite under grassland replicate 1 | place: USA:California | collected 2016-06-15 | reverse complement strand
GACCGCAGGTAAATGATCCGAGAGCACCGGAATGGGATGAAACCATGAAAGCCCATTTTGCCTGGTGGGATAAAGTGGTGGAATTAAAAAAACAACAAGGCGATCGCTTAACAATACTTACTGAATTTGGGCCGCCTACTTATATGCCTACATTGCCATATACACAACAACCTTTGGCCGATCAATGGGCGATCAATGTGCACATGATGCAGTTGTTGAGAAAAAGGTACACTTAGCCGTGAGCTTTGAGCGATGAGTTACAAGCTTAAGCTTTCAAATATTTAGCCTAAACTTTACTTATGAGAAATTTTAAACAGCTTAAAATTTGGCAAAAAGGATTTGACATTGCCGCAAAATCGTTTAAACTTATAAACACTTTTCCCAAAGAAGAAAAGCTTGGTATTTCCTTACACGTAACAACATCCGCAGTGTCAATTCCTTCAAATATAGCTGAAGGTAGAAGTAGAACAAGTGAAAAGGATATTCAAGATTCATTGAGATATCACTGGGTTCAAGTTTTGAACTGGAAACGCAATTGTTGATTGCAAAGGCAGTTAATTTTGGTAATAGTGAACTTGAGAATGAAATTTTAAGGGATCTGGACGAAGAAGAAAAAATGCTCATTAGTTTCATGAATAAATTAAACAAGTAATCGTTTTCTTTGCTCGTAGCTACTAGCTCGCAGCTAAAAGCTTTGCCCATGTCAGAATTCTTCGGCCACTTTCATGTTGTACTCGTCCATCTTCCGATCGGCATTTTATTACTTGCCTGTTTATTTCAATGGCTCGAAAGAAAGCCAAGGTTTTCTTCTTTACATGCTGCTGCAGGCATTGCTTTTTTGGTCGGAATGATATGTGCTATTTTTTCTGCTATCACCGGGTACCTGTTATCATTAACTGGCGACTATGATGAACAACTGGTAAATACCCATCAATGGTTTGGAATCAGTGTGGCCAGTGTAAGTATTGTAATGTATTATTTTCATAGAAGACATGCACCGGCTACAACACAAACTGCTGTCAGTGTTGTATTGTTCCTATTAATCATTATCACCGGTCATTTGGGAGGATCACTTACTCATGGTTCAGACTATCTTACAAAATCTTTATCGAATTCTCCGGATTCTTCGAACGTCCAGCGAAAGCCAATTCCAAATGTACAGGAGGCGGTTGCTTATTCAGACATCATACAACCTTTACTACAGACAAAATGCTATCGCTGTCATGGAAAAAATAAACAAAAAGGCAAATTGCGTATGGATGATAGTTTAAGGTTGATGAAGGGAGGAAAAGATGGGGTGGTGATCATACCGGGCCATGCTGAAAAGAGTGAAATGGCCAAACGAATATCATTACCACGTGAGGACGACGATCATATGCCCCCGAAGGAAAAACCTCAATTGAATGAACAGGAAATTGCGTTGATACATTGGTGGATCGCAACAGGAGCTTCTTTCGATAAAAAGGTGAAAGAGCTGAATCAGCCTGAAGAGATAAAGCCCGCTTTACTGGCTTTGCAAAACGAGCAAAAGAAAAGAATTATCGTTCCTGATATTCCTGCAAAGCCGGTGGCAAGAGCTGATGAAGAAGCTGTCAAAAAATTAAAAGAGATGGGTGCAGTCGTTGAACCCGTTGCACAAAACACCAATTACATATTCGTCGATTTTGTGATTGTATCAAATTTCAGCGATAGAGAAATGCAACTGTTATTGTCATTAAAAGAACAATTAATCTGGCTGAAACTCGGAAATACTTTTATTACTGATTCCGCCTTACAGATCGTTTCTCAATTTAAAAATCTAATGCGGTTACAATTGGATCATACAAAAATCACTGACAAAGGATTAGCAAATCTGAAGTCTTTGCAAAATCTTCGCTACCTTAATTTAGTAGGCACAAGTGTAACTTCAAAAGGGATCATGGAATTAAAGGGTTTAAAAAATCTTCAACCCATCTATCTTTACCAGACAGCTGTCAAAAAATCAGATTGGCATGATCTTAAAAAAATGTTTCCAAAAACGTTGATTGATTCAGGAGGATATACCGTGCCATTTATAGCTACAGACACGATTGAAGTGAAACCGCCAAAAACAATTAAATAATAGAATGATGAGATTTTTCTTTCTCCTGTTTTTTCTTTTTTCACTGAATAGTTTTTCTCAACCAGCAAGATCTCAAAATCCTGTTCCCACAAAGCAGCAATTAGCCTGGCAGGAAATGGAATTTTATCTTTTCGCTCATTTTGGACCCAACACATTTACAGATAAAGAATGGGGAGAAGGAACGGAGCCGGAAGATATTTTCAACCCGACCAGTTTAGATTGTCGCCAATGGTGCCGCATTGCAAAAGAAGCCGGGGCAAAAGGAATTATCATCACGGCCAAGCATCATGACGGGTTTTGTTTATGGCCAAGTAAATATTCCACGCATACCGTCAGGGAAAGTAAATGGAAAAACGGGAAAGGTGATGTATTAAGAGAATTGTCACAAGCCTGCAAAGAATATGGATTGAAATTCGGAGTATATATTTCTCCCTGGGATCGCAACCATCCAAAATATGGAACAGCGGCATACAATGATGTGTTTGTAAATATGATGAAAGAAATCTTTGCAAACTATGGACCTATTTGGGAACTGTGGTGGGATGGAGCCAATGGTGAAGGGCCGAATGGAAAAAAGCAAGTCTATGATTGGGACCGTTTCAAAAAAACAGTAAAAGCCATATCTCCCAATACAGTTATTTTTAGTGATGTGGGACCCGATATTCGCTGGTGCGGGAATGAAAATGGAATTGTAGGTGCAACAAACTGGAATTTATTGGATACTGCCGGATTTACACCTGGTGCCGGCGCGCCTCCCGTTGACAGCCTGAACCGGGGAAATGTAAATGGAAAGAACTGGATACCGGCTGAATGTGATGTAAGTATTCGCCCAGGCTGGTTTTATCATAATGAAGAAGATGAAAAGATAAAAACTCCGGAACAGTTATTTCAACTTTATTTAAAATCTGTGGGTCGCGGAGCGAACCTGTTATTAAATGTGCCGCCGGACAGAAGAGGATTGATCAATGAAAAAGATTCAGCAGCGTTGATAGGTTTCAAGAAATTAAGAGATCAAAGTTTTAATAAAGTTTTCGTGCAATGTAATAGCGCTAGCGTTGTGATCAATTTTGAAGAGCTTATAAAGACGAATTGTATAGTGTTGAAGGAGTCATTGAATCACGGGCAAAAAGTGAATCACTTTCGTGTCCATCTGGTTGCAAACAATAATAGCTCAGAAGAATTGGAAGGAACAACAATTGGCAGTAAAAGAATAATTACTTTTCCAACGCGGGTCCTTAAACGTTTTTATTTAGTCATTGACAGCTATAAAATGGGATTAGCCCCAGAAGTAAGCGTGTCCGAAGGTTTAATTCCTGAAAATCTAATCGAAAAATAATTATGAAAAAGCTTTCAAAATTTTTGTGGGATGTCTTATTTCGAAAAATATTTCACGCAATCCCGATAGCTATCGGGACGCAAAATAACGCTAAGGAAAACCATTGCGTCTTTGCAAACTTTGCCGCTTTGCGTGAAACCAAATTTAGACGCTTCCAACTTTTGCTGAACTGTCTTTTTGTTGTAAATCTCGTCTCATTTAGTCAACAGACAAAATCAAAAAATTTCCTTACAGAGACCAAAGCACAGAAAGAAGAAAGAATGAAATGGTGGAAGGATGCGAGATTTGGTTTATTTATTCATTGGGGATTGTATTCAGTTCCGGCAGGCGAATGGAAGGGGGATACGAGCCATGCAGAATGGATAAGAACCACGGCGCAAATACCAATACACGAGTATGAAAAATTTGTTCAGCAATTCAATCCGGTAAAATTTAATGCGGAAGATTGGGTAAAACTGGCCAAAGCTGCAGGCATGAGGTATATTGTCATTACTTCCAAACATCACGATGGCTTTTGCATGTTCAATACAAAACAAACTGATTTTGATATTATGTCCACTCCTTTTCGTCGGGATGTGATGAAAGAATTATCGGCGGCTTGCAAAAAAGAAGGAATTCAGCTTTGTTTTTATCATTCCATCATGGACTGGCATCATCCAGACTATTTGCCACGCAGGGAATGGGAAAAGGACAGGCCAATTACTGGTGCCAATCTCTCCAACTATATCTCTTACATGAAAAATGAACTGAAAGAATTACTCACTAATTATGGTAAAATAGGTGTACTGTGGTTTGATGGAGAATGGGAAAATACATGGACTCATGAAAAGGGCAAAGATCTTTATCAATATGTGCGAAGTCTTCAGCCATCTATTATTATTAATAATCGTGTTGATGTAGGAAGAGAAGGTATGCAGGGATTAACGAAGGAAGGTGAATTTGTTGGTGATTTCGGAACGCCTGAACAGGAAATTCCCGCCACCGGTATCCCCGGAATAGATTGGGAAAGCTGCATGACGATGAATAATAACTGGGGATACAATAGTCATGACAATAATTGGAAATCATCAGAGGATCTCGTTAGGAAATTAATTGACATTGCTTCGAAGGGAGGTAATTTTTTATTGAATATCGGTCCTACATCTGAGGGTGTATTTCCTGACCCGGCTATTGATCGTTTAAAAGATATTGGTTCATGGATGAGCGTTAATCATGAGTCTATATACCAAACAAAAGCAAGCCCTTTCAAAATTCTTTCCTGGGGAAGATGTACGCAAAAACCTATTGCCGGGGGAACGAGATTGTATTTGCACATTTTCGATTGGCCTGCTGATGGAAAACTAATGGTGCCGGGATTAGGCAGCCAGGTTACAAATTGTTATTCGTTGTCAGATAAAAAGAAATTAAAAGCTGAAAAAACAGAGGGAAACTACATAATTGATATGTTAAAAGCAAAATGTTTTTTAAAGGACAAACCAATCACGGAGACCTCTGTTTCGAGCTTCCAAAAAGTAACTCCCACTCCATCAGTGGATATTTCCTCGCCCATACCGGGGCTTAACTGTTCTGTTTATGAAGGGGAATGGTCAAACCTGCCTGACTTTAATAGTTTGCGACCAACTTCATCGGGAGTTTCGAAAGGTATTGACATTAGTTCAAAGAAAGGAACCAACAAATACGGATTTGTTTTCGATGGATTCATACAGGTACCAAGAGACGGGGTCTATAATTTTTATATTTCCTCCGATGATGGCAGTGAATTATTTATCGATGGTAATGGGTTAATTGATAATGACGGATTGCATGGTATGGTAGAGAAAAATCAGCAAACCGCGCTGGCGAAAGGGTTTCACAGTATTAAAATTTTGTTCTTTCAAAAAAGCGGCGGAGACGATTTGCAGGTGGCCTGGGAAGGACCCGGTTTTAAAAAAATCACTATCCCGGCGTCCGTATTTTTCAGAGCGGGGTATTAAGTTTCTAATACTAAAGATTTAGATTTAAGACCGGCCAATCACATTATTTTCCCTTAAAATTTGCTTTCCTTTTCTCTAAAAAAGCGGAAGCACCTTCTTTTGCATCTTCAGTGGCAAAGCATTCACCGAATTTCTTGATCTCAAAATCATAACCTTGCTGTGTATGATCAAAATTATTTACACATTCAATGATTTTTGAAACAGCTATAGGTGCTTTGGTTTGAATAATTCCCAATATTGCTTTTGCAGCCGTTAACAATTCATCTTGTTGAACAACCTTGTTCACAATTCCATAATCCATTGCTTCTTTTGCTGAGATCATATTTCCACTCATCAGTAACTCCATGGCAAGATTTCTTCCAACCAATTGTGTGAATCGTTGCGTGCCTCCATAACCGGGGATCAATCCAAGATTTACTTCCGGCTGGCCGAATTTTGCATTTTCGCTCGCATAAATGAAATGGCAGGCAAGGGCTAATTCACAGCCCCCACCCAGAGCAAAGCCATTCACCGCTGCAACTATTGGCTTTGGACAGTTTTCAATTTTATCAAAAACAAATTGCCCCCTACGTGAAAGTTCAGTTGCTTTTGCCGGTTCAAGATTCTGAAATTCACTAATGTCGGCACCTGCCACAAACGCTTTATTGCCTGCGCCGGTAATAATCACTGCGTGTATCTCAGCGCTATCATATATTTCATCAATGGCTTTATCCAGATCATTGAACACTTCTTTATTTAACGCATTCAGCTTATCGGGACGATTAATAGTGATCATGCAAATACCATTTTCACTTTCAACAAGCAATGTGTTGTACATAAATTTCTTTTAAAAATTTCTATTCACCTTCACCCATTCTTTTATATACTCAGCAATTTCAGAAGTAGGAGCTCCGGGTGCAAATAAACTTCCCACACCCATTGTTTGCAATTTTTTTATGTCTTCCAAGGGAATAATTCCTCCTCCTGTTAACAATACATCATTCATTTTTTTTTCTTTCATCAACTGTAAAACTTTTGGAAAAACAGTCATATGGGCACCTGATAAAATGCTGATGCCGATTGCATCTGCATCTTCCTGTAGCGCGGCATTTACTACCATTTCAGGAGTTTGACGAAGTCCTGTATAGATCACTTCCATGCCGGCATCACGTAGGGCAGTTGCAATGACTTTAGCTCCCCGGTCGTGACCATCAAGACCAACCTTAGCAACTAAAACACGAATAGGCCGTTTTAATTCTTTAATCATTTTAAACTCCTTATATAATGTGTCAAAAGTAAGATTTTGAATTATGTTATAAGTTGATTAAGGTGAGTCTGCAAATGCTGATGAGTTAAGATTAGATACTTGCTGGGTTTTAACTATGACAATTTTTGTTTAATTACTTGAATGCCGCTTTATCTCTTTCAATTTTTTCTTTGAACATTTGATTGAATGCATTGTTTGCGCCTTTCAATAGAATAATGAGATCACCATGCTCTCTTGCCATAGGAGTAGTAATACTGTCAGTGAGAATAGCAGAAGAAAAATTTTTTATAAAGTCATGCTGCATTTCATTTTTATCATCGGTTAATAACAAAAGATTATCAATATGCATATTTTCCGGTAACCAGTATAAAAAGCTTGCATTGTCACTATATGCCCCTGGCAAATGATATTTCCTTGCATAGAAAGTGATGGCGCCTGCCATACCATAATTATCGCAGAAAAGAATCGTATGTTGTTTTTCATTGCTGTCAAGCGTTTCATAGGCCTGACTCATTTTTTTTGCCATCTCCTCCCAACCAAGCATATCAGCAAAATCCTGGGGCAATGGATGATTCTTGAGATCTTCCCATTTTAATGCGCCTGTCTTTTTAGTATTCATTTTTTCATAAAAGGCCGCAAGTTTTTGCGGCCGAAAAACCGGTAATGCGATTGGTATCATGAGAGTGCCGATGATAACAGGGATCAATACGAATGCGTAACGTAATATTTTTCTTTTGATAGCTGTGAACTGCTCAAGTCGGTAAGCGCCAAATGCAAATAAGGCGGGATACGCTCCTAAAGTATAATAATTTTTGCCATGACCAATCAGCAATAAAATAAGTACAAAAGCATAAGCTAAGCCGACAAAACGATAGTTTTTTGATTTATTTGAAAAACTAACGTACCACAATCCTGTTAGCCAAATAAACACACACGGAATATTCATTATAAACTGATCTATTAAAAAATCAGATGGATCGACGTACTGTAGTTGTGTTCTCTGTAATTCCTGCATGTGATGCATTACCGGGAAATTGCGGTTATATTGCCACAAAAGATTGGGAAGAAAAATAATTAAACCAATCAACGACGCGTACCAAAAATGTCTATTAAGAAATATCGTTCTGTTTTTGGTAAATAATATTGACACAAGAACGCTTACGGCAAAGAAGGCGACAGAATATTTGCTCATCATTCCAAACCCAATGCTGATTCCGAAAGTATACAACCACTTATTTTTTCCCGTTTGAATAAATCGGATGATACTATAACTGATCATCGTCCAGAAGAAAACTTCCGGAGAGTTTGGCTGAAATAAAAAGAATAATCGCAGGTATACACCAAAAATGAAGGGAAGAAATAATAGAAGCAATGCAAAGCTTTTTCCACCAAGAGATAATACGATCTCTCCCGCGACGATAAAACTAGCTGCTCCGAATAATGAAGACCATAATTTTATCCAGAACATGCCGTCACCAAAGACATGCGTTAGCCACGCAAACACGGAAAGCATTGGAGGAACTTCCATAAAGCCCCAGGCCAAATGTTGTCCCTCGGCTAAATAAAGAAATTCATCTCTATGGGGCTCATAAAAATTATTTTGTAAAAAATAGGGGATAATAATTTTGAGAAGGGCAAGCAGGTAAAGAACCTTTCTTAAACGGTTGCTTGGTTCCATATAATCAGCATAAATAATTTAATCCGAATAGTCATAATGCAATATAAAAAATTACAACTATCACATTATTTTAATCAAATGCCGCCAACGCTTTTTGAATTCGTTGAATTGTTTCTTCTTTACCCAGCACCGCAGCTATATCGAAAACTGGCGGCCCAAATTTTCCTCCCACCAGCATTATTCGGAGCGGCAATTGCAATTCTCCTGCCTTTATATCCTGCATCATCGCCAGTTTTTTAAAGCCGTCTTCAATGAAAGCAGATTCCCATGAATCAATTGCCTTTATCTCTTCGACAAATAGTTCAAAAAATCTTTTTTTGCCCTCGCTCCATTTCGATTTTACAGCATTTATATCATATTCTTCAGGCGCTTTAAAAAAGAAATAAGACTGATCATAAAAATCTGTCAACAATGTGCAGCGATCTTTAACTAAAGCAATCACTTTTTCTAACATTATCTCAGCCTCAGCATCTAAAACCGTATTGGGAAGAAACTTTTCAATCTCAAATCTAAAATCTTCACTCTTCAATCTTTTGATCCATTCATGATTAAACCATTTTGCTTTTTCATAATCGAATTTTGCTCCACTGCTGTGAACTCTTTCAACGGAAAATTTCTCAATCAATTCCTCTTTCGTAAAAATTTCCTGTTCCGTTCCGTCATTCCAGCCAAGCAATGCCAAAAAGTTAATGAAGGCTTCCCGCAAAAATCCTTTTTCTTTAAAACCTTCGGTTAATTCATTGGTTTTTGGATCGGTCCAGTTCATGGCAAAAACTGGAAAACCATATTTCAAAGCATCCCGTTTGCTTAGTTTCCCACTCGGACCATGAATCAAAGGCAGATGTGCCCATCCAGGCATATTCTTTTCCCAACCTAAATATTTCCATAAAAGCAAATGAACGGGTGCGCTTGGCAGCCATTCTTCGCCCCGAAAGGCATGCGTGATCTTCATTAAATAATCATCAACAACGACGGCCAAATGATAGGTTGGCATGCCATCAGCCTTCAATAACACTTTATCATCGACAATGCCGGTATCAAAATGAATTTCTCCGCGTATCATATCATTCAAATAAACCGTTTCATTTTCCGGCATTTTAATTCTTATTACATGGTTTGTGTTTGTATTCAGTAAGTTTTTTACTTCACTGTCCTTCATCGTCAAAGAATTCCGCATTTTCATGCGAATAGTATGGTCGTATTGTGGTGATGGATTTTGTTCATTTTTAAAATCCTGCCGCATCTTTTCCAACTCTTCCGGTGTATCAAAAGCATAATAGGCATACCCTTCGCTTACCAATTGTTCCGCATATTTTCTGTAAATTTCTTTTCTTTCGCTTTGCCTGTAAGGGCCATATTGTCCTCCGTTTTTCGGACTTTCATCCGGTTCCAGGCCACACCACTCAAGGCAATCAAAAATATATTGTTCGGCACCAGGTACATATCGGTTTTGATCTGTATCCTCGACTCTCAAAATAAAATCGCCGTCTTTCTGTTTAGCAAATAAATAATTGTATAGAACCGTTCTGACACCGCCAATATGCAAGCCACCTGTGGGGCTCGGAGCAAAACGAACACGAACTTTCTCCATATGCTTGCAAAGATAAAGTGGAAGGCACAAGGGGCAACGCGCACGCTTCAGGTTTTAATTGGCCCTCAATCTTGTTCCTTGCCTGCCAGTCCGCCCTTGCTCCAATGAAGCTCCTACGAAGGCGCAGTAGACAGGTTTCTTGTACCTTGTAGTTTGTATGAAGTATTTTGTAAAAACTCCCTGGCTGATAAAAAGAATTTATTCATTTTATACCTGGAGTATTCCAACAAAAGAAAAAGCTCTTTATCTCACATTCGATGATGGACCACATCCTGAGATAACTGCCTTTGTTTTAAAAGAACTGAAAAAATATAATGCGCTTGCTACCTTCTTTTGCATTGGCAAAAATGTTTTGGCATATGCTGATACTTACAAACATATATTAGGTGATGGACATTCTGTTGGCAATCACACACAAAATCATTTGAACGGATGGAGGACTCCCAATGATGTATACATGAAAGATGTTGCAGAGGCAGCAAATTATATTGATTCAAATTTATTTCGACCTCCATACGGAAAGATCACTTTGTTCCAGGCAAGAAATTTACGTGCCGCTATGAAGGGCAAAAAAGCAAAAGTAATTATGTGGGATATATTGAGTGCAGATTTTGATGAAACCATTACACCCATGCAAAGTTTGCAATTCGTAGTTTTACGAGCTTCTTCAGGGTCAATCATTGTTTTTCATGATAGCGAAAAAGCTTTTGAGAAACTGAATTACGTTCTGCCAAAAGTTCTTCAATATTTTACGGAAAAAGGTTTCAAATTTCTTTCGTTGGAAACGAATTAAGAAAAATTTGAACCATGATACATGACTAAAAAAGTTAGGGCCTGGGTAGAAACCCTGGCCCGTTTTTAATCCGTACCCTATGAAAACTGGTTTAAAGGTATAATTATTTTTGAATTAGTGCAAAGTAATTTGAATGGTTACCCCGTTTATAATCAGTGTTGCAAACTTGTCGCAATCGCCATACCCATAGTTAAGGCTGCCGATCCATTGAGAATTTGCAGAAAGGTTTTCCCGGGAAATCTTTACCGTTCCCTTTGATATCCAGCGACAAGTGAACTTTTTGATAAGAGGCTCGTTAATGGCTGCCTTCCAGGCTACAGCCAAATCATTTCTTTTGACCTTGCCAGAAGCATTGCCTTCTATCTGCATAATGTCGTCAAGGGGGCTGGTTGTTGTACTACCGTCAGTCCTCGTAATTACTTTATGGCTATACCATTCAGTATAATTTCCGTTTGATTTGCTAAGTTTTGCATGTATGTCAATGGTGAATTGTAGCCTATCCGGCGCCCCGGTATTGGTTATAGTATAACTGGTAGAATTTTCTATATGCAGGCTGTCTATATAAAAATCTTCAAACTGTAATGTGGCCTTGGCACCCGTATGGAGCAGACGGTCCGTGTATATTGTAATGATTTTTCCTTTTCTCACATGCCCATCAGGCCCGTAACATCCGCTTCCAAAATCGAAGGTAATGGTGACTGGGAATGGGCTGGTTCCACTTGTCGACTTTTCAATTGTTATGGTGAGGCAGGGAGGAGCTGGATCAATATTAGTTGTTCTTGCGTCAATGCCTGTTATTCCATAATTTTCAGCCATACTTCGCATAAAAAGACCAGTTCCGCCAATTCCTACATCCGTATTTACGCCCATTACATCATCAAAAATGGCTTCAGCTTCAGCGTCAGATTGACTGGCTGCAACGTTTGCCAATTGTTCGTCCTGTGACGACAGTGTTTCGCTGGTCTCTTTTTTACAGGAAAAAATAATCAGTGTTATAAATAAAAAAAAAGCAATTAATAAGCGGGTCGGGTTAATGAAAAACTTCATAAACTGTAGTTTTTGTATAATAACTAACGGTACTAAGATGAGATTTATTGAAAAAAGTTTAACTGTTTCTTAGATTTTTTTTGGGATTTTTGCCTGATTATGAAGCTGATAGATACCCATTGCCACATTTACTCCATTGAATTTGATACTGATCGGGTAGCTATGCTTTCCCGTGCTGAACATGAAGGTATTTCAAAAATGCTTATGCCGGCGATTGATATTTCCACCCATGTGCAGATGCTCAGGCTCGAAAATGAGTTTCCTGACAAATGTATGAGCATGATGGGCCTTCATCCCTGTTCAATAAAAGAAAACTATAGAGAAGAATTGCAAATCGTCCAAGAATATTTTCAAAAGAGATCTTTTAAAGCTGTAGGTGAAACAGGGCTTGATTTTTACTGGGATCTTACTTATACAAAAGAGCAGTATGAAGCCTTTCAGCGACAAATAGAATTGGCTTTGCAACATGATATTCCGATTGTTATTCATTCACGCAATTCAACAGATGAATGCATAGAAATGATTCCTTACCTGGCACCGGTTCCTTTTCGGGGCAAAAGGAATGAGTGCAGTTATTTAAAATATGTAGCTGAAAAATTAGCTGAAGTAAAAAATATCCCTGTAGAGGAGATCGCCGCAATCACAACTGCAAATGCTGAAAGACTTTTCAATTTATAGTTATTATGGAATAGCCGCATAAGTTTAAAATTGAAAGCGAGTGGTATTGCTTATTTGTATACCACTTGCATGGCAAAGGAAGTATAACTGAGCATATCTGCATCACCTGTTTTTACAGAAACTTGTTCTGTTTTAGTTTGCTTTTGCTCGTTGGTTCCTTTTTCATCTCTCGTTAATTCAGTGTACATAATTACCGGAAATGCTACCAGTATCGCTATGAACCTGATCGTGAATCTTAATTTTTCCATTTTTTTAAGTTTTAATTTGTTTAATGATTTGACTACACAAAGATGATGTGGGTTACACACTAAAAGAAGTGTTAAGGGTATGAACTGAAATATTTGGTGGATGAACTGCAGTGGGAGGAGATAGAAAACGAAATGATCGCTATGGAAAGTAGCTAATAAGGGCAATGGCGTATATCAGAACTTGATAGCATAGCAACGGACGGAAAACCATTAGTTTTATTTTGTATTTTGATTCTACAATAATTCTACAATAAATGCTCTAATTTAATGTCAGCGTGTAATTGTTTCTAAGATTCCCGAATTCAATATTTATCGGAAAAATTTCTGCGGGCTTGTCCGTAGGAAACCAATTACGGTATTCGGGTACTATAACAAATAATCCTTCATCATCACCCACCGCTCTGAACTGCGGCAGTGGCGGTTGCTTGCTGAAGTAAGAAAGAGAATGCAGACTTAAAAGTTGCGCAGTTTTTTGGTCAAATTCTTCTTGTTTGAAAACTAACCCCACTTCGTTTACCGATAAAAGTTGTTTTGGGGAAAAAGATTCGTTGCTTTCATTTTTTAAATCAAAGCGGGCAATAAGTTCGAGAATATTTCCTGCAGGATCGAAAAAATAAACAGACTTAGCATGCCAGTTAACAAAATCAGCAATATCGCTTTTATAATCTTCCATCCACAGCAACTGCACTTTATTGCTTAACCAGGTCTTTGCGTCTTCAATTTTATCTGAAGGAATATTTATGGCAAAATGATAGAATGGTTCTCTTTCCTTTGCTTCAGTAAAGATTAAATCACTATTTCCGATCTTTATTATTATTTCTTTTTCATTAATTGGTTTAACAGGCAATTCTAGCACAGAAGAATAAAACTCTTCAAGCGTTTTTAGATAGGCAGTTTGTAAAATCAGTTTCGTAATCTTCATAGTAATAGTGTTAATACGTGGCAACTATAATAATATTATTTCAACTTCAGCAATTGCCGGATGGCAGCAAGCTGACTATATAAAACGATAATTACAATAAAACAAGGCAACCAGGTGAATGGGAAATAAAGAACGGCAATATTTGGCTGCTCGAATGCGAATTGCTGAAAAGGAAATGGAGCTGATAAAAAAGCATTGATAATTATATTTAATAATAAAGCCAGGCAAACAAAATTCCATATTAATAGAAATGACCTCTTTCTTAATTGAGAATTTGTGAAGCAAACTAAATACAGAATAGGGGCGGTGATCCCTGAAAAGATATCAAAATTTCTTCCTACAAAGGTCATTAATTCCGGTATCAGTTTGTGTGAGGCCAACAAGTACAGAATGATCTCAACCGGGATGCGGACAATATGAAGTAAGGTTAGTTTTTTTAAGTCGAGACTGTCTGTGAATCCTCTTCCTTTTTTTGTAATTAATAAAAGAATCATAAACAGAATCGCCGGAGCCATGACCAGCATTAACCTGGGAGGAATAGCAGAAGTGTTTTGAAATACTTGTTTATAGGAAAGAATACCAGTTAGTAGCAACCATATGATCAAAATGATTGACGTGATTGTTTTATTTTTTGTGGCATTAATAAATAAGAGAAAAGTCAGGGCAACTGTCAACAAAAAAATGATGACAATACTCGCGGGAATATCTGTGAGCATAAAGTTTTATTTAAATATTTAGTCTATATGGAAACAGAAGTCAAAATATGAAAATACACAAAGACAATCCTGTTTATTGATTAATTTTTCAACCGATAAAAACTTACAAGATTTTTATTGCCGCTGAATACCGATACTCCTGTGAGAAATGAATCTGAGATATTTGCTTCCATAAAGCAGGCTCCTTTATTATCCAATAAGATTTTCACCCGGTCATTTTTCATTTGGATAGTGACTGGTTGATCATACGATTGCTGGTCAGGAGCCGCAACAATAGATTTTGGTTTCATAAATTTTTATTTACTGTCAAAACTATTGTCAGATAAAACGGAAGGAAAGATGAACGTGTTTCAACTGTTAAAATGAAGCAGTGAATTGCGCAAATAAAAAAAAAGCAATCAATTCGATTGCTTTTTTGAAGAGGTATTTGGTTTAGTTTTTACTCACCACAATTGCTTACCCTGATAGTAATCTAAAATCTTAGTTCGTAACACATAATCATATTTGGCAGTAATAAGGTTAATGTTTGCCCTGTCTAAATTATTTTTTGCCGTTAAATAATCAACCGGCGTACCCACACCATTATTAAAACGGATTTCTGCAGCACGGAAAGATTCTGTATAAGCATC
>WNFY01004346.1_pt1 | contig 14961 bp, 20 predicted proteins | sample 5400091 | NCBI WGS metagenome assembly WNFY01 (sample SAMN13153364, study PRJNA577476) | soil metagenome | isolation source: 60 cm soil or saprolite under grassland replicate 1 | place: USA:California | collected 2016-06-15 | reverse complement strand
TTGATTTAGAATTTGATAATATAAAAGATGCAGAAACTGCGCTTGCAGCATTGCAAAAATTATGGAATCGTGTTGAGGGAAGTTATAACAAACCCGCGTGCAAGAATTATTGAGACAGTAGAAATTAAAGAATATTGAAACAAATGCTTTTTTATAAACACGTATCAATATGAATAATAAAGCATCTGCATCTTTTATCATCAGGGATGCATTGCCTTCCGATGTACCGGCTCTTGCTGGTCTTCACGTGAAAACTTTTAATGAAACTCATGGAGAATCTCGCCACGGGCCTACATATGAACTTCGTGAATCTCAATGGCAGCAAACATTTCAGCGTACAGATAAAAGCTGGTTTTGTTTTGTAATTGAAAATGAAAATCACGAGCTGATAGGGTTTGCAAAAGGAGTACCATATAATCACAATGATCTTTCGGATTTCTCAGGCGAACTGAACAAGATCTACTTGCTTCGCAAATATCAGCGACAGGGTTTGGGACGTCGCCTTATTGGTTATGTCGCCCGCCGGTTCCTTAGCCAGGGGATTTCTTCGATGTTATTATTTGGAGACGCTAAAAATCCATCTAACGGTTTTTATGAAGCATTAGGTGCAGAAAAATTATTTGCAAAAAACGGCGAATTTCATGGAGGCTATGGCTGGCGGGATTTGCAAAAGCTTGCATCAATTTGCCCTGTTGAATAAATCTCTGCATTGTAATTAATCATTCGCACAACTTTTTGTTATTATTTACTTCAATACCTTTCAACAACAAATATTATCTTTCGCAAAGGATGCCTTTCAAAAATTTTTTAATTTCAATTTGTATGGATAAGCTCCGGTTTATTCGCATGAAATTACTATATGATCTTTCAATCAATTCTTAAAAATATTGCCAAACATATTTCGCTTGATGAAGAAGAAACGGAGTATTTTACTTCACTGCTTCAATACAAAGAAATACGCAAAAAAGATTTCCTGCTAAAAGAAGGGCAATCCTGTAAAACAATAAGCTATGTTCAATCCGGTGCTTTAAGAGCCTTCTATCTGGATAAAGAAGGCAAAGAATCTACTATTATGTTTGCCATTCACGACTGGTGGATAACTGACATGTATTGTTTTGTGATGGACCAGCCTGCTATGCAAAATATTATCGCGATTGAAGATAGTTGTGTATTGCAATTGAAAAAAGCTGATTTGGAAATGCTTTATGTAAATGTGCCAAAGTTTGAAAGATTTTTTAGAATAATTATGCAGAACTCATATATCAGGGAACAATTAAGGGTGCTTCAAAACTTATCGCTTTCAGCAGAAGAAAGATATAACATCTTTATCAATAAATATCCACAGCTAATTCCGCATATCTCACAAAAACAAATTGCATCTTATCTTGGTATTACACCTGAATTTCTAAGCACTGTACGAAAAAATAAAACAAAGAAGCGCATTTCTTAATGTACATTAATTTTCTTTCGCTCTATCGTTTATTTCTTTGCAGTAAATAAAAATTTATGCTCATACTTATTGCCGGTCCTTATCGCAGCGGCACAAATGATGACCCCGGATTAATGCAAAAAAATTTAAATCGTTTAGAATCTGCAGCGCTTCCCCTGTTTCGATTAGGACATATTCCAATGATTGGCGAGTGGGTCGCTTTACCATTACTTCATCTTGCTGGCTCCGCAAAACCCGGTGACGCAGTGTATCAAGAAATTTTATATCCCGTGGCAAAAAGATTGCTTACAAAATGTGATGCTGTACTTCGTTTGGAAGGTGATTCAAAGGGCGCAGATGAAGATGCGAGAATTGCTAAAGAGCGGGGGCTAAAAATTTATTATCGTATAGAAGATGTACCTCATTGTCAGATAATTGGTATACGCTTAGAAAGATAACGTATGACTATCTGAAAAATGATGGCTCATGGCAAACACAAAGCCGTGAAGTTTATGACCGCGGAAATGGTGCAACAATTTTGCTTTACAATAAAGAATATAAAACTGTAATCCTTACAAGACAATTTCGTATCCCATCTTTTATAAACGGCAACCCATCGGGAATGCTTATTGAAACTTGTGCTGGCTTGCTCGACACAGACAATGCGGAAGATTGCATAAGAAGAGAAACGGAAGAAGAAACAGGATATAAAATTTCAGAGGTCCGCAAAATATTTGAAGCCTACATGTCACCCGGCTCTGTAACTGAAATTCTATACTTCTTTATAGCAGCATATTCCAAATCTATGAAAGTAAATAACGGCGGTGGAATTGAACATGAACAGGAAGATATTGAAGTCCTGGAATTTAATATTGATGAGGCTGTTCAAATGATTGACAATGGCGAGATAAAGGATGGAAAAACAATTATGTTACTTCAATATGTTAAGCTTCGAAATATTGTTTAGGTTTTTTATCCACAGGAACTGTGCATGATACCAGCCGTGGTTTCCATGGCGTCTTTGTTGCCCATCCGTACCGGCACAGGCAGGAGTCGCATTTCGTTCATCATCATGTGTTTTTGCAGTAGCCCATTTTCCCCTAAACCAATTCAGGCTTTCTTCGTTATTTTGCATGCACCTATGCGTCAACTTGTAGCCATATTATTTGCTGACATGACGGGATACACCGCTCTTATGCAGGAAAATGAACATCTTGCCCGCCTCAAACGTAAACACCTGAAAGAAGTGCTTGAATCTTCAATGGAGAAATTTAACGGCAAAACACTTCAATATTATGGTGATGGGTCGCTCAATATTTTCAGCAGCGCTATTGATGCAGTTCATTGCGCTATAAATATGCAGCAGCAATTGCAGCAGGATCCCAAAGTGGATTTACGCATTGGCATTCACACCGGCGATGTGGCAGTGGAAGATGAAGTTATTTATGGCGATGGAGTGAATCTTGCTTCACGTATTGAATCATTAGCAATGCCCGGCAGTATTTTTATTTCAGAAAAAGTTTTTGACGAAATAAAAAACCACGAAAATATTAACACCCGTGAACTTGGTTATTTTGAACTGAAAAATGTAAAACAACCTATTCGCATTTTTGCTATTGCTAATAATGGCATTGTTGTTCCTGCCCGTGATGAGTTAAAAGGAAAAACAAAACAACCTGCAAACCGTCTCGCTGTTTTGCCTTTTGTAAATATGAGCGCTGACCAGGAGAACGAATATTTCAGTGATGGCATAACTGAAGAATTATTGAATGCACTCACAAAGGTGGATGGCTTGCAGGTAACATCGCGAACTTCGGTATTTGCTTTCAAAGGGAAAAATGATGACATACGTGACATTGCTATCAAACTAAATGTAGACAAAATTCTTGAAGGCAGTGTGCGCAAAGCCGGTAATCGTGTACGCATCACCGCACAGTTGATAAATGCTGCTGATGGTTATCATATCTGGAGCGAGAACTATGATAGAAACCTTACAGATATTTTTGAAGTGCAGGATGAAATCAGCGCCATCATCGCCAATAAAATGAGAGAAAATCTCACTGTCACGCAGCAAGCAGCACAACTTGTGAAACCTGCCACCAGCAATGTAACTGCTTATACTTATTATCTGAAAGGACTTCATTACTGGAATAAACTTACACCCGCTGATGCACGCAAAGCCATTGAAAATTTTGAACAAGCTATTGCAATCGAACCGGGATATGCGCAAGCCTACGCGATGACAGCATCCGCATATAGTTATATTGGCGCTACCGGGCAAATGTCGTCGCACAAAGCGTTTGAGATTGTTCATCGTTATGCTGATAAGGCCTTGCAGCTTGATAGCTCGATAGCGGAAGGTCATATTGCAAAAGCCAGCGGTTATTTATTTTACGAATGGAAATGGAAGGAAGCCTATGATGCTTTGCAAAGGGCTATTCAACTCAATCCGGGTGCCACTACAGCACACCAGTTGCTTGGATTTTATTATGTAATCATCGGGCAAAAAGAACAGGCGATAAAAATTATGGAAGAGGCTGTGGAGTTAGATCCTTTGTCTCCTGTTATGAATCATTACCTCGGAAATGTGTATGTTTTTAATGAGCGTTATGATGATGCCATTCGCCAGTGTGATAAGGTGCTGGAGATGTACCCGCAAATGCGTATCTGCATCGAGTTGAAAGGTTGGGCTACCGGTATGAAAGGCGATTGGACGCAGGCACTAAAACTTTTCGGGGAAGTACACCGGCTCACCAATCATCCGCTGAAAGGATTAGCGGGCCTGGGTTTTGCTTATGCTATGTTAGGGCAGACTGAAAAAGCAATGGAATGCATTCACAAAATAGAACAAAGGCAAATTGAAGAGCCCGAAGCTGTAGTGGATGGAGATCTTATAGCAATTTGGTTTGCATTGGGTAATATGGATAAAGCATTTTACCACATCGATCAATATATTGAAAGAAGAATTGCCCCTCCAAATTATTTCCTGCAATATCCTTCGTTTAAAGAGCTGAGAGAAGATCCAAGGTATAAGGAATTAATAAAGAAAATAGCGGCAAACAATTTATAAATGAAGCATAGTAATTATTCACTGTTTATTTAAGAATTTTTTGTGGGACGGACTTTATTACTATTATGATGCTATCGTTGTGTCACTCCCTTTTACGTTCTTAACTTTATTGAGCAGGCATAAGTACTAAAAATAAAAATTATGTATAGCAGGATATTTTCTTAGCCCTTATAATAAATTTGTTCTTTTAAACTATATTAACATGCCACGCACTCCTTCGATCATGGGTCTTCATCTTAGTTACCGTCTCTGGATAGCAGAAATGAATTCAGACATCAATATCCTACGCATCTTTGATGATTACATAAAAGAACTTGCTTCCAAACAAAATGAACTGGAAGTTAAAAAGAGGATTGAATATTTTCAGAATCAATTTATAAGTTTCAGAAAGGAGATTGATGAATTGAGAGATGCAATGCATATACTTAAAATGAAACTCGCCGCCCATGCAAGAGAAAAGAAACCGCTTGATAACAAGACTTATAAAACAGATAATCATACAGCTTTAAAGAAACGATACTTCGCCTTCAGAAAATTATTTAATAAAGTAAAAGGTGAGTTTATACAATTTGAAAGTGAATGGCCGGATTAAAACATTTATTGATATTATAACAGAGGACTTATTTTGTGAAACTAATTCTGTTTAAAAGTTTTTGAAAACGCGGATCATTTTTAAGTGCCTCAGGAACCCATGGTCCATATTGAAGAGTAAGTATAAGAGGGTCGCGTTCGTTATAGGCTTTTTCAAGATACTCGAAGGCTTCATCAAGATTATCCAGGTGAGCCACAGACATTGCTATAAAAACACTGGCAACAAATTCTTTTAAACTTTTTTCCTTTAACTCATTCATCAATTCATATACCTTATCCTGATTCCCCATTTTCCAGTAAGTATAAATAAGACCGCTTAGTGGAAATTGATGCCTGTTCGAAATTTTCATTGAATATTCATAAGCAACTATAGCTTCTTCATATCGTTGCAAAACAAAGTATGCGTTGGCATTTTTCACTCCATAGATGAAACCCATCATCAACATTAATTAGCTGAACAGTAACACGAAGGAAATTGCCCTGTGAGCACAGTGCTTACATCGAGCTTTTCTCCTATTTCACGCAGGTCAATATTTTTTCCTTTGAATTGAAATGAGGAAGTACGACCCGCTACTTTTAAATCTTTTAAGTTTGAAAGTGAGTTAAGAATTTCTTCAGCAACTCCGTCACTGAAATATTCCTGCTCAGGATCATTACTCATATTTTCAAATGGCAATACAGCAATACTTTTATCCTGAATTCGCCGTATATTTTTTTTGCTCTCTGAAGCGAAGAGTCCTTTTTTTCTTGGGTCTTTCCTGCTAATGAATTGGCAACAGGTTTCACTAATCCTTCATGATCAAGCGCAAATACTTCTACTTCCAGTATTATATTTTTAAATTGATACACGCCTACCGAAACAGTTTTAAGTTCCGGGTGATTGCTTATTTCATCATTAACTTTATCAGAGAGCCACTCCCAGGGATTCAATACGCGATGCGAGGTTAGCTCCATCACCAAATATTTGATTATCACCAAAAATGATATCGCCGATATGTAATCCCATTCTCACGGGAACATACGGTACCTGGCAGAATGCCTGTTGCATAGCTAAGGCACATTGTATTGCCTGAACAGCACTTTGAAAAACACTAAGGGTGCCATCTCCGTAATATTGAATAATGTGACCGCTAAATTGCTGGTGTTCCTTTTGAAGAATTTCGCGGTGCCGGTCTTTTAAACCTATTGCTTTCTGTTCACTCTGCTGCATTATTGCAGTATATCCTTCAATATCTGTAAACATAATTGCTGCAAGTTGGCGATGCTGACCCATAAGAGAAGATTCGGCTATTAAATTTAAACAGTATTTACGCAATTCGCCGCATATTGTTTATCTGCTATTTTAGACAAAAAATAATTTCGTCCTTCATGTGTCTTTATTTTATTGGCTTTTATGTGTTAGCTGAAATCAGTACTGCAGTGGATAAGATTAAACAAATTTATAAACGAAGTGTAATATTATCCATCTTTATAACTGCTATCATGCTTTGGTCACTCAGCTTATTTTTCTATTGATTTTACTAATTTATTAATACTTCCGAGAGTCTTTTTGAGATAGCGATTTATTGGCTCTCTATATTTCGCTTCCATATTTATTGTCAGTCCATTATCGTTGAGCACAAAATGTCTCTCCTTATTTTCTTTAAATTTTATTACGAACTCTTGCGTGCCAATCAGATCATCAATTTCACTTAACTCAATTTTTCTTTCTTCGAATAATCCTAATATCATTCTATCTATGTATTTCGAGATATTTAAAAGCAATTCCTGGTACACTTTTTTTTGTAAGCTTGTTCCATCTTGTACAAAATAAGGTTCAAAAATTAATAACGCCTCATAAGTTAATCTTGCTGAATGAACTCTTTCTGTCCATCTTTGAGATGTACACGTTTCTATCTTGGGTTCACCCTTAAAAGTCATCCTTTCAAAAAAATTACCTAAAAGTGGAATCAAAGATTCCAGTGGCATTTTCTTTTTCGAAGAAGCCTGCTTCTCTTCAATTGTTTCTAAAGTGCTTTGGATTTTTTTATCTATCTCAAATCTTTTGATGCTTTCTCTTAAACCGGGAGTGTTAGTTTGAATATGCTTTGTATAAGTTTGCTTATTATCCTCATAACCAATTGTGGCATTTACAGCATTAAGTATACGATCACAAATTTTGACGAAAACTTCATTCCGTTTTGCTTTTCTAAGCCTGTCTAATGGCTCATCGGGATTGTGAGCAGCTTGATAAGCAGCAATCCCGGTATGTTTGTAGGTAGAGGCGCTAACAGGAATCCATAATATCGTAAGTTGTTTATCGCTTGCAGAATTCAGAAGGGCAGGAAGTTCATTTTTTGCAATGAAATCAGATGCAAGAAAACCGGGACTTACTAATAGCACTGCCACTTTTGTTGATGATAGTGCTTTCTCAATTTCCTGCTGCCAGATACCGCCGGGATCAATTTCTTTGTCACTCCAGCAGTCTAAGATATTTTGAGATCTAAGCGGCTTAAGATGCTCAAGAAGTTCTTCCAAGAAATTTTCATCCTCATGGCTGTAGCTAATAAAAACTAACGGCTGAACAGGATGATCCATTGCCATATTTTTGACCTTTTACTTATAAATTTATATAATTCCGTTTACAATTCTTTGCCTGCTTTGTTTATGCGAAGACACAATAACGGCTTTGTTTCTTTTATTGTAGAATAAAGCTCAAAGCGCACAAGAGCCCGCATGTTGGAAGGCAGGTGCGATGCAAGAAAGAGTTTAATAGTGGCAGTGTAGTTGAAACAAATATTATTTATTGTTTTTTGCATATTTAAATTTATCAGCAATTGTTTTAAGAAGGTATTCTTTTTTATCGCTGTTATATTCCCAAAACATTGCGCCGGCAAGATGATATTTCTTCACGTATTTGCATTTCTTTTTTACTGACTTCTCATCATCATAAGAAATAAAAATTTTTTTCTCAGCATTGAAAAGATAAGGTGCTTTGGCGGTGGCATCCCAATGTCGTTTAAAACCATTTTTATTAATGATACTGTCTTTTAAATAAGTGAAACCGCCGCCACGTGCAGGTTGTAGCGCCGGCCTATATAAGCCTTTGTTATCAGAGGATTGCATTTGCCAGCCCTTGCCATAAAAAGCAATACCTATTACAATTTTTTCAGGAGGCACACCTGTTGCAATAAATGCCTGTATTGATCTGTGAGCAGAATACTGTGCCGTATCTGCAGAAGAAATATATAAATTGGTATGATGACCGGAAATACTATCATGGCTATCAGCATAGTCATAGCTCATTACATTTATATAATCAGCATACTGCTGCACTTTATCCATTTCAGTATGTTCTATATAATCCTGTGAACCGCCCACGGCTGTAGTAACAAAATATTTTTTGTGTGTTGTTTGATTGAGACTATCAAGTCCTTCTCTTAAATTTTTAAAAAGAAGTGTATAATGTTCTTTGTCTTCGGGGCGATATGTGTTGCTGTCGCCGATCATGCCGGGATATTCCCAATCTATATCAACGCCATCCAAATTATATTTTGCAACAATAGCCACGGCGCTGGATGCAAAATTTTTATTCGAGGTATCGGTTAAAACGGCATCAGAAAAATTTTTACTCCATGACCATCCGCCGATAGAGATCAATATTTTTAAATCAGGATTTAGATTCTTTAGTTCGCTTAGCTTTCTTAAGTTAATCGTGTCTGTTGCTTCATTGTGCAACCATGCACGGTTGTCTTTAATATCAACAAATGCATAATTGATATGCGACAAGCGCCACACATCAATAGAATCGGTATGTATCAATCCGCGAAAGCCACCAACATAAGCAATGATGACAGGTTTATTTTTTTTGTTTGCAAAGGATAAAAGAGTAATGGCTAAAACTATACAAACCAAAAAGTTTGCAGTGATTTTGGTTCTCTTTTTCATAATGGTGTAATGACGATAAGCAGGTTAGTAAAATAAATAATGCAGCAATTTACAGTTAAATAAATTGTTTTGAATCAACCTCAGGTTTTGCTTTAAGATTCTTTAAGCGGACTGATATTCCGGGAGAAAGTACAATAGTCGCCGAGAGGCAAGTAAAGCGTCATTGAAATACAAAGGAAAAATATTACCACCATGCACAATATTCCAGTTAGCATCAACAAGAGAATATTCCCAACGCATGTCTTTTGCGAGGTCAACATATTTTTTTAGTTTATTAAAATCTTTGCTGCTTAAATGATCACTCCACCAACTCCATGAAGAACGGCCTGGCTTTATCCAATCAGCATCGCCAATTTTATTTTTATCTGCAAGATCATACACAAGATTTAATTCAATTATTGTTCCCTAGTTTTTGCCTGTTATAATTACGCGCCATGGTGTTGCAAAAGGAATGGCTGCAGCAGGATAAATATCAACCAAACCATTTGCTTCACCTGCAGTGGGAAAAGTAATTTTGTAAATTCCATTTTCACAATGTTGCTGTAAATGAGTACCACAATAATTACCATCCATATTACTTTCTGTAACAAGCAACCAGTGATCATTGATTGAAACAATGCAGGAAAAGCCCAGCCACTGCTGTCTTTGGCAGTTGTTCCAGCAGGAATGGCGTTCATATAAGGACCTTCATAAGAAGGATTCCATTGTGCAGGAAGATCATAATTCTGTATCCACGTTTTTCCTTCAGGAATTACAAATTCTGTTGCTTCATTTTTCACAGTAACTTTTTTTGCCGGCGCTTCAAAACGATAACGAAATGCAACACCGTCATTATAAACACGCATATCAACATATACAATTGCATTATGGTTATTTTTAAATTCAATACTTGTTCCATTGGCATTGGCATAATTTATTTTTTTCTTGCCAATTTTCAAAGTATAGTGTTCATCAATTGTGGTTGCTGTGGCATTGATTAATGATAAATAATCTGTAAAACTTTCATCTGCTCTTTCAATGCCAAGTCGCGAAGATTTTACAATAATATCGTTGCCTGATAAAACCTGGTAATATAGTTTGCCCTCATTATTTGAAAGAATAAATTGTAAAGATTTGTCAGGCGATACAGTCTTCCATTCGTTTATCCTCTGTGCATATAAAAAATTCGGGAAAAAGAAAAACAAAATAAGCAGGAAGTATTTCATGTTTTATTAATTAGCGACGAATTTAATCGTTTTACTATAACTGGTTACTCTCACGTTATCTAAAAAAATTTGGCTGAAAGTAATCGTTAAAATAAATTTCCCCAAACGCATATTCAAGATTATCTCAAACATGTTCATCTGTAAATTTTCAAGTTTTGAAATTTAGCCGTTATATTTACTATCATACAATTTATACAGACATCATACAATGTTTACAGCAGGTAAAACAGCGGAATCAGTTCAGCAAAAAGAAAATGTCTGGAGATTAGCCTGGTCCCAGGTAGTTTTCAGAAAAAAAATTGTAATTGCTTTCGCATTAAATATTCCTGTGCTTATTTTATTTCCTGTTTTTTTTCAGCATATTCAACAAAGAAACGGCATGGAGTTGCACGATGTTTTAGTTGATAATATAAGTGCGGTAAATGTTTCTGTTTCCATTTTTATTGTTATATGGTCAATGGCTTTATTAACGCTCATTCGTGCAATACAACAACCTGAAATCTTTATCACATTTCTTTTTTCATTTTTTATATTAAGCATTTCACGCATTATCACCATTTGGTTACTGCCGTTAAATCCCCCGCAAGGCCTTATTCCGCTTATTGATCCGTTAAGCAATACCTTTTACGGAGGATCATTTGTAACAAAAGATCTTTTTTATTCAGGCCATGTTGCCACTCAATTTCTTATGTTCTTATGTTTGAAAAAAAGAATGGATAAGTTCTTAACTGCAATTTCAACTATCAGTGTTACAATTCTTGTGCTGGTGCAACATGTACATTATACAGTTGATGTAATTACGGCTCCTTTGTTTGCATATATATGCTTCATTGCAGGACGAAGTGTTGCAAGAAAAGGAATACAATTTTAAAAAGCTTCGCCTAACTGAAAATAAAATCCGCTGTTGCCGTCTTTGGCAAAACCATAATCAAGTCTTAAGTTGAGTTTTTCTTTTTTATTTAATGCAAAGCGTACGCCTGCGCCAAAAGAATATTTTAATTCATTCAATTCATAATTAAAAGGTGTATTGGCAACATCACCCAAACCTGCGAATACAACGGCACCAAATCTTCCAATAAGATGCATACGATCTTCTGCCTGCAAAATCATTTCATTTTTGTCTTTATATCTTCCATCATAATATCCGCGCATACGGTATGCACCACCCAATGAAGCAAGACTGCGAAGCGGTATCTCATTCCCGGTATTGATAAAATTATAGAGTTGAAAAGCGATAATATTGTTACGGTATATTTTCCAAAACTTCCGGATATCAATTACGTAATTTGTGTAATAATAATCTGATCCAAATAAACGATCAAAATGATTAAATGAAAACTGCGCAAAATTTCCCCTGTCAGGTGAGAAGGCATTGTTACGATCATCAAAAGTAAAGCTTGCACCAATGCCGGAAATTATATAGCCGTATCGTCCTGCTACATTTTGTTTATCAAATAATCCATCCTTTAAAAAATCTACCTTAAATAAATTTTGATATTCATATAATGCACCGATAAAAAAATCGGAGCCGATATTTCTTAACAGGTGCAGGTACACATACGCTTGTTCAAAAGTATAAGGTTCCTCGGCACTGTCAGGAGAATTATTACCAAGCCCCCAAAATTTATCAGGAAAATGACTAAAAGAAAATTGATAATTCGCAATATATTTTTCATGAGGAAAATATACAGCACCATTAATTGCGCCTACAAATTGTTTGCGAAAAGTATATAGTAACAAAGCCTGCATACCCGATGTTCGTGTAAGCGTATCTTTTGTTTTCAAACGAAATGTTGATGACAACAATGCACCGGTAGCCCATCCTGTTTCTACAGAATGAGTGAGCACCGGCAATAACTGTATTTTAATTTTTTTCTGAATGCTGTCTTTTTGTGCCTTTAAAGAAAATGAAATTGTAAGCAACAATACTGTATAAAAAAAGACAAAATATTTTGAGGGTTTTATAAGCATGCTTATCGTTTATGCTAAAGTGCTATTTTTTTTATTCACTAAGCTGTGTATGAGCCGGTCTGCATTACTACTATTTGGCTGCAGTTGCGTCGCACTCTTTTACTTCCTTTTCAATATTCATCAATGCGTGACAGCCCGGCCGGAACTCGTTCCGGGTCGTACACTTATACATTTCGATCTCTATGCAGCAACTTCGTTTATCATCACAGGCAAGGGATTAATTTAACGAGGCAAAGTATAAAAAATCAAAGAATGATTAAGGCTTGAATTAATCTAAATTTCATAATTTCATAACCTTATATTTACATTTTGTCTCCTGCTGCATTTATCCTCTGAAAACTAAACGGCAGGCTTTTTTATTTGAACGTATTTTAAAAATTAAACCTTATGACAAATAATTTCTTATTCAAAACGAGAGAAGGAATCAAGCGTCATATATTGAGACCTTCACTACTTGGAATAGGTAAAGCTATCGCACCATTTTCAACTGTAGGTAATCCTCCTGTTTTTTCTAATACAACATTTCCCTGGACATCTTTACTTGAAGAAAACTGGTCTGTCATAAGAAAGGAACTGGATCAAATTCTTGTGTACAACGAAGCACTGCCCAATTTGCAGGACATACAGCATGAACAAAGTTCTATTACAACTGATAACAAATGGAAAACATTTTTCCTTTATGGCTATGGTAAAAAAGCAGAGCAAAATTGTGCCCGGTGTCCTAACACTGCAGCGGTGCTGGAGCAAATACCCGGACTGCTTACAGCGTTCTTCTCCATTCTTCATCCGCAAAAACATATACCGGCACACAAGGGTTTGTTCAAGGGAATAATACGTGCACATCTTGGTCTCGTTATTCCCGGGAAAAATGGTGAATGCCGTATACGGTTACAGGATCAGATCCTGCATTGGAAAGAAGGAAAAGTTTTTGTGTTTGATGACACTTACACACATGAGGTATGGAATGATTCTGAGAACATTCGTGTTGTTTTATTGATTGACACGATAAGGCCTTTTAAAAAACCTTTTTCGCAAATAAACGAAGGCGTTATTAAATTAATAACCGGCTCTTCACATGTGAAGGAGGCTGAGGATCATCATCGTGAATGGGAAGCTAAATTCAATAAATTATTTTCATAGCGTGTACGTAAGAGTAAGAATATTAAATTATGATTTGTATTAAAAGCCTCAATAACGAACAGGTCCCTGAAGAGTGCGACGCAACTGCAGCCAAATAGCAGCATGCAGTCTGGCTCACAAAAAATATTTTTTGTAAACAAATAATCTTAATTAAAATAAATATTTCACAATGCCAGTACTTGAATATCCCGATTTTTCTTTAGGTAACGAACTAACAAATGAGCAACTGAATTTTTTTGATAAAAATGGTGTAATACTTTTTCGAAATTTTTTGCAGAAGGAAACTGTTGCAGATATTATAAGAGATATTAATCGCATAGAAAAAGACTGGCTTGAAGAAGGTCGCATAAAAATAAACGGAACGCTTTTAAAATTTGGTATTGACGAGGATGGCAATAAAATTATTCAGCGTTTATGTTTCTTGTCTTTGTTCAGCCCGCTTTTGCATGAACTGCTGAAAGACCCGCGATTACAGGCTTTGTTGCCAATGCTGTATCCTTATGAAGGAAGAATTGGAGAAAACGAAAAAGACGGATTGGTATTAAATCATTACGTGAGAGTGCCAAACGGAACTTTCAGTAAAATGGGCTGGCATACTGATTGTCCGAGGGATTTGTTTCTTGGTCAGCGTATAATGCCGATGCTGAATGTTGGAATTCATCTCGATGATTGCCCTTATCAAAATGGTGGTTTGCGTGTATTATTGGGTACACACAAACAAAATATTTTTGGATTAATGTTTGGCAAAAGATATTATACACATAATCCTGATAAAAATGAAGCAGGCTTTAATATAAAAGCAGGCGATCTTACTGTTCATGACGGACGCATCTGGCACCGTGTGCAACAATCACCCAATTTTGGAGAAAAGAGTCGTCGCAGGGTATTATATATTCCTATCATCACAGGGAAATATATGCCGAAGCATGAAAAAAGCAGAACTGCGCTTTATCATTATTTCAGATAAAAGCATTGCTTCAAAATTTTTTCTACTTTCATATATGTCTTATGCACTAATCACCGGCGCCAGCAAAGGAATAGGTAAAGCCATTGCTTATAATCTTGCAGCCAGGAAAATAAATCTTCTTCTTATTGCACGCAGTGAAAATTTATTAAATGAAATTTTTGTTGACCTCACTAACAAATACGAGATTGAAGTAAAACATTTCTGTGTTGATCTTACCAATGAAAATGCAACAGAAATTATTTTTGCCTGGGTTGTAAAAAATAATATTCAAATAAATATACTCATCAACAATGCAGGCTATGGATTAAGCGGCAGTTTTGAAAAGTATACCGCACTTCAACATGCAGAAATGATGAACGTAAACATGACTTCACTAGTGAAATTAACCTCACTTTTTTTGCCAATGCTTAAGCAACAATCAAAATCATATATCCTGAATATTGCAAGTTCTGCAGCATACCAGGCAGTGCCATATTTCAGCACTTATGCAGCCAGCAAATCTTTTGTAGTAAGCTTCTCAAGAGCGCTGCAGCATGAATTAAGAAAAACAAATGTATCTATTACGTGTGTTTCTCCCGGGGGTACCGATACCGATTTCGCCCTGCGCGCTGATATTGGAAAAAAAGCAATAAAGGCCGGAGAAAAATTAAACATGGATCCA
>WNFY01003368.1_pt1 | contig 14962 bp, 15 predicted proteins | sample 5400091 | NCBI WGS metagenome assembly WNFY01 (sample SAMN13153364, study PRJNA577476) | soil metagenome | isolation source: 60 cm soil or saprolite under grassland replicate 1 | place: USA:California | collected 2016-06-15 | reverse complement strand
CAGTAGATCAGGGCAAGAAGGAAACAAAAAGGTGGTTATGGGCAACATAGGTCTACTTTCGCAAAAGGGAAAAAAGACGATGGAGAAGTTCTTTCTATGCTATCACCTTCGAGCCGTTCACGTAAAGTGAGACAGAGCCTGATGCGCTACAAAAATTGGATCAACAGCGTATCGATTATGGGGTGGTAATCGATGATCAAGGTGATCTGCTTGTGATAGTCACACGCGAGCAGTTGCGTACCATGAAGGCAAATGAGCGTCTACAAACGATTACTGCTAATAGAGCTTATCCTTTACCAATTGAGCCAGATGAGGAATTGGATGAGGTTGTTCGGATATCAGCAGATGACTTTTCATTTAATCAGAATCCCCTCGGTATTGTTGTACAAAAGCAGGGTAGTATCTATGGAGTTCTATTACGTGAGACGATAGATGAGCAAGCAGCGAGTTTGCTAGTTGGTCGTCGCCTTGCTGGAAAACCTTTAAAGGATGCTCCCAAACGAATTGTATTCCAATGTCCGGTAGATGCTGAGACACGAGATTTAAGTTCTGAACAATTTAATCCTCATGAACAGCAGATTTGCAAGCAGGGTCATAAAATGAGGCGTATCAAAGGATAGTCTGATACACGGAGCTGCAAATGTCACCAATTGCCTTGCAAGAACTTAGAGGATATTTTGGGCGCGTTATCCTATTGGGAGTTATTTTCCCTGTATTTATTTTCGTTGTTATAAATCTTGCTCTTTATCTAGAAATTACACAAGGATTAGGAGTAGCATTAACTATCTTTGGAAAAATACCTCTAGAAATTAAAATTTTTTTAATACTCAGTGGTCTTATTGCCGTGTCTGTAGCAGCATTGCTAATTCACGATTTTCAATACCTAATTACTCGCCTTTTTGAAGGATATTGGCCTTCTGTCAGCCCCTTTAAGCAATTGCGCAAATGGCGTACTCAATTCTATAGCCAACATTGGGATTACCTCAAACTGCTAAGACAATCAGCCATCACTAAATCAGAAGAGAATGAAATCATGGAAGGTTTAGCACTGTATCCACCCAACTACCATCCTGATGAATTGATGCCTACTCGCTTTGGCAATATACTACGTGCATCAGAGATTTATGCGTATGATCGTTATGGTATTGACTCTAGCGTTATCTGGACACGTCTACGTCCCTTACTCCCTCAAGATATTATCACGCCATTGGAAGATAAGATGGCATCAATAGATTTTATGCTTTTAGTAGCAGTTCTAGCTGCCCCTTTCTCTTTCTTCTGGTGCATTGTGTTGGCAATCAATACTCGTCGTTTGGATCTGTTCCTCCTTTGTTCACTAGGATGGCCACTTGCATGGATATGTTATAAAAGTGCAGTGCAAGCTGCTACAGCATTTAGTGAACAATTGAAGGCTATATTTGATCTTCACCGTAATGACTTACTTGTGAAACTGGGATATCCCATTCCTGAAGTTGTCGATGAACAGCGAGAATTATGGGGGAATTTAGCAGATTTTTTCCGAGAAAGTTTTCCATTACCACTCGAGCCGATTAAATTATCCAAACTTCAAGTCTTAAGACAAAAAGCAAGGTGGTTTGTAACGTCTCTTAGACGGAGAAATGGCAGTGCTCTATAATTTGTGAATTTGTGGAGATTGTACATGAGTACAGGTTCTACTAAGTTGCATAAAAAGCCATTTGATCTGCTAGCCTGGGGATATTGGTTCATATATATTCTTATTATACCAATTGCCATTTATATAATAAATAAACCTGGATATGAAATAAAGATCCCTCTTTCCAAACATAATATCCCTGCGTATTACGTTCTAACATCAAATGATGTATATATGAGGCAGGTTGATATCAGCGAGGTGCCATCTGATGCAGTACGTGATACTCGCTCTCTTATTGGACATTATACACTTACTGCTATGGCTGCTGATAAGCCGTTCTCTTTGAAACAGATTGTTGCAATTCCCGATCCACTCTTGATTTCTAAGACTCTTGCCATAGCAATTACAGCCAGCAGTTCAATGCTTTTGGGCGGCAATTTACATCCAGGTGATGTAGTAAGCATTACCGCTGTTCCCTCTTCAAATACTGCTTTATCCCCAACCGTTGTTTTCAATGCAATACTGGTGCTTGACGTTAAAAAAGCTGACAATGTAACTGTTGTTGTTCTTGCTATTCCTAGAGATAATCTGACCTATTATCTTGCGCAGACACGCAATGCAATGATAGTGATCGCACGACAAGTTATTAATGGGTCTTGATCGGTATAATGCATATCTTTATGTTAAGAATATTGTAAAGATAAGTCAATTCTTCCCATTTACTCCCTCCTGTTTCTCGCATTCCCCTGCACTGGCTACTCAACTTAGATTATCCTTCTAACTTAGCGGTGACGAACAACTTGAATCACCTATTCGACCGTTTCATGCATTATGATATAATACTTTGAGGAGAATATAGCCTTAGTCACCTCGGGTAAAAGGAACGATAAAGGGATCACTATAAGCATTGACAGAGCCAACGCTTGACCTTACTTCATAGACGAGGATATCATCTCTGCCCAAGTAAAGGTACTCAAAAGGGATTTACGCAAGGTTCGACCGATAGTTCGATGCCCGTCGGTTCTGTAAAGACTATTTGTATAATACCGTATAAATAGTCTTTTTGTTTGTCAGCAATGTCCTTGTCCTTTGACCCTCCCTCTGAGGTAGGTATTAACGTACATCTGATCAGTTCTTTCGATAACCACTCCGATTTAGCTTTTTGAAGATTGTTACTGGTAGTAGTCAAGATGGCCGCCTCCAAATTTCTATCTTTCTCAAGAATGATATGATATGATTGTAAAGACAAACGAGATATGATTAAGACAAATAGCGATAGATGAAGCAAAAAATCATGCAAGACAAGCAAGTACCTATCCCTGATAATATAGGACAATCGCTTTCGCTGCGTACTCAACAGCTTATTCATCATCTTGAAGAACTATGGAAGCGGCCCTATCAACCATCATCTGAGATGCTAAAGCGAGTAATTGAGTTTCTTGCTCAACTTCCTGAGCCATATCAGGCGTTAGGAATAACGAAAATGGCTGAATACCTCGTCAGCACTATGAGCCTCCACTTTCTTGATATAGTAGCGACCTTCCAACAAAAAGCTGAGGGTGAAGGCATAGATAGAGAAGAGCGCGCACAGACATTGCGTGGCATTATGCCAGAACTGTTTCCAGAAATGATGGGTATAAGTAAGCAGGTATTCATTCGTACACTTGATGATCTGATCACTCTAAGTAATATCACGTTCAGCTTGTATACGCTTTCCCAAGTGGAGACTGCTGAAGATGCGCAGGGTTGGATGTACGAACTTCCCGTTTTATATAGGCGGCAGTTAATGCAAGAACACTTGATTACAAATTTACAAGTTCAGTGGACCGTCACAAAATCTGCAACGACTATGAGATTTAGCGGCACTACTTCTTGGAAAAGTTCACTACCGAGCCCCGTCGAGGTACTACCGACGACAAATAAAACGCCAACAATCGCATAAATGCATTATCGTTGAGGAGTGTCTATGTTTTCTGATCTTCCTAGTGGGTCTCAAGCAGAAGAAAGCGCACCATCTGATATCCAGCAGCTTCCGCTCCTGCCGTTTGCTGTCCAATTGCAAAACATTTTTCCTATAGAGATAGTGGCAAGGCGATTTCCTGTGGATCGTGCGGTAGATTTGGCTAGTGTGGTAGTATCTAATGCTAGCACACAACTAAATTTGGGTGGCTTAGGCATTGATTTAGAGACATCACAAGCGCAGGTACAATTAGATGTGAACGTAAATTTTCCTCAAGAACCTCGCCTCTTTGAAATTTCCTTCAAACTGCTCGGAATTTTTAGTTACGCACAGGGCTATGAGCCAGAAATGGTACAGTATTTTTTGCAGCAAGGAAGTCTCAGTGTCATGCTGCCCTCGGCTCGTGAATTGCTTCTCAGTTTATGCACCCGTTTGCAGGTACCGATGGTTGTCCTGCCTCTAGTACAATTGGGTCCCCCTACAACTTTTGACCCTCAAATAGGGAATACTTCTACTACATAAAGTCACATAATATTTTTGTAGGAAGCTGAGGTCGGGATGAAACTAGTTCCTGCATCTAGCCCCGGTATGGAAGCGGCACATAGGCACACGAATGTACGCACAACTGTCGATATTTTGATGCGAGATAGGAACCTTTTGAGACCCACGGCGAGGTTCCTGAGGAAATTCACTTCGCGCGATCAATCTGACTTCGAGGAAAACCTGGATGCGCTACGTCTCTTTCTAAGTCGGCCCGATAGCAACGGGGTCGTGACGGTTCCCGATTACGTCATTACTCTGACCCAAACATTATCGAAGCTCTATCAGCAAAGCGATATGGATAAAATCAAATATCAACGCGGTGCAGTAGTCGAGTCATTAGTACGTCAACTTATCCATCATCGCTATGATAGACCTGGAGAGTTGTGCTTAAACAATCAGCGCTTTGTTGAGAATTATCGGCAAATTACCGTCAAAGAAGTCGATGTAGCGGCTCTATCGACTACTCGGCTAAAAGTTGAGGGGTATGAATGTAAGGTAAGCCCAACATCCTTTGAGCCATATGGTCGTATTAACCTCAGTAACCTGGCTGATGCTGCAAACGACAGGAAATATCGTGCAAATGTCGGCTTTGTGGCTTTCGAGAGTGATAGTGTGATGAAAATTAAGCTGATAAAGCTTGAATTACCAAGCGCCATAAAACTATATGGCTTAGATAGCATAGAGTCGCTACAACATCTCTCTCTATTAGAAAATTGAAGCTATGGCTAGCTAATCTTCTTTCGGTCTATTCCCATCATGAACAGCACGAATAATGCGCGGAACGGTTTCATACGATACGCCATAATCACTTGCTACTTTTCTGAGCGGTTCACCCTGATCAATTCGATGAAGAACGGTAGCCCATTCAGTAACAGGTATTTTCCAATGTGGATCATCTGGCCCTGGTCGGCGTTGTACGTAAGAAGATACATCAGGCTGGTCAATTGTCGGGTATTTGTACACGAGAATATCATTTCTGTCTGGGAAAAGCTTCTCAATGAGAAACAAGCTTTTTATCAACAAAAAACCGCCTTTTCTGGCGGCGAGTTTTCTCCCTCTCGCCATTTACGTATAGGAGTCTGTCCAATTTTCTGTCTTAGACGACCTAATTCAGGATAAGCTGAAAAGTATGAAGTGGCTCTAGAGCTGAACAAGGGAATAAGTTCACTTACACCCACTCACAAAGAAACACAAAATTTAGGAATGGCTCACGTATAGCTCTCCTATGATAACTAAAACTCATCAGTAGATCATTTTGAACAAAAAAGATAGAGCCGTTTAGACTCTCTCCTCTTGTGTTAGCTAGGCCTATCCCCAATAAATCAAGAGGGGAAATGAGGGCCTGGAGATTATTGGGGTGCTAGAGGGTCTTGCACATTTTGAATAGTCATATACTGATTTGGTTCTAGCTCGATAATCACATCTGAAACATGTTCAACCGTCTCATCGTGAAGTTTTCTCGTAAGGAGAGCTAACCACGCTCTTTTCTCGTCGTGAGAACGATCGACCAGAGAGCGCAGGCTATAGCCTGGTCGTCTAATCGCAAGGAACGTTCTGATGCGGGACGTTACTTCATCAGGCACATTCAGGAACTCAGTCGGAGGCTTAGGAGGTACCTCTTTTTTGTCCGTGACAGGGACTTTTTTCGGAGCAGGAGGGGCAGGAAAAGGCTCGCCAAGAGGCAGCGACTCAGGATGATAGTGCTTCATCCAGTCATAAATGTCATTGATTGCACTGGCTCTAAGTTCTTTTTTGCTAAATTGAAATGCAAGAGAATCATCTCCGAGTAGTGAGAAAATCATGCTATTCTTTTCTTTTTCCCTATTTTCTCCCAGGTCCCTTCCTCTAGCATTTCCTGCCGTACTGTAAGAAGCTGAACAATATCTTTCCGTTTGCTCTGTAAGATGGCGCGTGAACGAGTTTCAATTTCGAGCTTGTTCAGCAATTCCATATGGGGTTGGTGAAGGGCGTTTTCTTCGTCCCGTAAGTCTTGCAGTCTTCCAATTATCTTTTCATGTTCGGATGTATCTGTTTGGTTCAGCAGGAGAAGCGTTTGCTCCCATACCTTTGATTTCTTCCTGTCTTGTTTTTGGACTTCACCAAGTTGTTTCTCAACAAGCTGGGGGTTATGTTTCACAAGTAATTCGTCAAGATAGGCTAGCATTGCCTCTTGATAGGGAACAAACGCATTAATAAGTAGCCTCGTGTACTTTCTATCAAGTTGTGCTTTGGTGTCGATCTTGATATCACCTACCATAAACTGTTGCGGTATGGTGAACTGTTGAGGCTTCATTGTGGTTGTTTCCCTTTCTAGCAAAATATGTGTTCTTTACTATATAACTTGTGTCAAGATGGATGAATTTACCTTTTTTTCGAGGTCTTATAACAGAGCGTTGGTATTGTCCAGTCTTTAGGCTCGGCGGGAAAGAGAGAGGCGGTTTTCATGTCCATAAATTTATGATTCCGTCGTAGTAAAGGGCTCATGAGGGTTGAGCAAGTCCCTATGCTGGCTACGTAGCACATCCGTTCTCAAAAGAGACAATGTTCATGCTCGCATTTCTCCGGTGCAATCCGTCTTTTCCCACTTTCTTAACAGGATCTTGCAGCCTGCAGGAAGGCCATAGCTGTCCAGATCACGACGGCTTTTCCGTCAGTTCGCCAAATGCCATCCGTTTTTGTCCAGGTGTGACTGGCCTTCACTTGCTCTGCTGCTGCGTGTCAGTGAGGCGGTGTTCCGCTGTGCTGGTTACGTGCGCCGTGTCACGCACGATGAGATCGCTGACGCAGTCAGCTAGAACTTGAGGGAGGTTCTAGGGACACCGGCTAACCTGACTCCGAAAAGGAGAGGGAACAACAGCATGCCGAGAAAGCGGGCAAAAAGCCAAAGCGTTGTAACTTGAGGTGAGCCTCGTTCCGCGCAATACGGTGAGGGCAGGATTGCTCGAACTTCAATCACCGATGATGGAAGCACACGTCCTCTGGCAGAACGCTTCTGCGCCAGAGCCTTTCTGTATCTGGGATAAAGTTGCCGTCCTGGGTATCCTCACGGAAAGGATGGGGACCAATGAGGTCTCATAAAGGTGATGTGTGAGGCACCTACGTTGCGCTCGAGACGTCTCATCGTGACGGAACACGGGATTTCCTACGGAGGGAGACCTCTAGGGAAACGGAGTGCCCATAGTAGTCGTGGAAGTAACGATCCACCAGGGCGGATCGGAGAGCCATCCCAAGGGCGAAGGGGCACAGGTGGTCAGACCAAAGCTGCCATACGGTACGCGAAATGCGGAGAGCCAGAGTGGCGCTGAGTGTCACTTGCCGCCTTTGGGCGACAGGATTGGCCACTGGAGAGCGAAGTGATACGGAAACGGTCACGCTTCGTTCGGAGAGGGGCGACTGGAAAAAGGGCTATCTCAAGATAGTACCTCGCCAGTCGCCTACTCAACTCAATGTGCAGCATCCATTCCTGAACCGGGAAGCAAACACGACCGGCGTCCTTCTCACGATTGATGGTACCGTTGAGTGCGCCGTGAGGCACATCTGCTTCCCGCCTGGCTTCCGTTCCCTAGCCAGGTGCTTCCTGTGAGGCGTCTGCCCTCCAGTGATACACTGGTTGTGTGCAGGTGGACCTGGAGCAGACGAGGTCACACTACATCCTTTGCCTGCCCATGCAGACTCTTCGTTCTCTACTGGCTAGGTGGCTGATCCGTGCTCACACATCCCACTTAGTGGCGACGCGCAGCACGCAACACACGTCGGACTGCCTCATACGATACACCGTAATCACGGGCGATGTGTCGGAGCGGTTCTCCCTGCTCGATACGCTGGAGCACGGTCGCCCATTCTGAGGGCGGGATCTTCCAGCGAGGATCAGCTATTGAATGAGGGTGTCCAGGCAGAGACACCAGTAGCGGATGGTCAAGGGCAGCGGTGAACGGATCATCTAGTGGTGAGGAAGTGGTAGCGTGTTCCTGGTAGACAAGCAGATCGCCACTGCCAGAGCAGAGCTTTTCAAGCGGGATGCGTGCCAGGGGCGACCGATGGGTCGATGCCCGTCGGTTCCGTTGAGATTATTTATTCATCTTTATAGTATTGATAGAAAGCTAGTCTTTTCTTAATGATGTCTCCTCTTTATGCTGGACCTTCGTTTACGGGTTGTGTTGCAAAAACGCGCAGAGAACACCATGGGCAGAAGGCCCCAATTCTTGTTCAGCTTACGCTGCGATTCCAAAGAGGCGGGCGATGAAGGTGACCTGCCCGCTGATCTGTCCTTTCCGAATCATTGCATAATCTCGAATCCCTGCAGCGCTAGCCCTGCCGTTTTCACGGAAAAGAAGTCCATCCCAGCTTGACCAGATTGTTCAAGTATTTGACCTGCCTTAGTTCGACCGACTCGGGAAGCGTTCCGCTGGCTTTGGGGTACGCCGCTTTCTTATCAACGTTGACACCCGAGTGACCGAGTTGGGGGCTTGGGCACAGCCGCAGATGTGGGCTGAGCTACCTGTTCTTTGACTGGACGCACGTATGGATGAGGAACTCCTCGCGTTGCTGACTAAGGCGCAGCTGGCTTGATCTGCTTAAAGCGGCGCGTATTCTCAGTGATCGCCACTTCGGTTGGGAGTCGCTCCATGCTGGAGGCGCCGAAGAAGCCAACAACTCCCCTTGTACGTGCCAGCACGTAGGACGCGTCCTCTGGTTCGGCAATGGGGCCACCGTGGCAGAGCACCAGAATGTCGGGATTGATCTCCCTGGCAGCATCGTGCATTGCCTGGATACGCTTTACCGACTCGTCCAAGGTCATGGCCGTGTGTGCACCTATCGATCCCTTAGTGGTCAAACCCATATGTGGAACAAGAATATCAGCACCGGCTTGCACCATATCGCGCGCCTCATCTGGGTTAAACACATAGGGAGCCGTCAGAATGTCCAGCTCGTGTGCCCGGCGGATCATCTCGACCTCTAATCCGAAGCCCATGCCCGTCTCTTCCAGGTTTTGCCGGAAGGTGCCATCAAAGAGACCAACGGTAGGGAAGTTCTGCACACCTGCGAAGCCCATCTCCTTGAGTTGCTTCAAAAAGTACGGCATGACTCTGAATGGATCAGTGCCACAAACTCCTGCCAGCACTGGCGTGTGCTTCACTATCGGCAATACCTCGCTCGCCATCTCGACAACAATAGCGTTGGCATCACCATAGGGTAGAAGACCAGCAAGTGATCCTCGACCCGCCATGCGGTAGCGACCGGAGTTGTAGATGATGATGAGGTCTACACCTCCCGCCTCCACACACTTTGCCGAGAGGCCCGTGCCTGCACCAGCTCCGATAATCACGCCGCCGTTTTTAACCGTGTTTCGTAGTCGCTCAAGTGCTTCTGTTCTATTCACTGGTTTCCTCCTGCTGGTGTGGTATGTGGAACCTGGACACGTATATATTCATCCAGGCGGCTCGCCATTGCCAGGGCAAAGCGAGGGTCGTTGATGTCCATATCGAGTTCGTGTACTTCAACGTTACTCCGCAGCTGTGTCTTGAGGTTGTCGATCAATGCCCGGTCTGCATCGGGATCGTAGAAAGCTCCACCCTGCGTGGCAATCATCGAGACGCCGCTCAGAGGAATGAATAACGCCACCGGACCCCTGGCCTTGCTCAGTTTGCGGGCAATGACACGGCCAAGTTCAGCGCATTCTTCTGGCGTAGTGCGCACGAGGGTGACAGTCGGGTTGTGCTTGTAGAGCTTGCGGTTCTTGAATTTCTCTGGAACGGTATCCATCGGGCCGAAATTGACCATATCCAGTGCGCCCAGCGAGATAACCTGGGGGAGGCCATGATTACCCGCAGCTTCAAGCCGATCTGGTCCTGCACTCAGCACACCGCCAACCAGTTCGTCAGCAAGTTCGGTAGTTGTGATATCAAGCACGCCAGCTATAAAACCACCATTCACCAGGGCCTCCATCGACCTACCACCCGTGCCCGTAGCGTGAAAGACGAGGACTTCATAGTCGCGCTCTTCTAAATACTTCCGAGCCTCTGTGACACATGGTGTAGTGACGCCAAACATCGTTGCACCCACCAGCGGCTTCACGCCGGGAGAGGGTTTGAACGCTGCATATGCTTGAGCCATACCCGCTATTGCGGCCGCGGCGTTGGTCAAAATACGTTCGGAGATACGGTTGATGCCTGCTATGTCAACAATCGAATACATCATCGTCACATCTACCGAGCCTACATAGGGACGGGTATCACCAGAAGCAACAGTGGATACCATCAGCTTGGGTACGCCGATTGGCAATGCACGCATCGCCTGTGTCACTAGAGAAGAGCCACCTGACCCACCCAGGCCTAATATACCATGCAGCCGTTCCTGGGCGAATAAATCCAATACGATAGAGGTAGCACCTCGCGCCATTGTTTCGACAGCAACATCTCGATCACCTGCCGCTGCTAACTGCGCCACATCCGCTCTGACCGTTTTTGCGACCTCTTCTCGCGTTACATCGGGCTGTGTCAAGGGTGTATCCTTGACGCCTACGTCAACGAGGATCACCTCACAGCCCGAAGTCTGAATCCGCTTACGCAGATACTCATATTCTACCCCCTTGGTGTCAAGGGTTCCGAGTAGTACAACTGTTGCCATATTTCTCCTTCTCCTTTCGTCTTGCCTGAGCGAAGCTAGACGCGCCAGCGTCGTTGGCAGGACGGATAAGTGCCGATCATACAGAGCTACCTCAGCTTCAGGTTACACCGAGATAGCGGCGCTGCGCATCTTCGTCGGCAAGCAGGGCAGATGCAGTAGCCTCTAAAGCGATGCGCCCTTTAACCATAATCAGCACGTGATCGGCGAGTGAGGTTGCGACACTCAGCTTTTGTTCGACCACCAGCATACCGATGCCTTCAGCAGAGAGCCGCTTGAGTGCCTCCAATAGATGATCGACGATGATTGGAGCAAGACCCTCTGATGGTTCATCCATGATAAGTAAGCGGGGGTTGGTCAAGAGCGCTCGCCCAATGGCTAGCATTTGCTGTTCGCCGCCGGAGAGTGCTCCCGTGCCAATCTTGCGCCGTTCCGCTAAAGGCGGAAATAACTCATAGATACGCTCTACCGTCCAGTGCCGATTTGACTCCCCCCTACGTCCTCTCGCCGCCAATAGCATATGTTCATGGACTGAGAGGGAGGGGAAGATGCGACGTCCCTGGGGTACATAACCAATGCCCAGAGATGCAATCTGATACGATTTGCGACCTATGAGTTTCGTTCCATCGAAAGAGATGTCGCCTTTTGCTACCGGAACCAGCCCCATGAGCGCCTGGCAGAGTGTTGTCTTGCCCATACCATTGCGACCAATAATAGCTACTGGCTCTGTTCCCACTGCCAGATCGATGCCCTGCAGAATGTGGGCCTGATCGTAGTAAACGTTGAGGTCTTTTACCTCGAGCAAATTGCTAGGCATGGTGCTCCCCCAGGTACAGTTCATGTACTGTGCGACTGGTGCGAATCTCGTCAGGGCTGCCGCTCACGAGAATCCGCCCGTTGTGCATGACCATGACGATTTGCGCAATCTGTAAGGCCACATCCATGTCGTGTTCAATAAGCAGGAGTGTAATAGCAGGGTCAAGAGCCAGCAGCAGTTCGGTAAGTCGTGCCCGTTCTCCCTGTGATAGGCCAGCAGCAGGCTCGTCGAGCATCATCAGATGCGGGTCTCCGGCAAGTGCCATGCCAACTGCTAACTGGCGCTGCTCACCATGAGAAAGGATACCGGTCTTCTTATCGAGAACGTCTGCCAGTCCCACACGTGCTGCCAACTGCCTGGCTTTAGTGACGTACCGGTCGTTGGAACTGGGACAGAGCATACTCATCCGTCTCGGCACAATGCCGCGTACCGCGAGGTAGAGATTATCAAGAACGCTCAAGCCCATGAACAGGTGCGCGGTCTGGTAGGTACGCGTCAGCCCGTGCCTGGCACGGTAATGCGGGCTGAAGTGCGTTACATCCCGGCCAAACAGCAGCACCTTACCCGAACTAGGCCTGATTTCACCCGCGATAAGATTGAAGAGAGTGGATTTTCCCGCGCCGTTTGGTCCGAGGATCACACGGCGCTCGCCGTACGCGATGGCAAGGGTGACATCGCGTACGGCCTGGACTCCACCGAAGCGTCGATAGACGCTCTGTAAGCTGAGAGCAGGAGAAGAGTTCGAACTACTCATTTCATCCCTTCTGGCTTGTAGAGTAGCTGTATAGCAGCATTGCAGGAGTGCCTTTCAATGATCTCATCATGGGCAACTCGGATTGTCACGATTGAACTCACCAAGCTGGAGATACTGGTCCTCAGGAACACCAAGCGTCTGGTTGACGTCGGGGACGACCTGAACGAGTTTGTTGTACAGGGTGCCATCCGGCTGCTTGTTTACCACCGTCACGAAGTTATTCGCTATTGCCTGGCGGTTGTGGTCTAACTTAACGGGTCCTGTAGGGGTATTGAACTGCAGGGTGCTGAGTACCTGCTTGAGCTTGCTCTCACCGTTTGAGAGGTCGCCATTGACCTGTTGCATCGCAAGCAATGCTGCCTTCGTGTTCACGTAATAGGTGAAAGCAAAGAGCGATGGAGATGGAAAACCATCGGGGAACATCGTCTTGTAGGTGTGCACGAATTGCTGCCAGACTGGATCAGGATTATTATCAGCAATGGGGCTGGCAGATGCCACACCCAGGACGTGCTGGTAGAGTGGCCCCTTCGTACTCAGCACTGTTTGATCAACAGTGACCGTTCCGCCAATGAGCTTGGCCTTGCCTCCAAACTGCACGTACTGCTTGAGGAAGTTGATACTATCGGACCCGCCCAGGGCGACGTAAACGGCATCGATATCGGTCGGCATTGCTGATACGACAGAACTGTAATCGGTGGTACCTATGGGTACCCAGAATTTCTTTACCACATGCCCACCAGTCTTGCAGAATTCAAGCATGAAGCCTGCGACCTGGCTGTAAGGAAACGAGTAGTCCTCCGCTAAGACGGCAATACGCCTGTACCCCTGGACCTTGGACACATAAGTGCCCAGTCCGGCCATCCACTGCACGCCATCGGTGGCAAAGCGATAAAAGTTTGGGGCCGGGTTGCGGAGCGTCGTATCCTGCGCCGCCGAGGAGCCATTTAAAAATACCTTGCCTGGCTGGGTCTTGGCATAATCGCGAACCGCCAGTCCCTCGTCGCCTGACAGCGGCCCGATCATCAGATCAACATTGTCTTGTTCGATCAGTTTGCGTGCCGCGTTTCGGGCCACTGCAGGGGTGGCGTCAGAACTCTCCGACACCAGCGTGATCGTCTTGTTGCCGATCTTTCCGCCAAACTCAGCAATCGCCATTTTTACCCCACGCAGTGCATCCTGGCCGTCCACCGCAAACGGCCCGGCCAGAGTAGCGAGCGCACCAATCCTGATTACGTTTGAAGAACTTGCGGGAGTTCCGCTACTGAGACCGCCCCCTGAGGTAGGGGCTGTTCCACCACAAGCGGTCAACAGTGCAAGTAGTCCCATAAGGAGCATGAGCTTGTGCAGCCATCGTTTCCGCGCTACGATACGTGTTCTCGATTTCATAGTTGTTTCTCCTCCTCGGGTTTGGCCGAGACTATTGTAAACTGCTCGTCCTCAGCCACGTCGTCTGAGGCTGCCGGCTGAACATTCCTAAGAGCTGATACTGGCTTGCGCGAAGTTGTGACTCGACCGCGCTCAGCGGTTTGTGTGATAAACTGTACGGTCTTCCGTGATAGACCAATAAGTCCAGCAGGAAAGAACAGTGCAACGGCCAGAAAGGCCAGGCCAATCACCGTGTTGAAGCGATCGGTAAAGGAACTGGCATAGGTGGTCACCAGAACAAAGAACGTGGCCCCGACAAATGCCCCTTCAAAGTAGGAGAGGCCGCCGAGCACAGCGATTACCAGGATATTGATCGTGCGGGTGAGGTCAATGGTGCCTGGAGAGATAGCACCATCGTACCAGATGCCCAGGATTCCGGCGATTCCTGCAATGAAGCCCGCGAGAATGAAAGCCGCAACCCGGTGGGCGAAGACGTTGAAACCAAGAGATTGTATACGTCGAGCGTTGTCGCGAATGCCCTGGAGGGCGAGACCAAAAGGCGAACGTATGATATAGCGTAAACCCAGGTAGACTAGCGCCGCGATGATGAGCGTCATGTAATAGAAGGTGTTGGGGTCGGTCAAGACGAGCGGTCCCACCGTTGGCGCCAGGACACCGTTGATACCGGTATGACCATTGGTGAAGATGCGATCCTGATCTGCATAGTAGAAAACCAGCATCGCCTCCGCCAGGGTAATCATAAGGAAATAAATGCCCTGTGTACGAACTGAAATTAGTGCAAAGATCGTGGCAAGCAGCGTCGCGAAGAGCAAACCTGCAATGACTCCGATAAACCAGGGGAGGCCGTATGTGAGGTTCCCCCGCTTTAGTGGAGACTCGAAACATTCGGGCTAACCCACCAATTGTTCATAAACAACCGGGCTGATATAACCCAGCGAAGAGGGTGTGCTGGCTGCTTGGGTCATCTGTTCACAAAATAGGCATCTTCAGCATGATTTGACAAGCCCCTTCTTGCAGAGAAACGTGAGATGAGAGTACAATCAACAAAGTTCGCTCTGCCCTCATGCTCAGACAACCCACCCATTTTCAAGAAGGAGAAGTTCATCCTATGTCTCGTGTCTTCGTCTCTATCAAACAACTGGTATGTTCCTGTTTTCACATCCTCCAAGATGGCTTCTTGCGTTGGGCTAGACCGCTGAATACTTCCTTGCTGCTCGGGACGCTAGCGGATCTTGCCAGAGGGAAATCCGAACTTGTCGCTGA
>WNFY01005308.1_pt1 | contig 14970 bp, 10 predicted proteins | sample 5400091 | NCBI WGS metagenome assembly WNFY01 (sample SAMN13153364, study PRJNA577476) | soil metagenome | isolation source: 60 cm soil or saprolite under grassland replicate 1 | place: USA:California | collected 2016-06-15 | reverse complement strand
GAGCTTACGCAAGAGTCAATATAGTGAGAAAAGAAAGGGGCATTTTTTGCTGGTGAACTTGCTGCTAATCCAGGACCCACTCCCGGCACCGGTCTGGCGCGCGATGCCAGTACCTTCCAGCGTCTCGGCTGGAACGTGCTGTTACCACTGATGCGGCGCCGGTATCCGGATCTATCCAGTCCACAAGCCGCGGCAAAAGGGTTGGCTCACCTGGTGCTCGATCCTGCCCTGGAACGGATCACCGGAAAATACTTTGAAAAGATGAACGAGCGAGCCTCGTCCCAGGAGTCTTACGATCAGCACAAAGCGGCGGAACTTTGGGAGGCCAGCGCCGAATTAGTGAAACTGCAGTCAAGCGAGACCATCTTGCGAGTGAGTCCCATCCTGGATGCAGCGAATTCGTAGTTCCAAAGCGGCGCAAGCTCTGCATATGGGTGAGATGCAATCACCCTCATCGGATTGACTACGAGCCTTTCGCCAATGAGGATGGATCTATACCTAGCAGTAGTGAGGGGTCCGGCACCATGCCTTGCTGAGCAAGTGCATAGACATATTCTGGATGGAATACAAATGTTCCCTCCTGCATGATTTCTCTATCCCAGGGATTAAGGATCAAGGCGTCTGAAACGATCCCAATATACTCTGGAACATCTTTTCCCTGCTCATGAGCGTATAACACAGCACTTCTGATGTCCCTGGCTTGTAACCGTCCTACTTCTTCTTTCACCATATGTATCGTTCTTCCCACTCCGCTTATTTCATCGACAATCAGAACGCGTCGATCCTTCACGACCGCTGGAGGTTTCACTAACCACACCGGGTCGTCATACACCACCTGGTCTTTGAATCTGCGTGTAATTCTAACCGCATAGAACTCTGCTTGCAACATGTGTGAAAGAAGGGTGGCAGCATATAAACCTCCACGAGCGATACCCAGGATAATCTCAGGATCATAGGCCGCGATAGCTAATGCCAGGCCCTTACAGAGACCGAAATAGTCCTCCCAAGAAATGGGCAGAATACCCTTTCTGTTCTCGTACGAAGAAAATTTGCCGACTGCACTGTGGTGCTCTTCGTGACTCATTGGTGTTCTCCTGCTCATGTGTTTCTTGGTCGGGCAACATATGTAACGGCTGCCAACATCTCTCATACATTATATCAGCAGCATAAGCGGGAGCACGGAGGAGGTATCGATCTGTTCCTGCTTGCTTCGAGCTTAAGAAGCTTTATCCTTTTTATGAAGTTTAAATAATGCTAATGGGACTGACAACTAACACATTGGAGTTGTTGATATTCTCATCATGCTGTAAGCTATTAATGAGATAAGAATGTGATATACCCTTGTGAGGTTACCAATATGACTGAAGTACAAAATACTACTGATACAGAAACGTTGATGACAGGGCGACGCAGGCACCTATCCGTCTCACCAAAGACGCTGGCGCGTCTACTGCTTCGCAGTCAGGTGAGACGAAAGGAGAAGCGTTCCCACCCTGCATCCACACCCTACCCACCCCTAGGCGGGGTGAGATTGAGTACGCCGAGGGCCTTGCGCGACGCACCGGTGCACGTTACTGTGATTGATCGCCAGAATCATCACCTGTTTCAACCATTGTTGTACTGGGTTGCTACGGCGGGCTTATCGCCAGCGGATATCTGTTCGCCTATTCGGAGGATTCTGCGAAAACAAAAAAATACGGAAGTTTTAATGGCGGAGGTGACAGGTATTGATCTCCAGGAACAACGGGTGCTTATGGGTGATCGTTCGGTTCCGTATGATTACCTGGTGTTGGCTACGGGGGCTTATGACAACTACTTTGGACATACTGAGTGGGCAAAATTTGCACCTGGATTGAAGACGATAGAGGATGCAAGAGCCTTGCGACAGAAAATACTGCTGGCTTTTGAAGCTGCCGAGATAGAAACTGACCCGGAGAAAGTCAAAGAGCTCTTAACCTTTGTGCTGGTTGGCGCTGGACCAACTGGAGTTGAAATGGCTGGCGCGATTGCGGAACTGGCACATAAGGCCCTGGCGTCCGATTTTCGACATATCGATACACATATGACCCGCATTCTACTTATTGAGGCTGCGCCAAGAATACTGGCGGCATTCCCTGAGTCCCTTGCACGAAAAACGCAGAAGAAACTAATTTCGATGGGGGTGGAAGTTCGCACAGGTATACCTGTTGCTGAGATAGACGAGCATAGCGTCGTCGTTGATGGAGAACGTATCAATGCCGCGACGATCATCTGGAGCGCGGGTGTTACAGCGTCCCCTGCGGGCAAGTGGCTTTGTACCGAGGTAGATCGGGCTGGTCGTGTCAAGGTAGCAAGTGATTTGTCGGTTCCAGGACATCCAAACGTGTTTGTGATTGGTGATACTGCCAGCGCTATGCAAAACGGAAAAGCACTACCAGGTGTTGCTCAGGTCGCCATACAAGGTGGCCGTTATGTAGCTTCTGTCATCACCGATCGAGTTGAGGGGAAAGAAGTGAACAAGCCGTTTCATTACCGCGATAAAGGCAACCTGGCTACTGTGGGGCGTTCATACGCTATTGTAGATATCGGTAAGATTCGCCTGACGGGCTTTGTTGCGTGGTTATTGTGGCTTGCTGTGCATATTTACTTCCTGGTGGGGTTTCGCAATCGCCTGGTGACCATCTTCCAGTGGGCCTGGACGTACTTGACGTATGCGCGGGGTGCACGTTTGATTACCTTTGAGCATGAACATGAGCCGTAGAAAAAACTGAGACTTCATCTATAGGAGATCACGTAAAGTATACTTTTGTGCTTGCTAATCCGTGTCCTAAGTGAACTATCATTGAAGATACGAAATGGCTATTCTAGTCTTTGAGGTGCATAGTGCAAGAGTTACAAACTACTCTTCCCGTAGGAAGTATTGTGGGCGGACGTTACCAGGTGGAAAAATTGCTGGGTAAGGGCGGTTTTGGGGCTGTTTACCTGGTAAGAGATCAACGTGTCCAGCACAATCTGTTTGCTCTTAAAGAAGTGATCGATCCCAATATACAGGAGCGGAAGCGCTTCGTCTTTGAGGCAGATCTGCTCAGGCGACTTGATCATCCTGCCCTACCCCGTGTCTATCATGTATTCGAGGACGATAGAAACGAACGCGCCTACATGTTAATGGACTATGTTGAGGGGGCCAACCTGGAAGTACTTCGCCAGCAGCAGCCAAACAGGCGCTTTTCAGTGCCACAGGTGCTTAGCATTATTGCACCGATCATGAATGCTGTATACTACCTGCACAATCAGCAGCCTCCTGTTATTCACCGGGATATCAAACCGATTCTTTCTATCGAACTACTAATCTTGGGAGTGGGAGAAATGATCCTCTGGAGTCGATTCACAAATTCGCGCCGAATGTTCCACAACATATAGCCGATGCTATTTATCGAGCGATGGCTGTAGATATGAATGATCGTTTCCCAACCGTACAGGATTTCTGGCAGGAGCTTATTGCCCGCCCTATGGACTTCCACCCACCAGGGCCTTTGGTTATTCCTGGACCAACGGCGGCTCAGTCACGTTCTGCAAGTCTTAATACGCCGCTTCCACCGGTTCATAATGCTCCTACCTTTGTCATGCAAAGGCGTCAACAAGATCGCCGCAGATCGGGTGTACTCCTTTTACTGTTATTCGCGCTTTTTGCAGGTATTGCTGCTGTGGCGCTTCTTTTGCCTTCTATATTGGCACCACAACATAATCGAACCTCTATTACCCCAACAGCCCCAGTCACTCACAAATTGACGCCAGTGGCAACACCAGGACTCACCCCTAGTCCAGTAGTGACACAAACTCCACCTGTCTCATCGGGCTATCCAAATGTGGCTGGGACGTATAACGGTACGATTATTGATGAATATGGACCAATAAGAGAAAATATGTCACTTTCGATTCAGCAGCAACAAGCTGACATTAATGGCAACTTTACGGTAGGTGGAGGACTTGCGGGAAGTGGCCCTTTCACAGGACATGTTACGAACAAAGACCATATCCAGTTTATTGTTCAATCTAGTGGTGTAAATCCGCTCTTTTTCTATGGGTTAGTGCAGGCAAATGGGAGCCTTGCCGGAGATTATTGTAGCCTTGATAAAAAAGGCCATTGTAATACGAAAGTTGGAGGGTATGGTACATGGAGTGTTTTGCCTGCATAGAGCCTGGTTCAAGGTCCTGATCAATATTACTTCTGTCATAATCTCGCGTTCCACACCTGCACGGTTCCTTCCATGCCACCGCTTGCAATGTACCTGCCATTGGGAGACCATGCGACTGCTTGTACTGCTGGGCCGGTTCCGGCGTTATGTTTGGTGTAGGTGTAGATTGGCTTTCCGGTAAAGCTGTCGAAGATCTGAATATCGTGAGCTACCGAGGCAATGTAACGGCTATCCGGTGACCAAGCCACAGCTTCGACTGCATTATTATGAGATTCATATGCTCTATTGCCCTGGGAATATGACACGACGATTGGCTGTGGTTGTTGCCCATTGCCCTCAAAGAGAGTTACAGGCCAGACAAGTACTGTACCTCCTGTACCATCAGTAACGCCTGCATCACCTGAAGCGATGCGCTGACCATCGGGCGACCAGGCGACTGTATATACCGGATACCCGTGTGTTTGGTAGGTATAGACATGGCGCCCAGTGGCTGCCTCCCATATCTGTACTGTCGTGTCATAGCTTGCTGAGGCAACATAATTGCCGTCTGGTGACCATGCGACCGAGCAAATTCTATCGGAATACCCGTTATAGATCACGACCTGGCGCCCCGTAGCGGCCTCCCAGATCTGTACGGTCTGATCAAAGCTTCCCGAGGCGATGTACTTGCCATCAGGTGAACAGGCGAGCGAAATCACCCAGTTGTTATGTCCACGATACGTTTGTTGTAGCTTCCCGGTCGACGCATTCCAGACCCACACAAAGTGATCATCACCGCAAGCAGCGATTGACTTGCCATCGGGCAGCCAGATGACGGCCTCTTTCTATACTCCAGACGTCTACGGCGTCGTTGCCCAGCGCTGCAGCAATCTGGAGGCTATCTGGGGACCATGCAAGAGCATCCACCACCAGGGAGTTCGTTGCAAATAAAGCGAGACCGCTTTTACGAGAGAGAGGAACGAGGCTGCCTGTATTTGCATTCCAAACCTGTACGGAGCTATCAATACCCCCGGCAGAAGCGATGTGCTGTCCATTGGGAGACCAGGTGACGGCTGTCACAGATCCTTTATGGCCACGGTAGGTGTAAAGAGAGTGACTGAGAATAGTGGCTTGAGCAGGCACCGGAGGAACAGGAGAAAGTACCGGGGTCGTTCCACTGATCTGATGAGCAAACAAGACGTTTACCATATTTTGATTTTTATCGACGAATGTGGCGATGGCGCTGCTGAGTCCACAAGTTGCTAGCGTGCTGACAAGGCCAATCAAAAAGCTCCTGCGCTTGACCGGAACCTGCGAGACACTCTGAACGTTGCTCGGAGAATGAGCTATCTGTTGAGCAAGGAGGCGCTGTAATTCTTGCTTGACGATCGCCATGCTCGCTGGCCGCTTGCTCATATCCATCTCCAGCATCTGTTCGAGGAGCGTGTTAAGCTGGGAAGTGATGGGCAATACCTTCCTTTTGCTTGCCCGGACAGGTTCAAAATGAAACAGGCTCAGCGAGGGATCATCACCCGTGAGTAACTCGTGAAGTGTGGCTCCGAGGCCATAGATATCAGTTTGGGGAGTTGTTTGCGCTTTGCCATATTGCTCGGGAGCCGCGTAGCCCTTAGAGCCGAGGGGAATGGTATCTTTGGCCTTCCCAGGCTTGAAGTGGCGTGCGATGCCAAAATCAATCAAATACACGTGGTTGTCCGCGGTGCGCATGATATTTGCAGGCTTGACGTCGCGAAAGATAATGGGTGGCTGATGAGTGTGCAAGTAGTCGAGCACCGTACTGAGTTGGATACCGATTTCAAGCATCATCTCAAGCGGAAGGCGCTGGACGACCTTGTCCAGGTAGTCTTCCAGCGTGTCACCTGCGATATAGTCCATCACGACATAGGAGCGTCCATGCTCGGAAAAATAATCGTGAATGCGGGGCAGATTGGGATGGGTGAGATCCGAAAGCAAGAGTGCTTCACGTTCAAATGCGGTGGTAGCCTCGGCCAGTTCCTGGGGGCTGAGTCCGTCCTGATTCATTTCTTTAATCGCTACCAGGCGATGGCTGAAAAGCGTATCTTTCGCCTGGTAAACGGCCCCGAAGCCCCCGGTACCTACCTGACTGACGATGCTATAACGTGAGTGGAGCAGGTAGGAGGGGATTAGAGGACCAGTTGCTCTCCCCGTGAAAACGGCAGCTTTTGTGGAGACCACTTGAACATCTAGCAGTGGTGAGGGTGTAGAAGTTTGCAAAGTACTGTTGCAAGCGAAACAATATGTCGCTTGTAGCGAATTAGATGCTCCACACTCGTTACAATAGTTGGTGGGAGCCATCATAGTGAAGTGCTCTCCCGCCTAAAGCAGGGAGCTTCTACAGAGATTACTCTCTGTCGGCGTCTTCCACGCTCAAGGATGTTGATGGCCGCGTTGACATCGCGGTCTAACTCGGTTCCACAATCACACCTGTGCCAGCGTTCGGACAAATCCTTTTTGCGCACTTGCCCACAGCCTGCTTTACAAATCTGAAAGTAACATACAGCTAAGGCTCTGTCAAGGACGCGAGTACTTTGAGAGCGGCCTTAGCTCTACATTCTTTGGGAAAACAGCGGGAGACCATAAAGGCCCATCGCACCACTCCCTACCACCTCGCACTTACGGGAGCAAGTAGCACTCTAAACGAGAATATGATATACTCCTACTCACTGCAAATGTGCTTAAAATTCACCTGAATACGTTTTTAGGGATATATTATGTTTTACGACCATACAAAAATTTACGTGAAGGCTGGCGATGGTGGGGATGGCTCTATTCACTTCCGTCGTGAAAAGTTTGTTCCGTATGGAGGCCCTGATGGTGGGGATGGTGGTAGAGGAGGCAGCATCTATATGGAAGCTACCTCCAACTTGAATACCCTCATTGATTATCGCTATCGTCAGCATTTCAAGGCCTCTTCTGGAGAAGCCGGAGCGAGGCAGAAGAAGCACGGCGCAAAGGGTGAAGATCTTGTCCTGCGCGTCCCGTGTGGTACTGTTATCCGTGAATCCGAAACAAACCAGTTGGTTGCGGATCTTGTGGATGATGGCCAACGCGTCATGATAGCGAGAGGTGGCCGTGGGGGTCTGGGGAATGTACATTTTGCTACTGCTACGCGCCAGGCTCCGCGAGAAGCGCAGAAAGGCGAACCTGGCGAGGAACGCTGGCTTTTACTCGAATTGCAACTGATAGCGGATGTTGGGCTTGTCGGTTATCCAAATGCGGGCAAGTCGACCTTATTGTCCGTTGTCACTGCAGCTACACCCAAGATTGCCGAATATCCTTTCACTACGCTCTCTCCCAATCTTGGTGTGGTGAGCGTTGGGCAGCCTGGAAGCGGCGATGAGTTTGGCTTCGTTCTGGCAGATATACCAGGGCTGATTGAGGGCGCGGCACAGGGTGTAGGTCTGGGGCACGAATTTTTGCGCCATGTACAGCGTACGCGCCTGCTCTTACATATACTTGATGGAGCAACCATTGAGCGCGATCCCTGGCAAGATTTTCAGGCCATCAATCAGGAACTGCGAGAATATGATGAACAGCTGGCAATGCGCCCGCAAATCGTCGTACTGAATAAAATGGATCTACCGGAGGCACAAGAACGTTGGCCCGCGCTCAAAGCAAAGGCCATTGCGGCAGGGTATCCCGTCTTTGCTATATCTGCTGTTACCCATCAAGGTACTGGCGAACTCATACAGTATACCGCCAGACGGTTACAGGAGATTCAGCAGGAGGAGGCAGAACGCCTAGCTGCACAGGCTATTAGCAGTGCCGAAAATCCGGTACTGCGCCCACAACCTGAGGATGCTTTTTCAGTAAACAAGGAGAAAGGCGTCTATATAGTAAGAGGGAAACGAGTCGAGCGGGCAGTTAACATGACCAAGCTGGAGAGTGAAGAGGGTATGGATCGCTTGCAGGTTACGCTTGCTAAAATGGGAGTTACCAAAGCTCTTGAAGAGGCAGGTGTCAAGGTAGGCGATAAAGTACGTTTTGGCAAAGTTGAATTGTATTGGGGCGAGTAATTCCTTTCATTCGAATGAGTCTCGGGCTAGCCGCGCAGAGGCGTTTCCGAATGGCTAAGAGAATTTGATGCTGCTATTTGTAACACAAGAAGTATGTTATACTTAGAGTAGAGCTTACTGCCCGTAGTGTGCGAAAGTGCATAATATGTTCCCAGGACACTGAATAATGCGGGCATTGACAGTATCTCCCCTACCATCGCTAACTACGTATTCACAGAATGTGAGAGACCCGGCTTATGGGAGAGACTCTGAACCTGCTATTTCGTGGCCGTGAGGATAATACCTTTGAGTTGCAAGTAAAAGAAAGCTGGTCGGGGCGTCTTGTCAGCGGCAGCTTTGTCCCTCCTTATAAAACCAGGCAACTCAACGCCCTCCTGAAAAAACTCAATACCTTAGAGGGAGATGACGAAGAGTTACGCGAAATTGGACAGCATCTCTTTCTTGCGCTGTGTGAATCTGAAACGCCTGGTGCTAGCCTCCGTGTGTCCTCGGAGCAAACTATCAAGGCCGTAGTGCGTGGTGTTATTCAACGCGCCCTGAGACGACGTGGTTCTGTCGCGCTTACGCTCAGTTTTGCGCCCGGGTGTGATGAGTTTGTGCGCTATCCCTGGGAATTGCTGCATAATGGCGAGCACTTTCTTCTTGCCTCAGGTGTCTTCACTCTGACTCGCGCCCTGGTGGATCCTGAGATGCCGCCAGGTTGTGACTTGCCGGTCCATCCACCTCTGCGGATACTGTATATTGGCGCATCGCCCGTTGATTGTCCCCCATTAGAAATCGAGAATAGTTTTGAAGCGTTGCAACGTGGACTGTCACGCTTACTTGATGATGGTCAAGTGTTGTTGGATAGATTAGCGCCGCCAACTTTTGATGAGCTTGTGCGCTATCTGAATTCCCTTGGAGGGGCAGGGGCCTTTGATGATGCCAATACTTCAATTCCCTGTTATGCCATCCATTTCGATGGGCATGGAGCGTCGGGCCGACTCTGTCCGGCTGATGATTGTGACGAGCTAAACGATACCGATATGCGGACCTGTAGTGCTTGTGGAACTTCGCTGCGGGGCGTCAAATCACAGACCTATCTCTGTTTCTGTGATAATGAGGGGTGTAAAAGATTAATCGACACTGAAACCTTACGTGCACTATTAGTGAGCAGCGACGTGCGATTGGCTGTATTCTCTGCCTGCGAAACGGCCACAATCCCAGAAGAGAGACGGCGCCACCGGCATCGGCGGGCTGCTGTTGATGCAACGCTGGCGACTGCGGTAGTCATGTCACAGGTGCCCGCCGTTGTAGCCATGCCTTTTACTATAGAGGATGCACTAAGCCCAACGTTTGTGTTTCACTTTTATGAAGCATTAGCTGATGGGCGTACGTTAGAGGAGGCCCTATCACGAGCTCGCCAGGCTATGTTGCCTATGTTTAAGCATCATAGCTGGTTTATTCCGGTTCTCTACCGGCACGTGGTTGAAGGTCAGGAGGGTCCCGTTGCATTTCTAACAGATCATAATGAGGCTGACGAATCTGAGCATTCCTTAGAACACCTGGGAGCCTCAACAATTTTCGTGGGGCGCGAGCAAGAACTGCAAGACTTGAGTGATCTCCTCACACAAATTGTGGAAAATAGAGAACAGCGACAAGCAGTAAAGAGTCAGCATAAGTTACGACCGGGTGTACACCACATTGCTCTGACCGGCCCGGCAGGCATTGGGAAGAGTGCTTTGGCATTTGAAGTAGTGCGACATAATCGAAGAAAGTTCTATGGCGGAACCATTGGCGTATCCTTGCAGGGTGGCAAATCATTCGGCGAGGCGCTTATCGAGATAGCCAATCACTTACATATTCCCACGCAGACTATGCATACCGCTAATCTGCGCCATTGCGAACAGCTTGTGCTTTCCTCCTATCGCAATCTGGCAAATCGAGGTTTACCCTGCCTCCTGCTATTGGATCACTTCGATGAGGTACAGGAGCGTACGGCAGTTGGTATATGGCTGCGCTTCCTGTGTGCATTACCAGAGCAAGTGGCTGTGCTGCTTACCTCTCACTCCAATCCAGAAACTGTGGCTGTACTGGAGGGCGCCACCTGTCATTGGTACGAATATCGAGTGGATAAAATGGCCAGCGTAGATCTGCTCAAACTTTTCACAGAGCTAGCTGAAACCAGTGGCTTAGCCGAGCGTATCCACCTGGATGATGCGGGGCAACAGGCTACCCTGGAAGAAATTTGCGCTTTATTGGATGGTTATCCTTTAGGCGCCGAGCTGATCTTTGGACGGGCGCTTTCAATTGATGGGCGTATCTATGCGCCTGAGGCGGCTACGCGCTCATTAGAGGAAGTGCGCGATGAACTACGAGAGTCACAGTTAGAAGGTATAGCGGCGGTACTCGACGTTGCCTACCGGCTTTTAACAGAGCCTGCGCGCCTGCTTCTACCTTATCTTGCTGCATTCAAATTACCATTTAGTCATGAACAAATTGTGATGCTAGTTGAGCCGAAAACATCTGCTACTTCGCGTATGGCTGCTCGTTTAGAAAGCGAACATTTTCTGAAAAGGATACGCTCCGAGGAGGAACAGGAATTGTTGCGCTTTGCAGGCTCTATCCTTCCACCGGAGCTTAAGAAGCATTGGCGTAATGCGCGTGATGAACTCGTGCAAGCCTCTTTTGTGCAGTTCGATGGGCGTCTCTATCATATTCATGCGCAAGTGCGCCACTTTGCGCACTCGTTACTGCCTACGGAGGAACACCGGCGCATTCATTGTGTAGCTGCCGCGTATTATATCGGCCTGGCCCATCCAAATCCAGAGCAATGGTTCGCTGCTTTTGAGCATCTTGAAGATGCGGGTGAGCAGCAAGACCTGCAAATGGCTATACACCTGGCGGTGAGTGCTTCGTGGGATCTGGTTGGTCGGGGGCGTGCCTCAGAATTGCAAGCCATCTTACGCCGTGCCGCAGGGCATGCTTTGCGCCTGGGTGATAAAACTGGGGAGGGCCGTATACAATGCTGCCTTGGCGCTATCCTGCGCCAGCAAGGTCATTATGCAGAGGCTCTGGGCTGTCTCACGCGCAGTTTGACCCTGCATCGCGAGCAGAATGAACCGGACGAGGCAGGTTGGGCACTCTACGAACTTGCGATGCTTTTTCGTGAAGAGGGTCATTTTAAGCAAGCAGGTGCGTATGCCCAGGAAGCCATTCATCTCTTTCGTGATGCCGGAGATGCCAACGGCGTAGCATGGATGCAGATGGTCCTCGGCGAAGTCAGTCGCGGCCACGGTCGCTACCAGGAAGCATGGGAGCATATCGAGGAGGTACTGGTAAGCTTCCATAAAATGGATAATGAAGAAGGATACGCCTCTGCACTCTACGATCGTAGTACGATCCATGAGGCATTGGGGCGTTATCCTGAAGCGCTTACAGATAGTGAGGAGGCACTGCGTCTATTCACGAAGCTGGGGCTGCGTTTTTGGCAGGCCTGGGTACTCACCAATTTGGGTACCATCTTTCTTGACCAGGGCAAATACGACCAGGCTGAACGGACATGCAGTGAGGCTATAGCCATCTTCCGAGAGCAGAAAGTACTGCGTGGGGAAGGATGGGTACTGCGTATTATAGGAGATATTGCGCGAAAAAGGCACAGGTACATCGATGCTCATGATTATTATAATCAATCACTCGCTATTTTCAACGACCTGGGTGATCGAATAGATCAAGCCCGTGTGTTCAACTCATTGGGAGCTGTCTCATTTGCAGAAGGTGAGAACCAGGAGGCAAAAGAATACTTTGAACGTGCTCAAGTTATCGCGCATGAACAGGAAGCTCTGCAACTCGAAGGCCGGGCTCTGAGGGGTCTAGGTGACATAGAGCGTGTTATGGGTCGCTACGCTGAGGCCGAGCGTTTTTATAACCAGGCTGCCACGATTGCTGCAAATCTGGACACCCCTGCCGAACGTTGCGCAATACTGCATCACCAGGGTGAATTATATACTCTCCAGGGGAAGTATCACGAAGCGCTCGCTGCCTGGCTGCAGGCGTTTGTCCAGGATCGCCGCATGGGACATCCTGAGCGTGAATCGCTCAAGGAGAGAATTGATACTCTTGTAACTGAGCATAGTTTGCAAGAGGTTTATGCTGAACTTTGCGAAACATATGGATTGCAGTGGGACTAAAAGTAGCTAGCATCGTCGTTAAACCGGTGTGAAGGAACTTACCAAAGTCTACCCCAAATAAATATAGCTTAAAGGATTTCTCTCTTGGAGAAAATGAGAAATTCTGTTACAATGGCTCAGGTCAATCTCTTCTGCCATGATGTGGTAAATGTTCACATTTTTTTCATGAGTCTTTTTATAGTAAAAATTCCCTCGCCACCCAATAAATAAGAGTAAGACCAAGAACCAGTTCTGAAATGATAGCCCGATAAAAAGGAGAGGCTAATGGCTAATAAATCTATGGATTCATCGCGTCGGGGTTTGGGGGTGGGTAGAATATTCTTTGTGCTGCTGGGCATAGCAAGCTTTGGTGTACTTGCATACTTGCTTGTGCAGGTTGCCTATCAATTCGTGGTACCCCCTCCGGCTCACCGGCTACTGTTTGTACAGGATATTCCACTTCCCAGTGGTCTTGGCCCTACAAGCAAGGGCCAGAAGGACCCTCTGGCGCCGGGCGTAGCGCTGGATTTTGATGGATTTGACTTCCAGGCTTATGACCCACCCACTCATCGGCTGTTCGTTGCCCATACTGGGCCGAATCCCGACCTGATGACTCTTGCTCATACTAAATTTGATCCTCAGTATGATGGGCATATCATTGTGTTTGATACCCAGCAAGACAAGATTATTGCTCGTATCAATATTCCGCAGGTCGCAGGTATTGTCATCGCTTCTGACCTGCGCAAGGCCTATGCCGCTGATGCTCAGGACAATATTGTTTATGCTATTGATGTGAATACATTGAAAACGACGCCAATTCAACTCGATGATAACGAAAGCCCTGATGCTATGTCCTATGATATTGTCGATCATAGGATTTTTGTCTCTGATCCCGGCACCCCCGCTGATCCAAATAAAACCATGAACGCGGACAGAAACAATGAAAATGTTACCGTCATCAATGCGCTGACGGATAAGGTTATTGGCAAGATTAACCTGGGACTCTTGCCACTTTTGCCGGGTGAGAATTCGATGACAGTTACAAATGCTCCTAAAGTTCCAGTTTCTCAGCCAGGGAATATTCCACTTTATGGTCATGATGTTGGTCATAACAAATATGATGCGGGTCTGCAGCGCGTCTTTGTGACCTCCCAGGTATTGCCAAATGGGGATGACCCAAATCCGCTGCTTTTACCGCCACCAGAGACAGGTGAACTCATTGCTATTGATCCCGTAAATGCTACCATTGTCCAGCGCATAGTGCTGCCTGTCACATGTAGCACCCCTCACGGAATGGATATCGATACGGATCAGCAGATTGCATTTATCGCCTGCACTGATTTCGATTCCGCTCGCAACCTCTTTCAGAATCTGCTCCGGGTTGATCTGCGGACTATGACGGTTATCCATCCTGATCCCCTAAATGCGCGGCTGGCAGGCGGTCCAGATATTGTTTTGATAGATCATTCTCAACACGTCCTCTTTGTTGCGTGCAAAGGTGGGATTTCGGTGTTTGACGAGAAGGCTGGAGAGTTTAAGAAGCTAGGCGACTACGTTCTCGGTAAGGGGACACATACAATTGCCATCGATGAGCAGACGCAGGAAATTTTCTTGCCCCAGCTTTCAGGTGGTATACCCATTCTGCGCATTGGTAGATACAATCCGAATGGGGTGTAGAGGATCGATCTTCCTGCTACTATTTGATTGTTGACTCGCGACCCGGTTGGTCGCTTTCCATTGTATTGAAGTGGCCAGGTGTGGCGGAGCCACACCTGGCCACTTCAATACCCAAAATGAATGCATTGCCAGGCTTCACGGCGTCGTCCTGTACTGAAGCACCGCTGTCGGCCCGAGGTAAATGCGATCTCCATTAGTGAGCGCAAGTTGATGATCAACACGGTTTCCATTGTAGACCAGCCCATTCAGGCTTTCTGCATCCTCAATCAGCCACCTGCCGTTCTCCCAACGAATCTTTGCATGGAGGCGTGAGACGCGCTGAGAGGGTACCTGGATATCGTTCCCTGAAAGCCGTCCGACGGTCAACACAGATTTATTCAATGGACGCTCACCGACCACCCTCCCATCCAGTTCGATTATAATACGTGCATTCGTTGGGGGAGCTGCTGGCGTTGGTTGTATCTGTTGCCTGCCATTACCAGCCCGCTCCCTATTTGCAACGGCAGGTGGCATGGCCTGGGATGCCGGTCTCGGCCAGTTCTGTTCCATAGCTGGGGCCAGTTGCCTTTGTGGGAGAGGCTGCATCTGGTACTGCTCATAGGATGCAGGCATAGGGATAAAGGCTGAGCGAATCATAGACTTGTTGCCGGCCTTCTCGAGGTTGTAACGATTCTGCTCTTCAAGGAGTCCGGCGAAGACACCTCCCCGTCGCTTCAGTTCCTTGAAGGATCCCTGCTCAGCAATGCGCCCGTCTTTGAGTACAATAATCTCTTCAACGTTGCCTAGTGTGCTGAGGCGGTGAGAAATCATAATCACTGAGCGTCCAACGATCAGCTTATCAAGAGCATGCATAACCTCAACCTCGGATTCGACGTCAAGGGCCGCAGTAGGTTCATCAAGAATCAGGATTGGCGCGTCACGAAGAATAGCACGAGC